>ENA-OPUE01000098-OPUE01000098.1-human-gut-metagenome-genome-assembly--contig:-NODE-98-length-78100-cov-12.130848_pt1 | contig 78100 bp, 62 predicted proteins | sample MGYA00241466_ERZ501924 | MGnify/ENA primary metagenome ERZ501924 (study PRJEB25962, sample SAMEA2042223) | human gut metagenome | biome: human gut; feature: human-associated habitat; material: faeces...
AGGGATTGGTCGCTGCTTCGCTCAGAGTGAAAAATATTAAACGACAATCCCTATCATAGTTACCGTGCTGACCGATAAGGCCACCAACCTCTGAAGTACCCTTTGTTCCAGGAGCACGTGTATTAGACAGTGTACAATAGCTCTCGTTGTACTCAAACTTGTGGCCCTTATCCAACCAACCGATAATACCACCGATATTACCATCCTCAATAGAGAGGTGACCATCGATTGTACCAGTATTCTTACAGTAAGTAACGCTACCTGAACCACCAGAGATACCACCAACGCGAGCAATAGTAAATGTAGTTGCGCTGATTGAACCGGTATTCTCACAACGAGTGATTGTATTTGTCTGTGTAGCATCCTCATAACCTGGATGAGCAACGATACCACCGCAAGTAGGGATTGTACCCTTACAGTAAGTAACGCAAGTAATCGCACCGCTGTTTGTACAAGATGTAATATCAGCACCTGAAGCACCTGAAGCATCTACAGGAGCACCACCAGAGATACCACCAACGTTGATAGGATAGTTCTTACCTGAGAATATAGAGCTGTCTGATGTAACAACATTAACATCAACAATACCCTCATTAGTGCTTGATGTGATTGAGCTCTGAGTAAGACCTACGATACCACCCATACGAGGACGGTTTGTACCACAAGATACTGCGAGATTCTCAACCTTAGTGATGTCGTAATCAACAGTACCTCTATTTACAGACTCTGTTACAGGGGCATTTGCACCAAGCTGAGCTGCAAGACCACCGATGTGGATAGGCAGATTGTCAATGCTCTTAACAACACCGTATGCAGAGAGAGACTCAACTGACATAGTGACATTACCGTGGTTCTCGCACTTGTTCATAGCACCGTCGTTGTAACCAGCAAGACCACCAACAAGGGCACCGTATGATGCACCGGCAGTATAGGTTACATTACCGTAGTTCTTACAGCCGTCCATCTTAGACTCACCAACTGCAACAAGACCACCAACAGCAACTGTTGCGTCACCAGCACCGGCGATAACTACAGAGACGTTAGCCTTATTTACAACATTTGTAAATGTACCTGTTGACTCAGCAGCAAGAGCAGCAAGGAAACCAGCCTTAGTAGCGGCAAAGGTACAGCTCTCATCGATAGTAAGGTCAGATACGCTACCTACAGATGCGAAGATTGCGTGGTCTGAAGTAATACCGCTGATAGTATTACCATTACCTACAAGGGCACCTGGGAAGATAGGGCCTGCAGGGAGTGTCTTGCCTGTAAAGTCGAGGTTAGCCTTAATCTGAATCTCATCAGTTGCGCTTGCTGAACGCAGACCATCTGCATTGCTAAGGATTGCGATGAACTCGTCAGCGTTATTTGCAACCATTGGGAACCCAGCCTTTACAAGGGTTGTAACCTCCTTAACATCTGAGTACTCAGACTCGCTCTCGGTTGTCTTCTCAACAGCCTTAAGACGGATCTGATAAGTTACAGCGCTCTTCAGACCTGTAATCTTGTACTCAAGCACCTTATCAAGCTCTACTGATGTATAGCTCTCAGCACTTGCCTCCTTATACTCAAGAACATAGCCTGTAGCGTCCTCAACCTTATTCCACTTAACCATAATCTCATCAACTGTAGATACGGCAGAAGTGATAACCGGCTTCTCAAGATCAGTCTTAGTCACCTCGTAAGCAACAACCTTAATAATAACGTTATCAAGGAACATACGGTGCTGTGAAGAGCCAGGAGTTGAACCATCCTTACGGATAGGACCGATACCGATACGTGAGCCTGGGAATACGTTCTGCAGGACAATCTTCTCGGTTGTGAATGTACGACCTGCCTTAAGAGTAAACTCTGCTGCAGGAACAAGGCTCTCCATTGCAGGGGTGATAGCAGATGCGCCAGCCTTACCTGCGTGCTGTGAGTCGTTGATAATATAGACAGCAGCTGTCTTAGGGTCAGAGCCATAGAGTGCCTGGTCAAACTGTACCTCGATAGTAGCAGCCGACTTGAGGTTTACAAGCTCAGGAGTACACATCAGACCTGTCTTGCTGCTTGCACCCAACTTAAGGTGACCGATACGGCCGCAGAGTGGAGATGCCTGATCGCCATTAACCTCATTACAGCAACCCCAAGTTGCCAGACGAGAGTTCTCAATAGCGTTCTTCATTGTTGTAAACAGACCAATCTCTACGCTTGGCTCAACAAGATACCACTTCCAAGGACCACCGCCAACAGGATTTACACCCTCTGCCTTGTCAAATGCAGTTGCAAGGTTACGGTCGTCAGCAGAGTAAGCAGCAGAGCCACGGAGGTAGTTTGCACCCCAAACAAGCTCACTGAAGTCCTCAGCAAGTACAACGTCACCAACCTCTGCCATTGTTGTAGCGCTTGGTTCAACAACAGTAAAGTCAAGTGTCTTGCCCTCGATAGGGTCAGCAACAGTTTTATTTGTAAGATCCTCAACTACAAACCAGTAACTGGTATTCTTATCCAAACCAGAGAACTCAAACTGAGGGAAGCCATCTGCAAGATTCTTCCAGATTGGCTCATTTGGCTTAGTCTCCCAAGATACAACAAGGTCTGAGCAAGCCTCATCACGATAGATACCGAAGCTGTAGGCAACCTTCAAATCCTTTGCAGCATCCTTAAATCCGCTTACACTCCAAGAGAAGGCGAGGGTTGAAGATGTTGCATAAGCAAACTTAACTGCCAAGTTTGAACCGGCAAGCTTGAGCTGTACAATGTTACCCTTAGAGTCGGTCAGATATACAGGATCTGTATTTGTACCGTCAGGATAAGTTGCGAATACAGATGCCTTATAGACGCCTGTCGCAAGATTCTTAAACACGTGCTTGAAAGCATCTGCAGCGCCTGCATCACGTGTGATTACAATCGGCTCACCTGAATCAGGGGTCAGAGTCGATGTAAAACTTGTTGCTCCAGCCTTAACAGCAGCGCTGCCGTCAAAAAGGAGCGTAATAGTACTACCTCCACAAGCGTCATCATCTACGAAAACCGCCTCAGGAGATGGATAGAGAGTGTCGTTTGTATCAAGGCCTTCCTGTTTGCAAGCGATAAAACCGACTCCCATCATCAGAGTTAGAAATAAAGCTAGTTTTCTCATAATTGAAAGTATTTTATGATTTTTTGTATATTTATCTATACTTCAAAACAAAGTTAAAATAATACTCAGTACCTACTTGTAAGAGCAGAGTAAGGTGATAGGGTAGTGGTCGGAAATGTACTTCACGCCATAATCCTCTGTGGCAATGTGATATCTGTCGGCATTGACATTGCCCACGAAGAAGATGTGGTCAATCACTGACTGTTTCGTCTCGCCGAAACCATTGAAAGTCCTTCCGCTTTCAGTCTTCTTCGCCAATGTCCTGGCATCTCCCATCGCAGCTCTGACCGGCGCAAGTTCCGTAGAATTCAGCGTACAGTTGAAATCCGCAACGAAGAAAATCGGAACTGAACTCTTAGACAGATCTGCAATCCCCGTAAGCTCCTTGATCTTTGAAATTGTCAATGCACTTGATTTCGTCCTGGCTTCCACGCTGATGTGGTCGAAATGAGTGGCGAAGAACCAGACAATCTGATTGTTATGAAGCTTGTCCGCAACTTTCGTCCATACCACGACCCTGCGTTTTGCGCTGTTCCATGAAGAATATGTGCCGTCTTCATTCTTTTCAGGAAGCTTGTCCGGCGTATCTGCAAGCCAGAAAAATCCCTTGTCCTTCAGCTCGAAACGACCTTTCTTGTAGAGGATTCCGATACCTTCGCCTGAGCCGCTGCTGATGCCCTTTCCGGTATCACGGTCAATGTCATAATATCCGTAAGTGCCAGATAGTTTGTATGCAAAATCCTGAGACTGAGTGGCTTTGACCTCCTGCAGACCGAGAAAGTCCGGACTGGTGGTTTCAATGAACTTGAACACGGCATCCTTCCTCACAGACCACGGATAGGTATCCGTAGTATTGAAGTATCTGATATTGAAAGAGCCTGCAAGCAAGGTCTTTCCGTTCCCTTCAGGAATTACTTCCTCCTCCTGGTCTTTGTCATTTTTGACATAATGCCGCTCAGGCTCAGCCTTGCAGGCTGAAAAAGCAAGCAAGGCTGAAAGAGCGATCAATGAAATTCTGTATTTCATAAATTGTTGGACAATAATATATTAGTATAACACACAAGTCTTTGACGGATTTCCTCCGAGCTGTGACCAGCCTGCAGCATGACTCGTCGCCGAGCCCTTGACAGCGAACAATGTCGGTTTCCCGTCTTTCATGCCGGTACAGTAGATGGTTCCGTCAATGCTGATGGTAGGGGATGACCTCATATCTGTAGCGAGCTGGATTTCAGCCACTTTATTGCCATCTACAGGCGAGAGTTTCACGAGTTTGCCGAGAGTGTAGTCATTGTAGTAGATGTAATTCTCATTGTCAACAGCCGCAGAACCTGCGATATCGCCGTCAGCAAAAGATTCCCACTTCAACTGACCGTCAGGACTTACGGCAGTAACCCTTGCCTTGTCATCGCCATTGACACCTGTAGTTACATAGATTGTTCCATCCGCGCCGCAGACGACACCCTGGGCATTGTATCTGGCAAGTTTACCGTTGATCGGAGTAACCCAGTCAGGCTCGAATGGGGTGGTGTCGTCCTTTACATACTTGTTGGTGTCATAGCAGTACAGGACGCTGCTTGAGCTCACTCTGTTGGTCCTGTTGGTATAGAGGATATATACCTTTCCGTCAGCTGACGTGGCCATCTGGCCGGAGTCGCCGGTCTCCAGAGTCTTGCCGTTGTAATATCCGAGAGCCTTGTTGTGCTGGTTGTTGGCATTGCCGTAATACTTCCATTTGCTGCCCTCGCGGAAAAAGATTCTCGAACCGTACTTGTCGTTGCAGTGGGTGATGAAAGTACCGTTCTTGAAGCCGACAGAGCCGCCATAGTTGCCCTGCTTTACCTGCAGGCTTTCCGCAAACGAGCCGTCAGCGATGTTGAGGGCATGTCCGTTGTCCTGGCCTCCGTAAGCTTCCCAGATGGCCGGATAATCGGTCTTTGTCGGATTTGCCTTGGTGGTCAGGATGACCTGTCCGAGGTCCTCGAAAATAACCGGAATGACTGCGATGTACCGCGCATTTCCGTAGTCGAAATACCAGTTCTGTCTGCCGTTCGGTGCGATAGAGTAAACGCCTGAACTGTAAGTGCCTACGACCTTCGCGTCCCTTTCGTTATATGCCAATGCGATATAGATGTTGCCCTTGGAATCCACTGAAGGCGTGCAGGAATTACCGTTCTTGGTGCCGTCCTTGCAGTACGGACTCGGGTTGTGCGCGGTGGCGTCGAATGTCCAGAGCGAGGCGCCGTCCTTGCTGAATGCTGCCAGGTGACATCCTGATGAGAATGCATAGACAGTGCTTCCGTCCGGACTCACAGCCGGAGACGAGAACTTGATATATGCCTCAGGGTCACTCTCGTAAGGCTTGGCCCAGAGCAATTCGAGACTATAGGCGCTCTTGTCCACGTGAATCATCACGCTCTTGGTGGTCTTCTTCTTCATGTTGTCAGTAACCGTGAGGCTCACCTGTATGTCACCGAACTCCACGAAAGTGAATTTCGGGTTCTGCTCATTGACAGGAGTGGCTCCGAATTTCCATTCCCAGGCTACGATCGAGCCGTCAGGGTCGGATGACTTGTCGGTGAACTGTACGGCATCTCCGGCACGGATTCCGCTTTCCGGACTCCAACTGAAATCAGCGACCGGAGCCTTGTTCGTATCCTGGACTTTCACCTTTTTCACCTTGACGTCGGAAATGTTGTCCACGTCCGCCACCACGGTCAGTCTGATTTCATATTCGCCCGTCTTGTCGAAAGAAATGGGCTCCTGAGGCTGGTGTCCCCATACCTTATTGCCGTCCCACTCCCATTTGCTCGCCATCACGTATGCGTTCTCGGCATAAGACGTATTGGTGAGCTTGATGTCCTCATAGAGCTCATACACGTCCTTGTCCGTAGTGAAGTCAGCGTGTATCTTGACTTCATTCTTCTGACAGCCCGCCAGCATTGACAATGCCGCAGCTGCCGTCAATATCTTGTTCATTGTTTTCATTGCTCAGCTCCTTTATTTGTCCCATCCCGGATTCTGCTTCAGATTAGGATTCTTCTGAATGACGATTTCCGGAATCGGATAAATGTACATATTGTCGTTCCAGACACGGCTTATCTCATAATTGAGACGGTATCCGCCCTTGGTGTCATCAGCGAGTTTGACCACCTTCAGATTGGCGCCCGTGTACATGGCAATGCTCTTGTAAGGCCCGCTGTACTTGCTGTCCTCAGTCACGAAAACATCATTGGTACCGTCACCGTTGAGGTCGAGAGGCGTGTTGAGCGCAGGAATGTAGATGCCGTCCCAGGCCGCTGTCTCCCAGAGCTTTCCGCAAGCCCAGCGTTTCAGGTCATTGAGCCTGAGCCCTTCGAGTATCAATTCTATTTCGCGTTCGCGTCTGACTTCAAGTATAACCGGGTCGGTCACGCCGGTGTAGATGGACATCATATAAGGGTCAGCCGTGGTCGGTTTCTTGTCCAGCCCGCCTGTGATGCCTGCTCTGCTGCGCAGTGCGCCGATGGTCTTCTCCCAGTCTGCATCGGTCAATGTCCCGAGTTCGGCTTTGGCCTCGGCGTAGTTCAGAAGCACTTCCGCATAACGTGCGATAGGGACATCATTGTAGTTGGTCCTTCCGCCGTCGAACGAGATGTCGTCCATTACATACTTGGTGAACTGATAGCCGGTAAGCGAATGGCCTGTCATATTGGCCGGAGTCGGAACGAATACGCCTTCCTTGTCCTTGCAGGTGTAGTCGGCACCCCTGATGGTCTGGTTCAGACGGTAGTCTCTTCTTGAGGTCTCCTCTGCAAATGTCTTGTAGGTGTCGCCCTTCTTGTCATTGTACGGAGTGCCGTCCAGATTCAGATACGTCTTCGCAAATGCGTGGGTCATGCACAGGTGCGGACCATATGTGGACGAATTGTAATACCAGTTGGCCTCACCGAGCTGAAGAACAGGGTCGAGCGCGAGTGAGAGCATAACTTCCTGAGAGACAGCGTTGTCACTGATGAAAAGCTCGCGATAGGAGCCGCGTCCATTCGCATAAGGAGTTCCCGTGTATAGTCTGTAAGGGCCTTTTTCAATGATTTCCTGAGCAGCGTCGGCGGCCTGGCGGTAAAGTTCTTCCGCAGTGATCTTGCAGTCCTTCAGGTATTCCTTTCCGTACTTGCTTCCAGTGGCGTGATACTTTCTGAAAGAAGCTTCGAAAAGGCAGACCCTTGATTTGAAGAACAATGCAGTCCACCTGTTCACTCTGTTGGAGTTAGGAGTTATCTTGTCCTCGGTGATGTTCGCTGCAGCGAAGTCGAGATCCTCAATCATCTTGCTGATGATCACGTCACGGCTGTCCTGGGTCTTGTAGAGTTCAGGGCTGTCCGGCTCCAGAGGAATGTCAATCCACGGAACTGCCCCGTACTGCACGAGCTTGTTGAAATACAGATAGGCTCTGAAGAGTCTGGCGATACCGCTGTAGTTGTTGCGGATCGACTCGCTCACATTGGATGAAGTGTTGTATTTGAGGAAATAGTTCACATTACGGATGCTGCTCCAGCTCCATGATGTGGATGTGTTGGTAGTGTATGCGCCCACTTCATATGTGCCTGTGGCATTTTTGGCCGCATTGTCCATAGTGATGTTCTGCTTGTGGGCATTGTCATAGTCCGGAAGGTACTCGTAGAACCCGTTGGTGTAGGTCAGCAGACCGGTTTCCGAACCGAAAATCATGTCTCTGCCGGCTTTGGCTTTCGGCTGTTCAGCCAAGTCGCAGGAAACGACGAGGACTGAGGCGGAAAGAATCAGCGCTATAATATTGTTTTTCATAATCTTGCCTGATTAAAATGTAAGATTGATACCGAAACTGTAGGAACGCATTGTCGGATAGTTGTATCCGTCTCCGGTGGTGTCCAGAACAGAGTCGGTTCCGTAAATGTTGGCGGTAACGTCAATATCCCTCGTGTGTCTGTACATCGGTGACCATGTCCAGAGGTTCTCTCCTGAGAAGAATACGCTTATCTTCTTCATCTTGATGGCCTTTGTCCATTTTTCCGGAAGTGTATATCCGACCTGGATATTCTTGAGTCTGATATAGGAAACATCCATCAGATACCTTGTGTTGGCATTGTTGGTTCCCTTGTAGAAAGGAGCGTAGTAGCCTGTGTATCTCGGGAGATATGCATCAGGATTGTCTTCCGTCCAGTAGTTTCCTATATGCCACTTAGGCATCTGGCCGTAAGGACGGTTGTACTGTCCCCAGAGGGTCGAAGCCTCGTTTGATGGATACCAGTCCTGTTTTCCGACGCCCTGGAAGAATGCGCTGAGCGTGATGCCGTTCCATTCGAAGTCGAAACCGAAGCTGTATATGTATCTCGGCTCTGCATTGCCGATGATCTTGCGGTCGCCCGGATCATCCACCGTGTTCTTGCCTCTGTCAATGTAGCCGTTGCCGTTGAGGTCTTCAAACTTGATGTCACCAGGATAGAGCTTGTAGGTCTTGGATGTCTGCATGAGCGGGTTGTAGTACTTCTGTCCAGCCTCACGTGCCTTGGCTTCTGCAACATCGATTTCTGCCTGGTTCTGCCAGAGACCGTTGGAAACGAAGCCCCAGATTTCACCTATGCGCATCCCTTCATAATAATTGGTGTTGAGTGAAGAAGTCGAAAGCGACTTGGTTGCATTGTTGAACTTGTCAATGGTAGAAACATAGTCTGCAAGCGATGCCCTGACTGAGTAGTTGAACGGCTTGCCTGCAAGGTTGAAACTGTCATTCCATTTGATGATGAACTCGTAACCGTTTGTGGACATCTCCGCGAAGTTGCCCTTAGGAGAACTTGCGCCGAACACGTCCGGCAGAGTAGGTCCGACCGTGTACATGTCCAATGTTTTTCGGCTGTACCAGTCCCCGTTGAAAGAGAGCCTTCCGCTGAGGAAACTCATGTCCAGACCGACGTCCAGAGTCTGTGCGGTTTCCCAGGTCAATGACTCAGGGATAGGTGAAGGAGCGCTTGTGTAACGTACCTTGCTTCCGTTGATGATACGTCCGTTGCTGAAGGAGAAGGTCTCGTCATAAGCGTAGTTGCCCACGTTGCTGTTTCCGAGCGAGCCGTATGATGCTCTGACTTTCAGGTTCGTGACAGCGTTCTTGCTGACCTTGAACCAAGGCTCCTCTGTGATTCTCCAGCCGACAGATACTGACGGGAAGAATGCCCAACGCTGTCTCTTAGGAAATTTGGAACTTCCGTCGTAACGTCCGTTCAATTCGATGAGATATCTGTCGTCAAAAGAGTAGTTCAGTCGGGCGAAAGCTCCTGCTGTGCGCCATTTGTACCAGTCGCCTGTGACGTTCTTGTTCTCGATACCCATCGCGAGATTTATGTTGTCCACGTCAGGTGTCAGGAGGTCGTCATTGTATGCATAGGTCTGTTTGTAATACTGCTGTTCGTAGTTGTAGCCGACCAATGCCTTGAAATAATGTTTCCCGGCGAAGGTGTCCTCGTATTCCACGTACTCATTGGTAGAGAGATAGCCGTAGTTTCTGAGTGTTTCGCTCATGTAGGATTGTGTTCCGGAAATGGTCTCCACCTGTCCTTCGTATCTGGAGAATTCGCTTTTCACTTTCTTTACCGTGGTATTGAAATCGTGGTTACGGTAGGTGAAATCTGCATTGACACGAAGCTTGTCCTCGAAGAATTTGGCCTGTGCGGAGAACGTGGTCTTGAGTTGTCTCTTGAGGTAGGTCCTGTTGCTGTGTCCATAGAGGAAATCGCCGACAGAATATACTGCGGAGTGGGTCATGGTGCCGTCAGGGTTCCAGATCGGCGAGCAAGGGTGGCCTTCGTCCGCGATGTTTCTCCAGATGTTTCCGTTGCCTTCAGAGTAGGTCTGAGGCATGATGTATTTGGTCCATGAGACGTCTGTGTTGTTGGAGATCTTCAGCCACGGAGTGATCTTGTATCCCATCTTCATGCGGCTGTTCAGGATCTTGTAGGTTTCCGGGTTAGTCTGTGAGTCGAAGATACCATTGTTGTCATAATATCTTCCGGAAACATAGTAGTCGAACTTGTCGTCAGAACCTGAGACTGACAGATTATGGGTCTGGCTGAACAGGTGGTCTTTGTAGATCATTCCTATATAGTCCGTTCCCTTAGGGTAGTACAGCCATCGTCCAGCGGTTCCGATGCTTCCGTCGCTGACCAGGACTTCGTAGTTCTCGGCCTCTGCTCTCTTCTTGTATTCTGCGAGCCAGGCGGTGGAGAACTCCATGGTTTTGTTGATTCCTGATGGATTGGAGAAGTTGTAGTTGTAATACGACTTGTAGAAATGGTCTGCCCAAGTGTAACCGTCTGATACGTAATCAGGTATCGAGGTTGGCTGCTCCACCGTGAAGTTAGCCTGGTAGGAGATCGTCGGCTTGCCTTTGGTAGCGCTCTTGGTGGTGATGAGTACCACTCCGTAAGGTGCGCGCGAACCGTAGATGGATGATGAGGCCGCGTCTTTCAGGACAGAGACCGACTCGATGTCGTTAGGGTTGAGAAGGCTCGGGTCGCCCTCCACGCCGTCGATAAGCACGAGAGCGCTTCCGCCCTGGCCGATGGATGTGGTACCTCGGATGTTGTAGGATGGTGAACTGTTAGGCCTTCCGTCGGTGAACTTGAGGTTGAGGTTAGGTACCTGTCCCTGAAGCATTTGGGTGATGTTGGCATTGGCCCTGCCATCGAATGTCTCGGATCCGACCTGATCCACGGCTCCCGTGAGGTTGGCCTTTTTCTGTGTGCCGTAACCCACGACCACGATTTCGTTCAATGCAAGCGAGTCGTCTTTGAGCAACGCATTGAGTGACGTCTTTCCGTTTACGTGGAGTTCAACGTCCTGATACCCTACGAAAGATACGACCAGTGTCGCATCCGCAGGTACATTGGAGAGTGTGGCAGTACCGTCCGGGCCGGTAATCTGTCCGTTTGTAGTCCCTTTTACGAGTACGCTTGCTCCCGGCATAGCGCCCGTCTTGTCCGTGACCTTAACTGTCACAGTCAAGTCCTTGCCGATTGGGGCCTGTCCTTGCGCGAACGATATCGTCACGCATGAAGTCAGAGTCGCAATCGTCAGCAATAGTCTGGATAATAGGCTCATATTGTTATTGGATTAGTGTGATGATCAGAATGTCAGTTCAGTGCTATTGGTGTATATGTCGTCCTGTATCGTTTTAACCGATTACAAATATATGATTTTTTTGGGCTTTCACTATCAATAAATTAAAAAATCTCACAACCCGAAAACCCGGATTGTGAGACTTCCATAAGTTATGATATCTGATTATTCCTTCGGTATCAGCGCGAAAGTGAGTTCTCCCTTGCAGCAGAGCTTGCCTCCGACTTCAAGTTTGGCGCTGCAGAAATACAGAGAACCTCTCTTCTCTATCATCTTCGCCGTGATTTCACACACATCACCAGGCTTTACAGGATTCTTGAAGCGGACCTTGTCAAGTCCGGCATACAGTGTAAGATGACCAGGGATATCGTCCTTTACCAGTATGGCGCAGCTCTGAGCCATAATCTCGCACTGAATTACACCAGGGACAATCGGATTGCCCGGAAAATGTCCTCTTGTGAAGAACTCGTCTTCCTTGATGGTGTATTTGCAATGGGCTATATTGTTTTCGTCCACTACGGCCTCATCTATGAGGAGCATCGGCTCCCTGTGGGGCAGGAACTTTTTAATATCTTCCTTGTTCATTATAAATTTAGGTTTTAGTCGTCTGTTTTTAGTCCTCGTACTTTCTGAATGCCACACATGCATCGTGTCCGCCGAACCCGAAAGAGTCGGAGATACCGATGGTGAGGTCAGTCTTGACAGCCGTGTTCGGCGTGTAGTCAAGATCGCACTCAGGGTCAGGAGTATCGAGATTGATGGTAGGAGGTACAATGCCATTGATCAGAGCCAAGACTGTAGTGATGGCCTCTGCAGCTCCGGCTGCTCCGAACATGTGTCCTGTCATTGACTTGATGGAGCTGATGTGAGCCTTGTATGCATAGTCGCCGAGCGCAACCTTGTATGCTTTGGTCTCAGCCACATCGTTCAGTCTGGTTCCGGTGCCATGGGCATTGATGTACATATTGTCCTTCTCCTTGTCAAAGCCGGCTTCCTCCAATGCGAGCTCGATACATTTTGCCTGAGTGGTTCCGTCCGGTCTCGGTGCGGTAGGATGGTAAGCGTCGCAAGTGTTGCCGTAGCCGACCATCTCAGCGATGATGTGGGCGCCGCGCTTCTTGGCGTGCTCAAGTTCCTCAAGAACCAGGATTCCTGCACCGTCACCCATTACGAAACCTCCACGGTTGCCGTTGAACGGAAGAGATGCGTATTTAGGGTCTTCAGCACGGGAAAGTGCCTTTGCATTGGCAAAGCCTGCGATCCCGAGAGGAATTGTCGCATTCTCACAGCCTCCTGCGATGATGGCGTCAGCATAACCGTGGCGGATAGCCCTGAACGCCTCACCGATATTGTTCGTAGAAGTGGCGCAAGCCGTAACTACGTCGATACAAGGGCCTTCTGCGTGATGTTTTGTCGCAATGTGGCCTGCTGCAATGTTGGAAATCATCGTCGGGATGAAGAGAGGAGAAACCCACTGTCCTGACGGGTCGTCGATCATCTTGGCAGTCTCTCTGTACTGGATTTCGAATCCGCCGATGCCTGAGCCTACATAGACTCCGAGTCTGAACGGATCAATGTTCTTGCCTTCGCCTTCTGTCACCAGACCTGCCTGCTGCATTGCCTGATAAGCTGCTGCCACGCCGAACTGTGTGAAGAGGTCCTGTTTTCTGATGAACGGCTTGTCCATGCCGTATTCTTCCGGATGGAAATTCTTGATCTTGCCGGCGATTTTCACCGGAAGATTTTCAGTCGGGAATTCTTCTATGTAGTCGATTCCGCATACTCCGTTCACAAGGTTGTTCCAGAATGTGTTTACATCATTTCCGATCGGGGAAACGACGCCCATACCTGTTATTACTACTCTTTTTGTCATATCTGTTGTTTTATTTTACAAGCGACGGGGCGTTTTTCAGAAGCTTCTCAGCTCCGCCCATAATATCTTCCACGATATCCTTGGCGCTTTCTTTTTTATGAATCATTCCGGCAACTTCCCCGGCGAGGTAGCTGCCCATATTGTCTCCGTCAAATACTGCCTTGCGCATTGCTCCCTTGCCGAAATCGAGAACTTCCTCCTTCGGAACTGCAGGGTCGTACTCCATCTTGAAGAACTTCTTGGAGAACGGAGTCTTGAGGCAGCGAACTGCGTCGCCCATAGATTTTCCGGTAACAATTGTGCTTACATCTGAAGCTTTCAGGAGTTTCTCCTTATAGTTTTCATGGATGAGGCACTCGTCAGCGATGAGGAAACGGGTTCCGACCTGCACGCCCACAGCCCCGAGCATAAATGCCGCAGCCGCACCGCGTCCGTCGAAAATTCCGCCAGCCGCAAGTACCGGAATGTCAAGTGCATCAATGACTTGAGGTACAAGGGCCATAGTGTGGTTGTCACCTACGTGGCCGCCTGATTCAGCACCTTCAGCCACGACAGCCGTAGCGCCGAGTTCCTGCATTTTCAATGCATAGGCGACAGAAGCCACTACAGGAATGACCTTGATTCCTGCAGCCTCCCATTTTTCCATATATGCGGCAGGTGAGCCTGCACCGGTAGTAAGAATTTTCACACCTTCTTCAATCACCATGTCGGCCACTTCCGCAGCGTTCGGTGCCGCAAGCATGATGTTTACTCCGAATGGTTTGTCTGTCAATGTTCTGCATTTTCTGATCTCTGCTCTGACAGCCTCAGTTCCGAAATTTATGGAAGAGATGAGGCCGAGTCCACCTGCATTTGAAACAGCAGCGGCGAGATTTGCATCGGCAATCCATGCCATGCCTCCCTGGAATAATGGATATTTTATTCCGAGAATATCACAAATAGGACTTTTGATCATATTCTTGATAATTATAATGTTCTATCCTGCAAATATAGTAATTTTTACCATTCAAGTACCGCAACACCGGAGAGCAGGCCTGCACCAAACGCGCTGAAGACCAGAATATCTCCCTTTTGGAACATTCCGCGGCGGTTGCATTCGTCCAAAAGTATGGCGCAGGACGCGGAAGAAGAGTTTCCGTGGTCCGAAATGTTTACCGGGAATTTCTCATCCGGCTCTTCCAGATATTTCTTGATGGCGTCGATAATCCTCTGGTTGGCCTGGTGCACCATATAGTAGTTCACCTGGCTCTTGCTCATTCCAAGTTCGGACAGTAGCGCTTCCACTTCTGTCGTGGAGGCATTGACCGCAAACTTGAACACTTCCTTGCCCTTCATCTGCAGAGGTGCGCAGGTTTCTTCCTTGGTGACATATGGTGTCGGTTCGAGAATCCGCTTCTCCCAAATCTTGTCAGGAGCAGGCTGGGAATGCAGTCTGATGCCCTTGAGATTGTCTCCTTTGGTGAAGACGGCAGCTCCGGCACCGTCGCCGAACAGTACGCAGGTCGCCCTGTCTTTCCAGTCAGTCATCCTGGTCGGCTCTTCTGCGCAGACGATGAGCACGTTCTCCGCCTTTCCGGCTTCAAACCTGCATTCGGCAATGTCCATCGCATAGATGAATCCGGGACACGCGCAATTTATGTCAATGCAGGGGCAGGTCAATCCGATTTTCCCGGAAATGATGCAGCTGAGCCCCGGTGTCATATACTCGTTCACGACATTGGAGCAGATGAAATAATCTATATCCTCCGGTTTGAGGCCGGCCATTTCGAGAGCTTTGGATGCCGCCTCGGCTCCGAGGTCCTCCAGGTTCTCATCACTGATCACGTGCCTGCTTCTGATGCCGGTACGCGGAATTATCCACTCATCACTTGTGTCGAGGAACTCCGACAACATCGCATTGGTCACTTTCTTTTTCGGAAGTGCGCTTCCTGTTCCGATAAGTTTCATACTGTCTAAAATATTTCAGATTCGCTAATTTTATACCGGTGCAAAGATATTCCTTATTATCCCAATGCTGAAATGAATGTGGTGAACTGCCTGCTATGCAGCAGGATTTTGGCGAGATTCCAAAATAAGTGGTGAAATCCATGCTGAATTTTGTTGAAAATGCCGGACTTTGGAGAAATCTGAGGAATTTTGTACCTTTACAAGACGCAATAGAAAATGAAGTATGTCAGACAAATATAGATTGCCCGCTTATTTCAGGCAGAAATATCAGCTGATAGCTACAGTCACATTCACGGCCTTTTTCTCACTGGTCTTTATGTTGGTGAGTATTCCTTTTTCGCATAATGTGTGGTTTGAACTGGGTGCCTCGCAGGCTTTCCTGTTCACAGCCGCTTTTTTTGTAATCGGTCTCTTCGTCATAATTTTCAGCAAGCGCCTGATGTATGCGACAAGGATGCAGGATATGAATTATCTGGAGTATGTACTCTGGAATTTGGCAGAAGTCGTGGTGATATGTCTTTTGTATGCGCTTTTTTCCGTGAAGGGAGATGACCTCGGCATCATTGAACTGGCGGATACGTCATTCGTGGACATATTCCTGAACGCGTTCCTGTACTGTTTCGTGTCATTGATCATACCTTATATTATAGCGGGAATGTATTTCGCCATCATTGACAAGAACAATACTATCAGGCTTATGAACTATGCCAATGTAGTGTCCGATGAGCCGATTCTTCCGAAAGACGAGCAGAAAATAACATTGTTCGACAACAGCGGAGTCCTGAAGCTGTCGCTCCGGCTTTCCAACCTCTACTATATAGAGTCGGATGACAATTACATCGTGGTCTGGTACACCGACAGCAAGGGCGAAATGAAGAAATACATGCTCAGATGCCGCCTGAAGACGGTCGAGGAGAGTTTCAAGGGCAGCAGTCTCGTGCGTTGCCACAGGAAGTATATTGTCAATATGGACAAGGTCAAGGTTCTCCGTAAAGAGAAGGACGGCTATGAACTCGATCTGGACAATGATATGATTCCGCCGCTGACCATCACGAAAACATATCTCGGCAATGTCCTGGGCCATATGAAAGTCCAGGAATCAGATGAATCCCAATCGTAAGTTATGAAGGAAGAGGCGTCAAGAGCGTTTCTTCCTGTTTTTCTTGTCGGTCCTGAGTCTGTATGTGCTTTCCACAAGCAGCTGGTCTGCAAGTATTCCACGTGCGGCGAGCACATCCAAGATGACGCATACGATAGGGAATACCACATTCAGCTTGTATATCATCCTCGCGCTGTCATCGCCTGAACTCAGGTTCACGAAGAATTCTATGCCGAGCCAGATCTGAAGTCCGAGTGTTATCAATGCCACGAGAACTGTGGTCCTGTACTGGAACGCTCTGATCTTGTATGTCGTCAGAGCCAACACGTCAAGCAGCAGGATGATGATGATGAGTACCGCATACGGAATGTATGTAAGGTATTTGTACGTCTCCATCACCGTGCCGTCGCCTGCGACGGTTACTGCCTTGACACTGAACAACATAAAGGCCATCAATATCGTTGATACAGCAAGGTATAATGTTTGTATTCTCTGCCACATAATCTTGGTAGTTTGTTTTATTGAACTTTCATTCTGAATTCAGCCGCTGCGATAGCGGACTGCGAAGATAGGAAAATCACAATTAAAAAACTAACTTTGGGCTATGGAAAATGAAAGGGGAGTGGACAGATTGTCCCGATACATTATTTATAGTGCGGGCGCGGCATTGGCGCTTGCGGCCTGCTGGTATTTCAGGAGCGTATTGCTCTATATCGTGCTTGCTGCAGTGCTTTCTCTGCTGTCGAAACCGGTCATGAAGTTTCTGAGCGGCATCAGGATCAAAGGCAGGCAGCTTCCGCAATGGCTCGCGGCGGTCCTGTCTCTGTGTCTGATTATGCTCGTGTTCCTGTTCATCTTCGTCCAGGTCATCCCTATCGTGGTCAGCATTGTGCAGAAAATCACGGTGAACCTTTCTGCTTCGGACTATTCGTTGCCGGTGGCGGCGTTCACTTCGTTCGTCGATGGGACAAATGCCTGGCTGATATCGCATCTCCCTCAGTTAGGACCGGATTTCAGAGTGGAGAATTCCATCGGAAAGTTCATCAGCAGCGTGTTTGACCTGAACTCCATCCCGGGCCTGATAGAATCGGTGGCCTCCGTATTCGTATCCATAGGCGTGGCCATTTTCTCTATCGTGTTCATTTCATTCTTTTTTACGAAAGATCCTATGTTGTTCAGAAAAATTGTCGGATCAATGGTGCCTGACAGCATCGAGTCCAAAGTGATAGACGCCATCGGTGACATCGAACATCTTCTGTCGAGATATTTCGTCGGTCTGCTTATAGAGGTGCTCGGCGTAGCTCTGCTTAACTTCCTTGGCCTCTGGGCATTTGCCCGTATCGGCTTCAATGCAGCAGTCAGTATCGCATTCATCACCGGCATCATGAACATAATTCCTTATGTGGGACCGCTCGTAGGCACTGTGCTCGGAACGATACTTGCCACGGTGCTGAAATTCAGCGCTGTCGGTGTGGAGGTGCATTTCTGGGCGTTCATAGCATTGCTCCTGGCGATCTTCATCGTGACTCAGCTGGTGGACAATTTCCTTTTCCAGCCGCTGATATATTCCACCAGCATCAAGGCGAGTCCTCTAGAGATTTTCATCGTGCTCCTTATTGCCGGCAACTTGGCCGGTGTCTTCGGAATGCTCGTTGCAATTCCGGCCTATACGGTAGCGAGGGTTATCGCCGTCCATTTCTTCTCCAACGTGAAGGCGATAAAACGGCTGGTCGGTGACAGTAGTAAGTAATTCAATAATACGTAATACGAAATATGAAAAAGTCGATTGTAAGAATAATCTTTATTGCATTGGTGCTTGCTTCAGTGTCAATGCCTCTTTCCGCAAGATCAAACAAATGGACGGTTTCCGGAGTGGAGTTGGCTTCGCCTGCTGCCACATATAAATTCGCCGGCCGGGATACCTGTGATCTGTTCCTGGATTTCTATCCTGCTTCTAAAGGCAGTTGTACGGAGATTGACGGCAAACAGAAGCCGGCCATCATCTTTGCTTTCGGTGGCGGATTCGTTGCCGGACACAGGGACAAGCCTCATTACCAGCAGTGGATCAAACTCCTGAATGACAATGGCTATCCGGTATTTTCCATTGATTACCGTCTCGGCCTGAAGGGTGTCAATGCCAAGGGTGTCAAGATGATAGGCGCTGTCAGAAGGGCAGTCGAGATAGGCGTTGAGGATATGTTCTCAGCTACATCCTTCATTGTGAAAAATGCTGACAAGTTCGGTGTGAATCCCGACAACCTGGTGCTTTCTGGTTCTTCCGCAGGTGCGATAATCGCTCTCCAGACGGAGTACGAATTGTGCAACCATTCCTCTCTTGCCTCCGAAATGCCTGAAGGTTTCAAATATGCCGGCGTGATTTCATTTTCCGGAGCGATTTATTCCACACATGGCAAGGTGAAATATGCCGATGCTCCTGCCCCTCAGCTTCTTCTGCACGGAACCAAGGACAGGGTCGTGACCTACAAGTCTATCCAGCTGTTCAATATCGGTCTCTTCGGTTCTTCCAAAATAGCCAAGAGGCTGGATGCCAAGGGTTATCCTTATACCATCGTGCGCTACAAGGACCACACCCACGACATCGCGGACCTGATGTATCACACTTTCCCAGAGCAGCTCATCTTCCTCGAGCAGTCAGTGATAAAGAAAACCGGCCGCAGCGCCGACATCCGCATGGATGACCCGTCAGTCCCGGTTGACAACACCCTCCGCACTCTCGGCGATTTGTACAAATGATCTACGCCCCGGTAAACGTCTCCGCGGTTACGTATTGACGCCTTGTAAGCGTCTCCGCAGTTACGTATTGACGTACTGCGCTCCCGTGAGAATCTGCTGCTTGTCCAGTCCTGAAAGACAATGTTGAACATTAGTGAGCGTCTCCGCGGTTACGTATTGACGCGTTTTTAGCGGTTCCGTACTTTTGCCCATGGAATGTCAAGAACAGATCAACATGGAAACAAAAGAAACAGCTGATTCTGGTATAGCACGCGCACCGCGTAACCTGCTGAATATCAACAGTTAAGCCATTTTCAGAGTTGGAATTTTGATAACTCTGAAAATGGCTATATCGTTGATACTTAATGCTTTACGGGGTGCACCCGTTGTGTCGCATTAATCAATCACATAGCCTTCCACATAACCAAGAACGCTCAATCTCCACTCTCACCACCCATCGGCGCTCCACGCCGCTGAATCCACAAATAGCCCCGTAAACCCAAAAAAATATTTGCTCAATGTCGAGCAGTTTTGTAAATTCGAAGAAAACTAAAACATTGAAGACCACATGACAAAGACTGTTTATCCGGCAGGTGTGCCGATTCATTTCTATTCCAAGTCCATTGACGGACAAGGCATTTTTTATAGGACAGAGGACAAACTTGTTTTTCTGACATCATTGAACTGCATTGTCAGGAAGTATGACCTGGATGTGATCGCATTCTGCCTGATGTTCAATCATTTCCATCTGCTTGTTAAAGTGAAGAGTTGCAGTCATGCACTGAAGGCAATAGCAGAATTCAAAAAAGAATTTACTCGTCAATACAATTTGAGGTATGGTCGCAACGGAAGACTGTTTACCACTCCGACAGGGTGGGCAGCGAAGGACACATTGAAAAAATTACGCGGCTGCATCATATATATCTGCAACAATCCGGTAGCCGGATCATTGTGCAGAAACGCATTGACATATCGCTGGAATCTATTGGCATATAAAGACAGGCCAAACCCATTCTCCGATGTTATTATGAAGCGGCACTGTCGTAAAAAACTTAAGCATTGCATTGACCTTATCGAACATAGGTATTCCTGCAACCAGCCTTTGAACTACACAATGTTGGAAAACTTATTCGGCAATCTGGAAGAAAGCGAATTGCAGCAGATTCACGACTATATCGTATCGAGATACAACTTCCTGAACTATAATTCGATGAAATCCTGCTTCAGCGATTGGGAAAGCGCCTTATCGCTCATCGAATCAACTCAGGGTTCCGAATATGATTTGAACGAGGATTATGAGGATTATTCCAAATACGTAAAAATGCTTGATATCATGAAGCAACTTGGCTACAACTCAGATTGCCAGACGATTGACAATCTGACCGATGAAGATATCAAGACCATCACCTTACGTATCTATGGAATTCTGAATCCTCCGAGAAAACAAGTGCTGAAATTCCTTCACTTGACAGGGAAATAATGCATAATTATTTTCTGACGCTATGATGAAGTATTTGACAATTGCGGTTCTGAGCCTTGCGATATTGGTCGGCTCTCACCAGATTTCTCGCGTAGAACGCGACGGATCATGGGTGTGTATGTACAACGAATCAGGGAAAAAGTACCAGACCCTCAGCGCAAACAGTGTGGTAGGAGATGTCATTGGTATTGCCGGCAATACATTCACCTCCAGCAACGGCAACTGGATCTATACTTGGGACAAAAACGGCAAGAGACTCAACACCCGTTCCGCCAGATAATCGGTAAGAGTCTCCGCGGTTACCGCATCACTAACTTCGAGGTGGAGAGTCCAGCCACAGCATTAGCTGGTGGGGGAAGTCAGTTTGACAGTTTCATAATTAAAACCTTATCTTTGCTCTCGCTGACGAAACAACATCATTATATTTTATATTATGGAAAAGATTACTACTATCATCGAACTGGAAAAGGCATTCAGCATTGAATCCTTGTCAAAAATTACTGACTATGACACCTATTTCAAATATCTCGCTGAATCTTTATTTGAGAACTTTGAAATAAGAAACGGTGATGATGTTTATAGGTTCGTCGAAATAGAATTTTATCTTCGAAAAACGGAATCCGAGTCCAGAAAAATTGCTTATGAACGAGAGACCTGTGCCGGCGAATGGTTCCTCCATGAAAATGGCGTTGACATTGCTTTTGAAAGCAACAAACAATTTTACGGAGGTATTCTCATACGGTCTATCAAGAAGTCTGTCTCATATACTGTCGATGGAGAATTTATCAACGGCCCAAGAAAATGTTCTTGGCATATATTTGACGGTTTGAATGCTTTCGCCCATAATGAACGTATAACAAGAATCGAGGAGGCATCTGTTCGTGAGCAGATTAAGTCTAATGCTTTTGCCCGTCACGGAATAAAAGATGACGATAAATTGTTCCGCTTCACCATTCCGTTTGAATTATGGAACCATAAAGGCTATAGCGGTTTCCCAAAGAAATAATTTCCTGATTATGATTCAAGACAACCAATGCAACAGAGTGTTCTTTTCTGCCCTGCTTAGGGAGCGCTGCCCCATAGCGTTCCGGGGACTGACAGAAGTCCTCGATAAATATGATGTTCCGTGGTCGCTTCTCGAAGGGACCAATGACATCTGGTGCAGGGACTATATGCCGCTGCAGGTACGGCCGAACAGATTTGTCGCCTACAACTATAACCCAGACTACCTTCAGCACAGCGCAAAGGATAAGGCGTCCATCACTGACGGAAAAACCATTTGTGAGAATGCTGGACTTCCTTGCGAAGACTCCCTTCGGTGGCTTACCCTCGATGGCGGCAACGTGGTCAAGGCTGACGGTCGTGTGATTATGACGAGCAAACTTTTCGAGGAGAATCCGGGAATCGAACTTGCCTCATCAATACATCAGATCCAGAATGCAATAGGCGCGAGGTTGGTTATCTTCCCGTGGGATGTAAATGAGGAATTCGGACACACAGACGGTATTTGCCGCTACATTGGCAATGACCGGGTGCTGATGACGAACTATAAAGATTTTGACCCTGACATGGCAAAGCGTTTCCGCCGGATACTGAAGGCAAATTTCAAAAAGGTCATAGAACTGTCCTTCAGCACCCGCAAACCACACAAACACAGCTGGTCATACATCAACTGGCTTCAGACGGAACAGGTGCTGATTCTTCCTAAATTCGGCATTGATGAGGATGAGCAGGCATTCAAGCAGATTTCATCCCTGATGCCCGATTATGCAGGACGCATTGAAATGGTGGATGCCAATGACATAGTTATCCAGAGAGGCTGCTTCAACTGTTGCAGTTGGACGATTCGGGAAGAACCTTGCAGGGATTTACCTTCAAATGGAAATATCTTATAAGTAATTTCAGCATCGATCCTGATTCGAACTTACGCGACACATTTTTGGTGCACCCTGTAAAGCATTAAGTATCAATAATATAGCCATTTTCAGAGTTATCAAAATCTCAACTCTGAAAATGGCTTAACTGTTGATATTCAGCGAGTTACGCGATGCGAGTGTTGTATCGTCCTGCTCTCGTTTTGCACGAAGAGCTTCATGTTGCGATATCCGTCCCGTGCCCCGACAAGTTCACTGTGCCCCAGCACGCCCATAGACATGTCCATGCACACCCAGAAGCCTCCCACGCCCTGATACGTCCAGCACGCTCTGCACGTCCAGCACACTCTGCACGTCAAGCACGTCCCGATCGTTCACGCGCACCTCCAAGCATCTCGCGCAACAGGTGCACCCCGTGTGGGCTATTTGATGGCGGCCATCTTGCCTAAGGCGAGCTCAACCAGCTTTCTTACCTGTGGCTTGTAGTCAGGGTTGCTGTTCTTTAGGTATCTGTTGGCGATGGCGCAGCAGACAGTGCCGGCCTGATGACCAAGATGTGCGGCAAGACCTGCTACGGCAGAACTCTCCATCTCGAAGTTCGTGATGCGGTAATCGCCGAATCTGAACGACTCGAAAGTGTCGAGCATGTCAGGCATTGCCAATGGCAGTCTCACCACTCTTCCCTGAGGGCCGTAGAAACCTTGAGCTGAGATAGTTACGCCTCTGACAGTGCAGTCTTTGAATGCCTCGATAAGCTTGTCGCCGGCCTTTACGAAATATGGAGAGCCGAGATAGCTGTTCCAGTGAGTATGCACCTTGAACGCATCCTCCATTTCAGAAATATTGATCTTGTCCCTGTCGGCGTACCAGTTCAGCAGACCGTCGCAACCGACTGATATCTCGGAGAATATGAACGAGCCGATAGGAATGTCCGGCTGGATGGCGCCGCTCGTGCCGATTCGCAGCAGAGTAAGCGTCCTGTGCTTAGGCTTTACCTCACGGGTCTTGAAATCAACATTTGCCAATGCGTCAAGTTCCGTCAGGACAATGTCGATATTGTCAGTTCCGATACCGGTGGACAGCACCGTGATGCGCTCCCCGTGATATTTTCCTGTGATGGAAACAAACTCTCTGGACTCGTGCCTGAACTCCTTCTCCTCGAGGAATTCACCGACCATATCCACGCGGCCGGGGTCGCCCACAAGAATCACCTTGTCGGCAAGTTCTTCAGGTTTCAGATGAATGTGAAACACTGAACCGTCATCATTGATTATAAGTTCTGATTCTGGTATTCTCATATCTTTATCGTTTTAATAGTTGAACAATGACCGCCCCTCGGCGGCGCTATAATCTGCTAATATACAAAAAAAGCCCGTTATCCAAAAATCCGCTGAGCCAGTTGTTGCAGAACGCAATCCAGTTGTTGCAGAACGTAATCCGCTTATCGCAGAATGCAATCGGCTTATTCCAGAATGTAATCGGCCAGCTCTTCCGCAGACGACGCGATTTTCCACGGATGCCCGTTTTCCAGTTCCTCTCTCGAGCGGAAACCCCAAGTGACACCCACAGTACGCACGGCAGCATTGGCCCCGGTCTGCATATCCACATCAGAATCACCGACATACACCACCTGGTCGAGCCCGATGCCGGGAACCTCCGCCATTATCTGATGCACGATTGCCGGGTCCGGTTTTATCGGCTGTCCCTCTCTCTGGCCCAGCACCTTGACGAACTGGAACTCGCTGAAAAAGTGACTGATAAGCTTCTCCGCACCCTCCTGATATTTGTTCGAGGCCAATGCGGGGATGACTCCTGCCTCCGTAATCTTCTTCAGCATCCCGACAATGCCAGGGTATGGCTTGGTGCAGTCGCACATGTGCGCGTCGTAGTACGAGAGAAAATATGAAGCCATCTTCCGGATATTCTCCTCATTGTCCTGCCCCTGCGGCACCGCGCCCCTGAACAGATTGTAGATGCCCCTGCCACAGAGCGTATAATAGTCATTGACAGGCCTTTCCGCGAAACCGCACTCCTTCAGCGCGAAGTTCGTGGCATTGCCGAGGTCCTCTACGGTGTCCAGCAAAGTCCCGTCCAGATCGAAAATAACAAGTTTTGTCATAATTCTACTTTTTGTTAGGCTGGCGTTCAGCCGCAGTCCCGTCTTTTTTCGCATTGAGACTCACCCTGATGCCAGTCAGTCCGTTTTTCTTGACGCCAAGCGCCCTGTCCGCGATAATGAATTCAGAAACCGGGTCTTCGATATATTTCACCACGGCACGTTTGAGCGGACGGGCTCCATAATTCGGATCGAAACCCTCTTCGGCAATGAACTTCTTGGCAGAAGGAGTGACATTGATCCGGTAGCCCGCCTCCTCGGCCCTCTTCTTCAAATCATCCAGTTCAATGTCGATAATCCTGAAAATGTCCTCCTTCTCCAGCTCGCGGAAGAAAATCTTCTCGTCCACGCGGTTGAGAAACTCCGGCGGGAACGCCTTCTTCACGGCCTTCTCCAATACCAGTTGCCTGTTTACGGAAACATTCCGTCCTATCGTGCTGAATCCCACGCCCTTGCCATATTCCTGGATGTCACGGCTGCCGACATTGGAAGTCATTATCACTATGGTATTCTTGAAACTTACAGTCCTTCCCTCACTGTCTGTCAGACGGCCGTCATCGAGCACCTGCAGCAGCAGATTGAATATGTCCGGGTGCGCTTTCTCGATTTCATCCAGCAGCACCACGCAATAAGGCTTCCTGCGCACCTTTTCGCTCAACTGTCCGCCTTCCTCATAGCCCACATAGCCCGGAGGCGCGCCGATCAGTCTGGATACGGTGAACTTCTCCATATATTCACTCATGTCAATTCTCACCATATTGTCCTGAGAATCAAAAAGATACTCTGCGATGCACTTGGCAAGCTCCGTCTTTCCCACGCCTGTAGGGCCGAAGAAGAGGAACGAACCGATAGGCCTATCAGGGTCCTTAAGACCTGCACGGTTACGCTGGATGGCACCGACAACCGTACCGATAGCCTCATCCTGTCCGATGATCCGGCTCTTCAGCCGTTCCTTCATTTTCAATATCCTGTGCCCCTCGGATTCGGCCACCTTATTTACAGGAATCCCGGTCATCTTGGACACCACAGTAGCTATATCCTCCTCATTGACAATGCCTTCGCTTCTCTTGGCGGACTTCTTCGCGGAACCGCAGCGCAGCCTTATCATTGACCCGGCCTCATCCATCGCATCGATAGCCTTGTCCGGCAGCTGCTGGTCCGGAATATATCTGTCAGTCAGCCTCACACAAGCCTCAATCGCCTCATCTGTATAGCGGATTCCGTGGTATTCCTCATAGTTCGGCTTCAAATGTTGGAGAATGGACACCGACTCTTTCAGGTCAGTAGGCTCCACGACGATTTTCTGGAAACGCCTGTCGAGCGCCCCGTCCTTCTCCACGATTTTGGTGAACTCGTCCATGGTCGTGGCGCCTATACATTGGATTTCACCCCTTGCCAGCGCAGGCTTGAGCATATTGGCCGCATCAAGACTGCCCTGACCGCCTCCAGCACCGACAATCGTATGGAACTCGTCGATGAACAGGATAATGTCCGGGTCACTGCTTGCCGCCTTGATGATGGACTTCACACGCTGCTCGAAATCGCCGCGGTATTTGGTTCCCGCCACCACGGACGCGATATCCAATGAAATGATCCGCTTCTTCGCCAAAACACTTGATATAGAGCCTTCTGCAATCCTCAGGGCAATGCCTTCCACAATCGCGGACTTCCCGACGCCCGGCTCGCCGATGAGCATGGGATTGTTCTTCTTCCTCCTGCCGAGAATCTCGATCAGCCTCGAAATCTCCCGGTCGCGCCCCACCACAGGATCCAGCTTGCCTTCGGCCGCCGCTTTGGTCAGGTCAATGCCGAATTCACAGATGTCGTTTACAGGCTCCTTCTTCGGGGCCTGCTCAGCATCATTGACCTCATCGCCGTCGTCACTGGTCTCGCTCTGTCTGTCCAGCATCCCGTTCTTCGACATATAGGTAAGGATGCGGCCATAGTCAATGCCGATATTCCTCAAGTAAGTCGAGCCGTAACAGCTTGTGGTCCTGCACAATGCGAGAAGCAGATGCTGAGGCGTGGCCTCTCTGCTCTTGAGTTTTGTGGACTCAAGTATGGTGATGCTCAGTATGTTCTGCGATGCCCTGGAGAACGTTATGTTCTCCATTTCAGAATAAGGAATCTGCTCATTGGTGAATATGCGGCTGTCAATGAACTTTTTCATCGAGTCAGTATCTGCCCCCAGTCCTGTCAATGTCCTGCAGGCGTCATTGTCCGCATGCCGGATGATGCCCAGGAAAAGGTGGTCAGGGCCGATTCCGTAACTTCCGGTCCGGAGAGCCTCCTCTCTGGCGTACCCGATAATGGTGTTCAGTTCGTCCGATATTTTTATTTCCATCTGCATTTCTAAAATACTTCTTATGCAAAAATATATCCTTTATGCTGATAAACCAAAAAAATGGCCCTAAAGGGATGTTAGTATAAATTCAAGTTTGTTTCGGTGATAAAAATTTTGTAATTTTGTACGTTTTATAGAGTACAATGCGGAGAGCGTGGCATTATGTTCAAGAAGCATTGACAAGTAAGAAATTTTTGTAGAAAAATGGATAATATGGAGGAGAATAAGAATTCTGTTGAACCGCAGGAAGAGGGAACAGGAATGAAGGGCATCATCGAAGAGGTGAACATTGATGAGGAGATGAGGTCTGCCTACATTGACTATTCAATGTCGGTGATTGTTTCCAGAGCGCTTCCTGACGCGAGAGACGGACTGAAACCTGTGCAGCGCCGTGTGCTGTTCGGAATGGAAGGACTGGGACTGGACTACTCGGGACAGACCAAGAAATCTGCGAGAATCGTCGGAGAGGTGCTCGGTAAGTTCCATCCGCACGGAGACTCAAGCGTGTATGACGCCATGGCCCGTTTGGCTCAGGACTGGAACCAGAGATACCCGCTTGTATTCGGTCAGGGTAACTTCGGTTCAATGGACGGTGACCCTGTCGCTGCAATGCGATATACCGAGGCGAAACTCGAAAAATTGGCGAACGATGTCCTCGGCGATATGGAGAAGGACACAGTCGATTTCCAGCTGAACTTCGATGATACGATTCTGGAGCCTACGGTTCTGCCTACCAAGGCGCCGCTTCTGCTTCTGAACGGTTCCGCAGGTATCGCGGTAGGTATGGCTACCAACATGGCCCCTCACAACTTGGGCGAGTGCTGCGATGCCATCTGCGCATACATTGACAATCCTGACATTGACACTGACGGCCTGATGCACTACATCAAAGGTCCTGATTTCCCTACCGGAGGTATCATTCAGGGCATCCAGGGCATCAGGGAAGCTTATGAGACAGGCCGAGGAAGAGTGGTCATGCGTGCGAAAACGGAGATTGAAGTGGACAACAACGGCCGTGAGACCATCGTCGTCACCGAGATTCCGTACATGGTAAACAAGAAGGAGATGCTCGAGAGAATCGGCCAGATGGTCGATGACAAGAAGATCGAGGGCATTACCTATATGAATGACGAGACTTCCCGCGAAGGCGTGAGAGTGATTTTCAGAGTGAAACAGGGCGCCAATTCCAATGTCGTCCTGAACACGCTGTTCAAATACACTCCTCTCCAGTCAAGTTTCGCCATAAACAATGTTGCACTCGTCAAGGGCCGTCCAAGGACATTGAGCCTCAAGGATATAATAAAAGTGTTCGTGGACTTCAGGCACGAAGTCGTAGTCAGAAGGACCAAGTTCGACCTGGAAAAAGCCCAGAAGAGAGCCCATATCCTCGAAGGTCTTATCAAGGCCATCGACGTTATCGACGAGATCATCAGAATCATCAGGGCCTCCAAGACTGTCGATGAGGCCAAATCTACATTGATCAGCACATTTGCATTCTCCGATGCACAGGCGACAGCCATCGTGGAGATGAAGCTCCGTCAGCTCACCGGACTCGAAAGAGAGAAACTCCAGGCAGAGTACGACGAACTGGAGAAATTCATTGCATGGTGCAATGACGTACTTGCAAATCCTGCAATGCAGATGGACATCATTAAGAGCGAAACCCAGGAACTCAAAGCCAAATATGGCGACAAGAGAAGGTCTGAAATCGTACCTAACGCGGAAGAGTTCAATCCTGAGGACTTCTATGCCGATGATGATGAGGTGATTACGATTTCCCACTTCGGATATATAAAGAGGACTCCGCTTGCAGAGTACAAGACCCAGAACCGTGGAGGCGTAGGCATGAAGGGCAGCGCTACAAGGGATGAGGATTTCATCGAGCACTTGTATGTGGCCAATATGCACAGCACGATGCTCTTCTTCACTGAGCAGGGCAGATGCTTCTGGCTGAAGGTTTACGAAGTTCCGGAGGGCTCCCGTTCATCCAAGGGCCGCGCCATCCAGAACGTTCTCAGCATTCCGGATGACAAGATCAAGGCCATCATCAATGTACCTACATTGACGGACGAGGAGTATATCAACAATCACTATATCATTCTCGCGACCAAGGAGGGAATCATCAAGAAGACCTCTCTCGAAGCTTACTCGAGACCTCGCCAGAAAGGTGTCAATGCCGTCAATATCCGCGAGGGAGACGAGTTGCTCGAGGCTATCCTCACCGACGGCAAGTCGGAAGTGCTTATCGCCAGCCGTAACGGACGATGCGTAAGATTCGATGAGTCAGATGCAAGACCTCTCGGCAGGACCGCTACCGGAGTGCGTGGCATCAATCTTGATGAGGATGACTACGTTATCGGTATGGTATGCTATGAACCTGAGGCTGAGGATGCTTCAGCGCATACGCTTCTTGTGATTGGCGAGAAAGGTCTTGGAAAGCGTACGGACTTCGAAGAGTACCGCAAGACGAGCCGTGGCAGCAAGGGTGTACGCACGATGAACATTACCGACAAGACAGGCAAACTGGTGGCTCTGAAGAATGTGACGGAAGAGAATGACCTGCTGATCATCACTCAGAGCGCGCTCATCATAAGGATGGCGGTTTCCGATATCAAACTTGCAGGACGTAACACCCAGGGTGTGAAACTTATAAACATCAGGGACAATGACTCCATCGCTTCCGTGTCAGTAGTTGCGAAAAGCGATGAGGAAGATGTTCCGGAACAGAATGAAGGACAGACCGGGGAGGGAAATGCTCCGGAGGCTGCACCGGAATCTGCTGAATAGTTGAATACTAACATTGAAAAAATATCAGATATGAAAAAAATTCTTCTCGCATTGGCGATGTTCGCCGCTATTCAGGTGGCTGATGCACAAGTAAAATCTGCTGCTGACGTCAAGAAGTCTGTAGAAGCTGCAGAAGCTGCAACACAGAATGTCAAGAAGGCTGTGAAGACAGCTACCTGGCTGAAGCTCGGTCAGGAATATGTAAAGGCCTATGACGCTCCTACAGGAAACATCCTTCCTGGTTCAAACAAGACAGAGCTTACTCTCATGATGGGTTCAGAAAAACCGGTTTCATCAGAGGAGGTTACTGTCAATAACGAGAAATACACCAAGGACGTGTATGCTGACAAGAATCTTTATTTCAACCAGAACGGCCAGCTCGTCATCATCGAGGTGACCAAGCCGGTTTATGAAGATGCACTCGAAAGAGCTGTCAAAGCATATCAGAAAGCTTATGAGCTCGATGAGAAGCATGCCAAGGACAAGGACGTGGCTGCTGCATTTGACTACATCGGCCAGAAATATGTTTCAGAGGCTTTCAACAAATACACATTCGGCGATGTTGCCACAGCCAGCAAACTCTTCGAGAAAGCTGCTGATGTAGAAGCATTTGCTCCGCTTTCAAAGATTGATACAAGCGTCATCTACAATGCCGGTTTCACCGCAATGGCAGCCAAGGACAACGAGAGAGCGCTCAAATTCTTCAAGAGATGCTATGACCTCGGTTACTACTACGAAGGTGGTGAGGTCTTCGCAAGACTCGCTGAGGTGGACACATTGAACACCAAGAAATACCTCGAGGAAGGTTTCAGCAAATTCCCTCAGAGCCAGAGCATTCTCATCGGTCTCATCAACTACTATCTGAAGAACAATGAGGATACTGAGACTCTCTTCGGCCTTCTCGACAAGGCTAAGGCAAACGAGCCTAACAATGCTTCTCTCTTCTATGTTGAGGGTAACATCCGTGCACAGCTCGGTCAGATCGACAAGGCTGTAGTCGCTTACGAAGAGTGCGCAAAGATCAATCCTGAATATGAATATGGCTTCATCGGTGAAGGCACAATGTTCTACAACCGTGCAATCGAACTCCAGACCAAGGCTCAGGAGGAAATCGACGATGCCAAATATATGGCACTGGTAAAGGAATTCGAGGAAAGTCTGAAGTCTTGTATCGCTCCGTTCGAGAAAGCCTTCGAAATCACCAAGGATGCCAACATCAAGGCAGGTATCGCTTCTTACCTCAAGAATGCATTCTACCGTTTCCGTGAGGAATCTGCCGAGAATCAGACAAAGTACGAAAAGTACTCTGAGATTGCAAAATAAGTCTTGATTGACGTTTCTTATAGTGGATGGCTCGAGTCGGTTGACTTAAGCCATCCGTTTTTTTATGGCGGGACTTCAATCCTGCCTGTTTTTTTACTATATTCGCAGTCTGTATGCAAAGCCTTGCGGACAGCAGTGCCGCAGGTCCATTGACAGGAATCCTGTCCGTGGGAGGGGAACACGGTGTGAATCCGTGGCAGTTCCCGCTACTGTAAGTCTTCCCGGAAGACAAGTCAGAATGCCTCTTTGCATATTGTTACATCGGTTCCGCCTGCGGAGGACGGGCGGCTGGTGCATCGGTGCGGAGTGTGTGAGCGGTCCGCATGTTGCTCTGTATGTCTGCTGCCTTTTCTGGCGCGGAATCGGTGATGTTTTGTAGAATAGTCAGGTCACCGATGAACAGAATCTCATCATGTCTTTCAGCCTTGTGCGCGTTCTGTATTACAGTCGCGGCGCAGGAGCCTGTCGTATCCATGCCTGAAAAGGCAGATACGGTACGTCTCCTGAAGGAATCGGTGATTGTGGCAGCACCGGCCTTGCTGAAATATCGTGAGACCATACCTGCCCAGACATTGACAGGAGACGAACTGGAAAGGCTGAACAGCCTGTCTGTATCTGATGCGGTGCGCTATTTTTCCGGTGTCCAGCTGAAGGACTATGGTGGAGTTGCAGGACTCAAGACCGTGAATGTCAGATCGTTGGGTGCGGCCCATACGGCTGTTTTCTATGACGGACTCCAGATCGGCAACGCGCAGAATGGTCAGGTGGACCTCGGCCGCTTTTCTCTCGACGAAATAGGCGAAATCTCGCTTTACAACGGCCAGAAAAGTGATATCTTCCAGCCCGCAAAGGATTTCGGCGCATCCTCGTCCATCTATCTCCAGTCTGCCCGTCCGGTATTTTCAGAAGGGCGCAAGGTCAATGTAAAGGCTACATTGAAAACAGGCTCCTTCGGCCTGCTGAATCCCTCTGCGTCAGTCGCATTCCGTCTTTCGGACAACATTTCGCTTACCGTTTCGTCCGGTCTGACCAATGCTTCCGGGCGTTATCGGTTCAGGTGCCGCGGATATGACCAGCTCGGCCGCCTATCTTATGATACTACGGCTGTCAGGCACAACGGAGACATATTTTCTGTACGCTCCGAAGCAGCCCTCTATGGCAAGACCAAGACCGCTAACTGGTCTGTCCGTGCCTATAACTACCATTCGGACAGGGGAGTGCCCGGTGCCATCGTGAGCAATGTCTTCCGTAACGGAGAGCGTATGCGTGATGACAATTTCTTCGTGCAGGGCAGGGCGGTGAATGTCTGGAGCCGGAAATTCAGGTCAATGTTCAATGCCAGATATGCCTACGACTACACTTTCTACGAAGACAAGGACAGCCGTTCATTGCATGTCACCAACACATATCGCCAGAATGAACTGTATTTCTCGACTGCGAATATGTGGCAGGCGTTTAGCCGGATGGATATTTCATTGTCCTATGATTTCCAGTGGAACAGCCTGGATGTTGCGAATTACATGTCCGGCAATGCTGTTTTTCCCCGTCCGTACAGGCTGACCAATATGGTCTCGCTCGCCGCCTCGCTCGACTTCGGAAGGCTGAAGATGCAGGGAAGCGCATTCGGCCAGTTCGTCAGCGACAAGTCCAGGAAATTTGATAATGTCAATGACAAGCGTTCGGAACTGTCCCCGGCATTCTATGTGTCATATAAGCTCTTGAGGAGTAAGGAGTTGTATATAAGGGCATTCTCCAAACGCTCATTCCGGATGCCGACGTTCAATGACCTCTATTATACTAATTCCGCAAATGCACTGCTCAAGCCGGAGAGCACATTCCAGACGAATCTGGGGACCGAGTACTCAGACCGGTTCTCTTTCTGCACCGTTCACCTGTCTGCCGATGCATATTGGAACATGGTGAAGGACAAGATAATAGCTTATCCCAACGGGCAGCAGTTCCGCTGGACAATGCTGAATCTCGGAAAGGTGGACATCCGTGGGGTGGATGTGTCCGCTGACGTGGCCGTAGATATATCTAAGTTAAGATTGGCCGCAAGGCTGCAGTACACGTTCCAGAAAGCGATAGACATTACGGACAAGACCACGTTCTACTATAGGAATCAGATTCCGTACGCTCCTGAGCACAGTGGTTCTGCGGTTTTGTCTGCGGAGTACTCGGGGTGGAGTCTGAACTACAGTTTCCTGTACACGGGAGGGCGGTACAGTCACAAGGAAAATACCCGGAAGAACTATCTCCAGCCGTGGTACACGAGTGACCTGTCGCTGCAGAAGAAGATGAAGCTGAAGGCCAATGTCCTGAAAATCACTGCGGAAGTGAACAATGTGTTCAATCAGGATTACGAGGTTGTGCTGAATTATCCCATGCCAGGGATAAACTTCAGATTAACAGTTGGTTATGAATTGTTTTAAACTTATTTATACGTATGAAGACTAAATTTGACTTTTTTGGCAGGGCGGCATTGGTGCTGACTTTTGCTGTTGCGGCCGCTACTGCCTGCCGCAAGGACGAGGTTCCGGTTTATCCTGGAACTGACATTACACCATCTGATTATGAAATCGTGGATACTCCGGCGGAACCAGGAGCGAATCCTGTGGGACTTTATGTGCTCAATGAAGGCAACTATGGCAGCAACAAGGCTCAGCTGGACTTTTTCAATTTCCGCACTTCGTCTTATATCAGGGATATATATACTGACTACAATCCGGATGTCGTGAAGGGTCTTGGTGATGCAGGAAATGATGTGCAGGTCTATGACGGCAAATTGTTTGTGGTGGTGAACAATTCCCATAAAGTGGAAATTCTCGGAGCCAATTCGGTGAAGCGCATTGCCAAGGTGGATATTCCCAACTGCCGCTCGATCGCTTTTGACGGGGACTGTGCCTATGTGACTTCTTATGTTGCATTGAAGCCTTTGGAGACGCCTGACCAGAAGGGCGCTGTCTATCGTATTGACCTGAATACTTACAAGATTACCGGGGAAGTGTCTGTGGGATACCAGCCTGAACAGCTTGTAATCAAGGGCGGAAAGGCTTATGTGGCTAATTCCGGCGGCTACCGTACTGGATATGACAATACGGTTTCTGTTGTGGATCTGGCGTCAATGTCTGTGGATTACACTATTGAGGTGGTTCCGAATCTGCAGAAAATGCTGGAGGATGAGAACGGCAATCTCTGGGTGTCTTCTTTCAGCGGCAAGCTCAGTTGTCTGAAAGCGAAGGACGGCAAATATGCGCTTGCGTCGTCGATTGATTTTCCTGTTTCCTCTATGGCTTATTACAAGGGTGAACTGTATCTTATTGGTACTGCATATGATGCGAACTATAAGGCTACTTATTCATATGCCAAGGTCAATGTGAATACGGGTGCGGTGTCATCTGACAAGATTATCACAGACGGTTCCGACGCTTCTGTCAAGGCTCCGTACGCGATATCAGTAAATCCGTCCAATGGCGACATCTACATAGCTGATTCACCGGACTTCACCGCCAGCGGCAAGCTCTTCTGCTATACCAATGCCGGCAAACTCAAATGGTCTGTCCGCACCGGCAACATCCCCGGTCACTTCGCCTTCCTTTATAAGTAGTACTATTTCTGCTGATAAAAGTATTTCCAGAGGGGAGCGGCCATGAGGGCCTGCTTGAGCTGGTCATTGATGAGGAGATCTCGGACGTCGGCTTCGTTCAGGAGCACGACTTCGAGGTCTTCTGTGCTGTCAAGGTGCTGTGAGCCTGTTTTCTTGACGCCTTTTGCCAGGAAACAATGCGAAAGGTTGTCGGTGGTGCTGGGGTTTGCGGAGATGGTCATGAACTCGGTCCATTCTCCGTCGCCATAGCCGGTTTCCTCCATCAGTTCGCGTTTTGCAGCCTCCATGGGGCTTTCGCCCGGTTCGATCACGCCGGCAGGAATCTCATAGCAGGTCTTGCCGAGGCCGTGGCGGTACTGCCTTTCGAAAATGAATTTGCCGTCATCGGTCAATGCGATTACATTGACCCAATCGGGATATTCAAGTACGTAGAACTCAGGGTTTTGCCTTCCGTCAGGGAGCTCCACGCAGTCCTTTCTGACTGTCAGCCACGGACGGCGGAACAGGTATTCGCTCTTGAGAACTTTCCATTTTCCCTTTTCGGTTATCGCGTCTTTCATATCAATCATTGTTTCGTATCCTGACAAAGATAACTCATTTTTACGTACATTTGCACTCCCAAACAGGCGGAATTATGGACAATGCTATAGAAATATTCACTCTGATAACAGGAATACTTTTCATTATCCTCGAAATCAGACAGAGCAATTATATGTGGGGTGTGCAGATATTGACCGGAATCGCCTCTGTGGTGCTGTTCTGCCGTCAGGGACTTTATGCATCATCGGCATTGAACGTATATTACGTGGTTACCGCGGTCTGGGGCTTCATCAGTTGGCGCCGGGATTCAGATTCCATTGCCGGTGACGCGCAGCAGATACATTTGCGTAAAATATCATTGAAAGTATTGGCTGTCAGCGTATTGCTTCAGGCGGTCGGCACGGCGGCATTGATATGTGTCCTTAGGGCTCTCGGCGATCCGATGTCGTCCCTCGATGCTGCGATTACGGTTCTGAGCCTGATCGCGACCTGGTGGCTGATACGCTCTTACAAAGAACAATGGCTGCTGTGGATAGTGGCTGACCTGATGTATGTCGTGATGTGCGGCTGCCAGGGCCTCTACTGGATGGCTGCCCTGTATCTGTTCTATACGCTCTCTGCAGCCTATGGTTTCGTGCATTGGCGCAAGAAGGGCAAATACGTGGAAGAGAGCGGGTTATAATGCTCCGTCCATAATGTCTGCAGCCGGCTTACCCGCTTCTAAAAGGCTGCGCATCTTTTTCATATAGGGGGCCGTGTGCTCGTAGTACATCCTGAGCCCTGCGCATAGCGAATTCAGCCCCGCCTCTCCGGATTTTGTGGTGGACAGGCGATGTTTGGGGCATTCTCCATGACAGAGCCGGACCCATTCGCAGCGTCTGCATTGGGCAGGAAGAGAATTGCGCTTGTTAATGCCGAAGGCTACGGACTGCTGTGACCCTGCTAGGTCTTTCAATGAGGACGTGGCGATGTTGCCCAAGCGGTATTCAGGATAGACGAAATGATCGCAGACATAGACATCTCCATTGTGTTCCACTACGAGGTTTCCTCCGCAAGTCTCACAGAATGAGCAGGTTCCTGGTGAAAGACCGCACCATGAGGCCAATGTGGCATCGAATGCTCCCACGAAATAACTGCCGACATCGTTCCTTACCCACCAGTCAAAGATCTCGCAAAGGAATTTCCCGTAGCCGATATCGCTGACGGACCATAGGCCGAAGCCGTCACTGTCGGTGGCAGGAGGAACCATTGACGGACGTAAGTTCCTCATCTGACGTCCATTGGCATTGACCTGAAACTTTATCTTTTCGACGACGGGAAGAAACTGCATGAAGCGGCTTCCTGTTGATTTGAGGAACTGGTAGATCTCCAGGGCATGTCCTTCCGAGGCTTTGGAAACGGCAGTCAGGGTGTTGAATTCAGCGCCCGAGCGGAGCAGGTTCTTCAAGCCGGCGATTACTTTCCGGAAGGAGGGGGCGCCAGTCTTGCTGCTGCGGTATGTGTCGTGTATGTGCTCCGGGCCGTCGATGGAGAGTCCGATGAGGAAATTCTCCGCAGTGAAAAAATCTGCCCATTCCGGGGTTATGAGTGTTCCGTTTGTCTGGAGAGTGTTGTGCACGATCTTGCCGTCAGCATATTTTTTCTCGAGGGCTACGGCTTTCCGGTAGAAATCCAGGCCTGCCATCAGCGGCTCGCCGCCGTGCCAGTTGAATGTGACTTTAGGGGTTTCGCAGGTGGAGAGATAATCGCGTATCGCACGTTCCAGCAATTTCTCCGACATCACTGGCTCGTGTCCTCCGTAGAGGCGTGACTTGTCCAGATAGTAACAGTATCTGCAGTCAAGATTGCAGAGCGAACCGCATGGCTTTATCATCAGGTTGAATGATATGGGGTCGGTTATCCTTGCTGCATCGGCGAGAGTGATAGTGCTCTTGAACGTGTCGTCTCTTTCCATGGAGGTATATAAATGAAAAAAGGGAAAGCTTAGCACATCGCACCGCTACGACCTCCTACCCTTGCTGCCTTCCGGCCCTGGGGGAGTTTGGAGGGAGCTGGTCGTGTACGACTTTCCCACTGCAAATATACTGCTTTTTGTCAAATCTGCAAAGTCTGACAGGCCAATCCGGCTATTTTCTTAGTCCAGGTTGGTGAAGATGAAAGGAAGAATGTCATCTACCTGACTGAATTTCAGGATCTTGTCCTTTCCGTAGAAGAGGACGCTCATCTTTCCGCCGCTGACTTTCTGATATTCGGCCATGACCTGACGGCAGGCTCCGCATGGAGCAGTGATGCCGCTGTTCAGCAGGCCGTTCTGTGCCCCTGTTATGGCAATGCTCCTCATCTGGAGGTCCGGATGGTTCGCGTGAGCTGCAAACATAGCCGTCCTTTCCGCGCAAAGTCCTGACGGATAAGCCGAGTTCTCCTGATTCGCTCCGGTGACAATGCTTCCGTCGGACAGTCTCACGGCAGCCCCGACATTGAAGTTGGAATATGGCGCATATGAGCCTGCCAATGCCTTTTCGGCGGCTTCGCAAAGCTCTCTGTCCTGCGGTTCAAGTTCCTGTACGGAACCGAATTCCTGATAGTCTATTTCTATTTTCTTATTTGTCATAATGTGTTGTAATTTGCGGCTAGTATCGGACAATGTTCCGAATCAATGACTGCCAAACGTTTCAAATATAGTAATTTTTCTCTGATTTAGGTATCTTTGCGGCTGTCAAGGCGCTATTGATCTGGTTCTTTAGCCCGAAAAGAGTAAAAAAATATGAAAGTTTGTGTAGGATTATCCGGAGGTGTGGACTCCAGTGTGGCAGCTCTGTTGCTCAAACAGCAGGGTTACGATGTTTTTGCGATGTTCATGCAGAACTGGCACGACACGGAAGGGACATTGCACGGTGACTGCGAATGGGAAGAAGACAAGTTCGTGGCCGAAATGGTCGCGAGGAAAATAGGTATCCCGTTCTATTTCATTGACTTGAGCAATGAATACCGTCAGCGTGTGGTGGACTATATGTTCGATGAATACTCCAAGGGAAGAACGCCGAACCCGGACGTGCTCTGCAACAGGGAGATAAAGTTCGACGCTTTCCTGAAGGCCGCTCAGAAAATGGGCGCGGATATGGTGGCCACCGGGCATTATTGCCGTAAGGAACCTGCGCTCGACGCTGAAGGGAATCAGATTGTCAATGACGGCAAGCCTGTGTGGCGCATCCTGGCTGGTTCGGATCCGAACAAGGACCAGAGCTATTTCCTGTGTCAGCTTACTGAAGACCAGCTTTCCAAGGCATTGTTCCCGATAGGTGACATCTGCAAGCCGGAAGTTCGACGACTGGCTGCGGAAGCGGATTTGCCTTCAGCAGAGAAAAAGGACTCCCAGGGCATCTGCTTCGTGGGAAAAGTGGACCTTCCGGTATTTCTCCAGCAGAAACTCAAGTCTGTGGAAGGTGACGTGGTCGAAGTGTATGACGCCTTCTATGAAGATTCTCCGCAGTACTGTTTCCTCAGAGATACGATGTCTTCCATCCTGAAGAACCGCTTGGCGGGTGATGCGGAGATGATAACTGATTATATATCAGATGACAAGGCTGCACATTCTCAGGCCGGGGATTATGAGGGAGGCTGCCATGCGGAGTCTGTCTATTCTTATGACAGTATCGGTGCATTGTCAGATGATGATCTTCTGCGCCTGTCCCGTCCGGTTACATATGAGTCGATAAAATTCGAGACTGAAACATACCGTTCCGGTAAGCGTCATGTCAAGAAAACCCGTTACAAATCAAATCCTTACGGTGCTGTAGTAGGCCGTCACGAGGGCGCCCAGTTCTATACCATCGGCCAGCGCAAGGGCTTGAACATCGGAGGCCATAAGGACTCGCTTTTCGTGATTTCCACTGACATTGACAACAATATAATATATGTAGGGGAGGGACACCGGCACAAGGGCCTTTCGCGCAGTTGCCTGATGGTCGCGCCTGAAGAGATCCATTGGATCCGGGAGGACTTGCGTATGAAGGATGGAGAAATACGCCGGTACAGAGTGCGTATCCGTTATCGCCAGCCGTTGCAGGATGCGTTGCTGGTCAAGAGGCCGTCTGGTCTGTTCATTCTCTTCGAAACACCGCAGAGAGGCATCACGCCGGGACAGTTCGCCGTGTGGTATGACAGGGATGAGATGCTCGGCTCAGGGGTAATATGAGAAATCTATCCTCGAAAATCCTCCACAAAGCAAAAAAATCAGGCGGAAGTCTTTCCGTCTGATTTTTTTTTGAGCCACTCAAGGGGTTCGAACCCTCGACCTGCGCATTACGAATGCGCTGCTCTACCAACTGAGCTAAAGTGGCAATTCGTTTCTCTCTGAACGAAATGGATTGCAAATGTAATGCTAAAAGCTTATTTTTGCAAGGATTGACCATCGAAATATTTGATAGTTATGAAAAATATAGGAAAAATGTTGTTGACATTGGCATCAGTTGCTGCTGTGGCGTCCTGCGCGGACTGCAATAACAAGAAGAAAGGAGATTTCAAGTACCTCGTGGATGAGTTTGCTGATATCAAGATCATGCGGTATCAGATTCCCGGGTGGGAAAAATTGACATTGAAACAGAAAGAGTATGTCTATCACCTGAGCGAGGCTGCAAAATTCGGATGGGACATTTACTGGGACCAGAACTGCAAGGACAATCTCGCAGTGAGAAAGGTGCTGCAGAACATCATTGAAAATTACAAGGGCGACCGTACCTGCAAGGAATACAACCAGTTCCTCGTCTATGCGAAACGCGTATTCTTCAGCAGCGGCATCCATCATCATTATGCTGAGGACAAGTTCTTCCCGCAGTGCAGCCAGGAGTATTTCCGTGCATTGATGGAGTCAGTGGGCGAGACGGACAAATGCGAGGCATTGCTGCCGGTCATCTATTCTCCGGAACTTTATGCACAGAGGCGTTCTTCCTCGGCTGATGGAGATATCGTGGCACTTTCTTCGGTTAATTTCTATGAAGGAGTCACCAGAGACGAAGTTGAAAAATATTATGCGGACATCATTGACCCGAACGATCCTGAGCCTATTTCTTATGGCTTGAATACCAAGGTGGTAAAGGGCGCGGACGGTGTGATCCGTGAAGAGAAATGGAAAGTCGGCGGCATCTACGGTCCGGCAATCGAGAAGATCTGCGAGGAACTCGAGAAGGCCAAGGCTGTGGCTGAGAACGATACCCAGAAGAAGGAGATTTCCGAACTTCAGGAGTATTACAGGACCGGTGACCTCAAACTTTGGGACAAATACAACATCACTTGGGTAACTGATACGCTCGGTACAGTCGATTTCACGAACGGTTTCGTCGAGGATTACAATGACCCGCTCGGCCGCAAGGCTTATTGGGAGGCTTTGGTCAATGTGAAGGACTCCGCCGCTTCAGCGCGCACCGAACTGCTCAGTGCCAATGCCCAGTGGTTTGAGGACAATGCGCCGATTGATCCGCGTTTCAAGAAAAAGAGTGTCAAGGGCGTGAGTGCCAAGGTGATAGATGCTACCTGTCTCGGCGGCGGATGCTATCCTGCCACCCCTATCGGCATCAATCTTCCTAATGCAGACTGGATCCGCAAGGAATACGGCTCCAAGTCAGTGACCATCGCCAATATCACCCACGCTTATGATGCGGCGGCCAATGAGTCTCCGAAATCAGTGCTTGAGGAGTTCGCTTACTCCGAGGAGGAAAAGGCAATGCAGAAGAAATACGGTTCTTACGATGATGAAATCCACACTGACCTGCACGAATGCCTCGGACACGGCTCAGGACAGTTGCTTCCTGGCGTGTCAGGAACAGCGATGGGCGAGTATGCATCTGCATTGGAAGAGGCAAGGGCTGACCTGTTCGGACTATACTACATTGCAGACCCTAAGCTGGTGGAACTCGGCATCCTTTCTGACCCTGAGGCTTATAAGGCCCAGTATTCCAACTACATACGCAATGGTCTGATGGTCCAGACGAACCGAATCGAACTTGGCCGCCAGATTACCGAGGCGCATATGCAGAACAGGCAGCTGATCGCTGCATGGTGCTATGAGCAGGGACTTCAGGACAATGTCATCGAGAAGAAAGTGAAGAACGGCAAGACCTATTTTGTGGTCAATGATTTCGAGGCTCTCCGTACCCTGTTCGGAAAACTTCTCGCTGAAATACAGCGTATCAAGTCAGAGGGTGACTACCAGGCCGGCAAGGAACTGATTCAGAAATATGCGATGGACATTGACCCGGAACTTCACAAGGAGGTAAGGGACAGGTATGCGGCTCTTGGCCTCAAGCCTTACGGCGGTTTTGTCAATCCTGAGATCGTGCCGGTGGAAAAGGACGGCGTGATCGTGGATTACAAGGTGGAATACCCTGACGACTATCTCGGTCAGATGCTCCAGTACTGCCATAAGTACTCTACATTGTAACCATGCGCTACAGCACATCAGAAGAATATCTCAAAGGATTCAGGACATATCTCCGTGTCGAGCGGAATATGTCCTCGAATTCTTATGAGGCGTATTGCTCGGACGTCCGCGAAATGTTCTTGTCAATATGCAAGGTCAGGGAAGTGCAGGACTTGAGTCCGCTCAGCATAACGAAAGAGGAACTGACTGGCTATGTGGAAAGCCGCGCCAACAGTGACGAACCTGTCTCCAAGCGCACCCAGGCGAGGATGTTGAGCTCGTTGAGGTCATTTTTCGGCTGGCTGGTGATGGAAGGCGAGATCGAGGAAAATCCGTGTGACGGCATCAGTTCACCGAAAATAGGACGGTATCTTCCTTCTGTCCTGTCTGTCGAGGAGGTTGAGGCAATCATGGATTCGGTGGACCTTACCAAATGGAACGGGTTGAGGGACAGGGCGATACTGGAAATGCTGTACAGCTCCGGACTCCGTGTGTCTGAAGCGTCCGCGCTCAAGATTTCTGATGTGTTTCTGGAGGAAGGCTTCGTAAGGGTAGTGGGAAAGGGAAACAAGGAAAGGGTGGTCCCTATGGACGAGCCTGCCGTGATGGCCGTGAACAACTACCTGCTGGTGCGTCCCGAACCGTCTTCTCCGAAGTTTGCCGATACCCTGTTCCTGAACAAGTCAGGTGCGGCAATCAGCAGAATTTCGGTTTTCAATATGGTGAAGAAACAGGCTATGGCAGCCGGTATCCATAAGGAGATCTCTCCGCATACGTTCCGCCATTCGTTTGCGACCCACCTGATAGAAGGCGGTGCCGACCTGAGGGCAGTCCAGGAAATGTTGGGACATGAAAGCGTATTGACTACTGAGATATACACCCACATTGACAGTGAAACCTGGCAGAAGAACATCATCGAACATCATCCTATGAAATAGAAAAAAAATACTTATCTTTGTAGGACTATGATTTACGCGAAAAACATAGCGGGAAAACTGCTCGGGACAGTGCTTTTCATTGTCCTGGCTGTCGTCTCCTGTACCAAATATGACGAGCCGGTAATAAAAGATGCCGGCACCAGAAGAACAGAGGTTCCTGCCAAATGCAAGGTGCTGCTGCTTTATTCGGCCGGGTTCAACAGCCTGTGCAGCCAACTGGAGGCGGATGTGGACGACATGGCTTCAGGTTACCTGCCGCTCCGCAATTCCGCTGCCGCATCTGTTCTGGTCTATTCGCGCAGGCTTACCGAATCCAGACGATATACAGACCCCGCGCCTTCCTATCTGATCCGACTTTCGAGAGACGCTTATGGCAATGTTTTACGCGATACGCTGAAGACTTGGCCGAAGGAAATGGTTGCGGCTTCCGTAAAGGCTGTCAATGAAGTGCTTACGTCTGTCAAGGAACTTTATCCCAATGCTGATTACGGGATGATTTTCTCTTCGCATGGCACCGGCTGGCTGCCTTCCGGCTATTATTCTTCAGGTACGATCACCAATATCGCTACGGCATTGTCACCTTCAGAAGGTCTGAACTATGACTTGGTTCCAGTGCCCTATAGGGAGTTTCACGGCGATGACCAGATCAAGGTCAAGAGCATAGGTGCTGACAACATCAATTCCAGCGAAGCATATGAAATGAACATCGAGGACTTCGCTGCTGCGATACCGATGAAGTTGGACTATATGATTATCGATGCTTGCCTGATGGGCGGAGTGGAAGTGGCCTATGCGCTGAGAAACAAATGCGACAAGCTGGTATTCTCTCAGGCTGAGGTGCTTGCGGACGGACTCTGCGATTACCACACGGTGGCCAAGAGGCTGTTGCTCAGCAGTGAGCCTGACTTGCTGGGAATCTGTTCTGATTCATGGGAGCTCTATTCTTCCCAGTCGGTGGAATGGCGCCGCTCTCTGACCATTTCAATGGTTGACTGCACCAGATTGTCACCTCTCGCTGAAGCCTGCAGAAAACTGTTTTCAGAGCATCAGTCTGAAATCATGTCCGTGTGGCCGGATGACGTGCAGGGATATTTCCGCTTCAGCAAACATTGGTTCTATGACCTCGAGGACATTCTTGTGAAGGCCCGTATTCCGGAAAGCGACCTGAAGGACTTCAGAAATGCAATGAGCGGATGCATTCTCTATAAAAATGCATCCGTCAACTTCCTTCTGGATTTCACTATCAAAACTTTCTGCGGCCTGAGCATGTATCTTCCGTCAGACGGCAATGCCACTCTGAACGAGTTCTACAAGACATTGTCCTGGAACGTGGATACCGGCCTGGTCAGATAGAAAAGCTGTTATTCGGCGTTGTTTTTTTCTTGTGCCAATGCTTCATTGAAACACTGACGGCAGAGAGGCTCATAGACGTCTTTCTCTCCGAGCACCACGAGTTTGTGGCTCTTGGTGAGCCTGTGTGAGTGGTTTGCCAGGTTTCCGCATTTTACGCAGATGGCATGGACTTTCTGCACGTCTTCAGCTATGGCCATAAGTCCCGGAATAGGTCCGAAAGGCTTGCCCATGTAGTCTGTGTCAAGACCTGCTATTATAACTCGTTTTCCCTTGTCGGCCAGCTCCTGAGCGACCTGTATGAGGCTTTCGTCGAAGAACTGCGCTTCATCCACACCGATTACCTGGGTGTCTTCAGCGGCGTCCAGCATCTTTGAGGCCTCCTTGATCGGGGTGCACGGAATGCTGTGCAGGTCGTGGGAAACCACGTCAACATCAGAATAGCGCTTGTCGATCGCCGGTTTGAAGATTTCTATTTTCTGGTTTGCGAACTGAGCTCTTTTCAGTCGTCTTATGAGTTCTTCTGTCTTGCCGGAGAACATTGAGCCGCAGATGACTTCGATGCAGCCGGGCTTGTTTGGTGTTTCTGGATACATAATCATTGGTTGAAATGGATTGCGAATTTAGTAATTTAAATGTACATTTGTGCAATACTCAAATGAAAGAAGTTGTTTTCAAATGATAAAACGACTTCCAATAATCTTGAAACCTTATGGACAAGAGCCCGAAAGAAATATTGGCAGAACTTGACGCGGAGCTTTCCGCCCTGAAGGCCAGAGTCGGTGAGATCGAAAAAAAAGTGGAGCAGCTCCGCAATGAACTGGATTTGGAACCTGCTGAGCCGCTGGACTTGGGGACAGCTGACTATCTGTATGATATAGCGGATGCAGTTCCGGAAGACATTCCGGCTGAGAATGAGCCTGAGGCGGTTGCTGACGACATGCCTGCAGACGTGTTTGCTGAAAATGCCGGAGAGAATGTCGGGGAAAGCGTTCCGGACGACATCCCTGAGACGGAGTCCGAATCTGAGCCTGAGGCGGAACCGGAGACGGAACCGGATACGGAAGACCTTCCGGAATCTGAGCCGGAGGTGGAACAGGAACCTGCACAGGAGGTGGAACAGGAGCCTGAAGACTTGCCGGAAGCTGTTCCTGGACAGGAAATACAAGCGGAACCTGAGACTGAAGCAGAGCCTGAACAGGTAGCAGAAACTGAGCCTGAACCGAAACCGGAAGACCTTCCGGAGGAGGACGGATTCTCATTATTCGGCGGAATGGCAGAAGAAGAGGAGCCTAAGGTAAGAAAGACGAAAGCGCCGTCGGAGCACAGACAATATTCAGGACATAAGGTGATAGCGGACCAGAAATACGGAAACGAAGCCTGGAGAAAAGATATGCCGGGCCCGGAAGTGAAGGACGTCCGCAGCGCCATTTCGCTCAATGACAGGGTGATGTTCATCAGCACGCTGTTCCGCGACGATTCGATGCTGTTCCAGGATGTCATCAATAAGATCAATGCCCTGGCCACGCTCGAAAAGGCTGTGCAGTATCTTAAGGAAAACTTCCCGGAGTGGGATATGGATTCGGAACTTGTTTACAGGTTCATGATGTCCGTAAGAAGAAAAATCAGGTAACCGATGGAAACCCAAGGCAAACTGTATATAGTCCCGACATCCGTCGGGAATCTTGAAGATATGACTTACAGGGCAGTGAAAGTCCTGAAGGAAGCGGACCTTATTCTCGCGGAGGACACGAGGACAAGTTCCGTGCTTCTGAAACATTATGACATCCATGGGAAACTGCAGTCCCATCACAAATTCAATGAGCACCAGACTGCTTCCGTCATCAAGGACAGAATATTGGCAGGGCTCAATGTCGCGCTGATAAGCGACGCGGGAACACCGGGAATATCAGACCCGGGCTTTCTGCTCGTGCGTACTTGTGCTGCGGAAGGCATTGAAATACAGACTCTTCCTGGGGCGACAGCCTGCATCCCGGCAGTCGTGTCATCCGGCTTGCCTTGCGACAGGTTCTGCTTCGAGGGCTTCCTGCCTGTGAAGAAAGGCCGTCAGACATTGCTGACGACATTGGCCACAGAGCCGAGGACAATGGTGTTCTACGAGTCTCCTTACCGGCTTGTGAAGACATTGGAGCAGTTTGCCGGTTATTTCGGGCCTGACAGGGAATGTTCCGTGGCCAGAGAAATTTCCAAACTGCATGAGGAACATCGCAGGGGTACTCTTGAGGAAGTTGCAGCCTGGTTCCGCGAACACGAACCGAAAGGTGAAATCGTGATAGTGGTGGCCGGGTGCCAGAAAACCAAGCGTAGAGAGGACGACGCTGAGGATTAGAAACATCGTGGCAGGTGGTTCTAAAATAGATGAATGATAATAAAAAGGGACGTAAACTCTCTCCCTCTTTCGTGACCGGCGCCATCGCGCTGGCATTTCTTGCTGTCGGCTATCAGACAGCGCTTTTCGTGCATAGGGCGGCTGCGCTCAAGATTCTGTCGGACGAAACTGTGCCTGATACTGTCTATGTGTCTGTAGATGAGGCTTTTGCTGCTTCAGGTCAGGCTGTCGTCAGTGGCGTTCCGGTGTCAGGGAAATCCGACGTGCGGCGGCTGCCAGAGAAATCCGTATCGGCAGGAAACGCCCGGCAGCAGGTCCCGGGCAAAAAGACCGTCATAGCACGGAATCAAGGTGTACGACCGGAAGTAGCTGCTGCAGTCGCCGCCGCCATTATCCCACGCACTTATGAAAATTTCAGGTTCAATCCCAATGTTGTGTCTGTCAATGATTTGAGGCGTCTCGGCTTTTCTCTCAAGCAGGCGGAATCCATCGACAATTACAGGAAAAAAGGCGGCAGGTTCAGGCGTAAAGAAGATTTTGCCAAATCCTATGTGGTGGCAGATTCCGTATATCGCAGACTGGAAAAATACATTGACATACCTCTTCTGGACATAAACAGGGCGGATTCGGCGGAATTCGACGCGCTTCCGGGAATCGGCGGATATTTCGCGGCGAAGATGGTGGAGTACAGGTCTCGGTTAGGCGGCTATTCCTGCAAGGAACAGCTGATGGAAATCTATCATCTGGACAATGAAAAATACAGTAGATTCAGCGACCTCATAACAGTAGGGGAGTCCAGGCCTTTCCGCCTGTGGACCATGCCGGCGGATTCATTGAAACTGCACCCCTATATCCGTAACTGGAAGACTGCCAATGCGATAGTGCTGTACAGGGACAATAATCCCCGCGAACTCTGGACCGTGGAAGGTCTTCGGAATGCGGGGATATTGGATGATGCAGCTGCAGCCAGACTGTCGCGCTGCCGTATTGAGCAAGTCCTCAAAAACGTTGCTGGAAACTAGTCTGAAACGTGTTTCAGAGCTTCGCGGATCTTGCCCTCGATTTCTTCACTGAGCTCGGCATTGTCAGCGATAAGCTGCTTGGTGGCTTCACGTCCCTGAGCAAGTTTCTGGTCGCCGTAGCTGAACCATGAACCGCTCTTTCCGATAATGCCGTATTCGACACCGAGGTCCACGATTTCGCCGGTATGTGAGATGCCCTCACCATAGACGATGTCGAACTCCGCTTTCTTGAAAGGTGGAGCCATCTTGTTCTTCACTACCTTTACTTTGGTGCGGTTTCCGAGAGCCTCCTCGCCGTCCTTGATCTGGGTGGTACGGCGCACGTCGATTCTGACAGATGCGTAGAACTTCAGAGCATTACCGCCGGTGGTGGTTTCAGGGTTACCGAACATGACGCCGATCTTCTCGCGGAGCTGGTTGATGAAAATGCAGCAAGTGTTTGTCTTGCTGATGTTTGCAGTCAGCTTTCTGAGCGCCTGGCTCATAAGTCTTGCCTGAAGGCCGACCTTGTTGTCACCCATCTCGCCCTCGATTTCCGCCTTAGGCGTAAGAGCTGCTACGGAGTCGATAACGATTATGTCGATGGCGCCTGACCTGATGAGGTTGTCGGCGATTTCGAGAGCCTGCTCGCCATTGTCCGGCTGTGAAATGAGAAGTGTCTCGAGGTCCACTCCCAGAGCCTTTGCGTATGAACGGTCGAATGCGTGCTCAGCATCGATCATCGCGGCGATACCGCCTGCCTTCTGTGCCTGGGCTATCGCGTGGATGGCCAATGTGGTCTTTCCGCTGGATTCTGGACCGTAGATTTCAATGATTCTGCCTTTCGGATAACCTCCGATTCCCAAGGCATGGTCAAGAGCGATGGAACCGCTCGGTATTACCTGATGTTCATCCCATTGTGGCTGCTCTCCCAACTTCATGATGGTGCCTTTCCCATAGTCTTTCTCAATCTTGTCGATTGTCGCCTGCAACGCTTTCAGTTTCCCGGAATCAACCTGAGCGCCTGCATCTTTTACTGCTTCTTTAGCCATAATGTATAAATTTTTGTTCTATAATGCGGATTCTCCCGCATTCTCTACAAAGATAGAAAAATCAACGCAAACGGAAATGAAAAATTAACTAAATTTGTAGATGCCCACATTGACTTGTGGAACAATGAATTTTATGATGAACGGGAAAGATATAAAATACAAGCTTTTAGGCAAGACTCCGGAGGAGTTGAAGGAAATTGCAGTCAAATGCGGTCTGCCGTCTTATGCGGGCGGACAGATAGCGCAGTGGCTTTACAAGAAGAAGGTGAAGAGTATTGACGAGATGACGAATCTCTCGAAGGCAGGCAGGGAACGTCTTGCGGAATCTTATGAAACAGGTGCCGTGGCATATTCAGAGTGCATGGAGTCAGTGGACGGCACCAAGAAGTACCTTTTCCCCGTAACCTGCTCTCTGCTCGGAGGATTGAACCGGATAGAGACTGAGAATGCGGGGACGGTAGAGTCCAGCAGCATTGAAGCGGTGATGATTCCGGAACTGGACAGGAGGACATTGTGCGTCTCCTCTCAGGCCGGCTGCAAGATGGGCTGCAAGTTCTGCATGACCGGCAGACAGGGCTTCCACGGGAACCTTTCCGCAGCCGACATACTCTCGCAGTTCGTATCGGTGGATGAGGCTGAGCAGCTTACCGGAACCGTGTTCATGGGAATGGGCGAGCCGCTGGACAACTATGACAATGTGAAGAGGGCGATAGATGTGCTGACAGCAGACTGGGGCTTCGGATGGAGTCCAAAGCGTATAACTCTCTCATCTATAGGCGTGTTGCCTACGCTTAAGCGCTATCTGGATGAAACACGCTGCCATCTTGCCATCAGTATGCATGATGCTTTCCCGGATGAGAGAGGGGAACTGATGCCGGTCCAGCGTTCATATGACATAAAAGAAGTCATCGGCCTGATAAGACAGTATGACTTCACGGGACAGAGACGCGTAAGTTTCGAATACACGATGTTCGACGGGTTCAATGATGACAAACGTCATTGTGATGCCATCATAAGGCTGTTGTCCGGCCTCGAATGCCGGGTGAACCTCATCCGTTTCCACAAGATACCTGACTTTCCGTATCAGTCATCGTCGGACGGGGTGATGACAGTATTCCGTGACAGGCTGAACAAGGCAGGTATCACTGCCACTGTCAGGGCGTCAAGAGGAGAAGATATTTTCGCTGCCTGCGGAATGCTTGCAGGCCGTCACAAAACTTGATAAAAGCTGAAGATTATGAAGAACACTGCTACTGGATATATGCTGACATTGGTCAGTATTATGCTGTCAATCACTATGTTGGCTCAGGAGGCTTATGCCCAGCCGGGCATCGGAGTGGATCCTGAAAAGGATTCCCTGTCAATGAAGGATCTGCAGGCGTACCTGTCGAAGATAAGGGAAAAACGTCCGACTGTGGCGCTGGTTCTCAGCGGAGGCGGGGCCAAAGGTGTTTCTCATATCGGCGTGATAGAGTATCTGGACTCGCTGCAGATTCCTGTTGACGTGGTTTTAGGTACGAGTATGGGCGGACTTATAGGCTCGTTGTATTCGCTCGGCTATTCACCTGAGCAGATGGATTCGCTCGTGCGCTCGTTTGACTGGGACGTGGCGCTTACCGACAGGATTCCACGAAAGTACATATCCTACAATACCACGAAATACAAGGAGAAGATTCTCCTGTCGTTCCCGTTCTATTACTCGAAGAAAACGTATGCGAACAAGCTGGAACAGGATATCCAGTATGCCGGCGCGGAAAAGAAATACAAGAAGATGCATTTCGGTGCCAACGACAATGAAGACGCGACAAGGCAGGTGAGGGACAATCTTCTGGGCAGTCTGCCGTCAGGATTTGCGTTCGGGCAGAATGTGAACAATATATTCAGTTCATTGACAGTCGGTTACCAGGACAATATGGACTTCATGGACTTGCCGATTCCGTTCGTCTGTGTGGCGACCGAGATGGTGACAGCCAAGCCTAAGATCTGGTATGGCGGCAAGTTGAACACGGCATTGCGTTCGACGATGTCCATTCCGGGAGTGTTCGCTCCGGTGAAAGTGGACGGAATGGTGCTCGTGGACGGAGGCATGAGGGACAACTATCCGACCGACATTGCCAAGGAAATGGGTGCGGACATCATCATCGGCGTGGACCTGTCCTCCGGATTCAGGGACTATACCCAGCTGAACAACCTCGGTGACATCATCTCCCAGGGCGTGGACATGCTCGGCCGCCAGTCCTATGAAAGCAATGTCTCCATTCCGGATGTGACGATACGTCCGAGACTGGACGAGTTCAATATGATGAGCTTTGACGACAAGAGCGTTGCCACGATTATTCAGCGTGGAAGGGAAGCGGCTGCTGCTCAGAAAGTTGCGTTGGACAGCCTTAAGCGGATTATCGGCCCGGGAAAGACTGAGCTGAGGAACCGCAGGGCCATAGATATAAATACTGAGCCGGTGAGGATTTCCAGAGTGGAGATTCATGGCGTCACCGACAAGGAGTCCAAGTATCTTCAGCGGAAAATAGGCATCAATCCGAATGTGGCCATCAGCAAAGACGCCATCGAGGACGCTGTGGCGACAATTTACGGAACCGACGGTTTCGACTATGTCACTTATGAACTGCTCGGAAGCGAAGAGCCTTATGATTTGATAATCAATTGTAAACGCGGTCCGATTCACCAGTTCGGTATCGGAGGGCGCTTCGATACAGAGGAAATCGTGTCCGTGTTGCTGAATTTCGGACTCAATGTCCATAAACTTCAAGGCCCTGCATTTGACTTTACTGCAAAGGTGGGCACGAACCCTTATGCCAAGGCACATTTCTACCTGGCAGGCTCCAGAGGCCCTACCATCAATTTCGACGCATCACTTAAATGGACAGACCGAAACCAGTTCAAACTTGGCACGAGCGACTACAAGGTGGCGTATTTCAATATTCGGGAAGAACTGTATCTTTCCAATATCCGCTTGCGCAAGTTCGACGTGCGTGCCGGACTCAGAAACAACTATTTCAAGTTGAACTCCGCGATGACCGACAAGGTCAATGGTGATTACGACTTCGGAAACCTTACCAACAGTTTCCTCTCCATCTATGGAAATTTGCGTGCGGATACGTTCAATGACGGGTATTTCCCGACCAGCGGCTTTACTTTCGGCTTGGGATACGAGTATGTGTTCAAGGGCTTGAAACGGCACATCACTCCATTCCATGCTCTGACTCTTGATTTCAAGACTGTAGGCCAGACGCGCGGTTCGTTGGCTGTAATACCGTCATTTTCAGCACGATATGTGTTCGGTGGAAATCCGTCTCTGCCATATCTTAATGTTATGGGCGGAGCGATACCTGGCAGATATCTGGACCAGCAGATGACATTCGCCGGAATCAATTACGCTACTGCAATGTCCAATTTCCTGGCGATTGCCCGCACTGACTTCCGCTTCAAACTGTTCAAGAACAACTATCTTACGGCCATGCTGAACTACGCCGTGTCAGTGTCCGACCTTTCTGATTTCGGAGATGTGGACAAGACCTACGGTGTGGTAGGCGCCGGCCTCAAGTACTCGTACGATTCCATAATCGGTCCTGTCGAACTTGATCTGCATTGGGCATCAAGGCATTACAAGACAGGAATGTATCTGAATATCGGTTTGTATTTCTAAAATCTGCAAGGCGATGGATGAGGGGAAATATCTGAAGGTATTGAATACGCTTCAGGCAAGGTGCTCGCGGAGTGAATGCTGCAGCCGGGATATGCGCACCAAGGCACTTAAAGCGCTGGATGGGGATGAGGACGCGGCGGAAAGGATTGTCGCTTCGCTGGTGGCGGACAAGTTCGTGGACGATTTGCGTTACGCATCCGCGTTTGCACGTGAAAAGTCTTCACTGTCAGGCTGGGGAGTGCAGAAAATATCCTTTGCATTGACGGGCAAAGGCATTGACAGGCAAACGATTGCGGAAGCGCTGGAAGACATTGACACTGATGCGGCTGCAAATAAGCTGGATTCTGTTCTGGCCGCGAAACTGCGCACTCTTTCTTCTGATCCTCAGCGACGGGTGAAACTGCTCAGGTTTGCGCTCGGGCGCGGCTATGGCTATGATGAGGTAAAATCGGCCGTTGACAGATTGCTCTCGGAAGAGGACTAGACGTGTTTCTGTCTGTTGTGGACTTTCTTTATGATGTATGTGACGACTCCCCAGACCGTGAAGTCGTTGCTTTCCGTAACGTGAATCGGCTTGTATGACTTGTTTGCCGGAAGCAGCCACATCTCGCTGACCTGCTGGAGAATACGGTAGGAAACGCCGGGTTTCGGGGCATTGACGCTCTTGCCTTCGCCCACCTTCTCGGGGTCGGAGAAAGATATGTATTTCAATGTGAATTCCCCGTCGATGAAGCAGACCGCCATGTCGCCTTCCTGCGCATTCAACGCCTTGTCTATCACGAGGATATCGCCTTCTTCCACTCCTGCGTCAATCATCGAATCACCCACCACGCGGCCGTAGAATGTCGCGGCCGGATGCCTTACGAGTTCGGCATTCAGGTCAATGCATTTGTTCATGTAGTCCTGTGCCGGAGAAGGAAAACCTGCGTGAATGCCGTCTTCCGCCATCGGGGGCAGACCATTTTTTTCTACGTCGATGTCCATTGGGTAAAATTCTTCTGCGAAGTTACTATTATTTTTCTAATTTTGCGGTATGGAATTAGTCGAGGAAGTCAATGCATTTCTGTCAGAATGGTCTGAGGTGGCCCGCTTGGAGACGCCTCAGGGACTCACGGCATTGGCCTGCGGAAAAAAGGCATTGGTCCTGCCGGTTCCGGTGAGAAGCAGATCCGCCGAAGAGGCTTTCCGTGTCAATGCATTGGTGCGCCTGTCGCTTGATTTTCTGATGACGTCATTTCCCGAAACTAAGGTCGTGATACTTCCTGAGGATATGTGGCGGGCAAGGCCTGAGATGATGAGACCGCGTCTGCTCGCCCAGATAGGCCGGTTCAGGTCAATCTTTGCCAGAAACACTTCCGCACGCAGGATTACCGGACCCGAGGCGGCTGAATTCCTGAAGAAATGGCATACGTATTCGGACGCTGCGTCGCGATACAGATACGGACTTTTTCTCGGTGGAACGCTCCTTGTGGCTGTGGCCACGTTCTCGTCTGCCCGGACATGGCAGAAGCAGGAAGGTGTCGTAAGGTCCTATGAATGGGTGCGTTATGCATCATTGCCGGATGTCCGTGTCGTGGGCGGTATGGGAAAACTGCTCAAGACTTTCGTGAGAGACGTCGGGCCTGATGACGTCATGAGTTACGCGGATCTTGAGTGGACCGACGGAGAGGTCTATGACAGACTCGGTTTCAGGGAAGAGGGACTGCGCGGGAGTGTGCTGTTTTCGGTCAATGAAAAGACTTGGGAACGCAAGGCATTGGCCTCAGATATGTCGGGGCCGCAGGGCTCTCTGTATCACGTGAATCTCGGCAGCAGAAAGTACAGGCTGAAAGTGGAAGGCAAGGATGAAAAATAGGAAACATACATTCTGGGGGAGGTTATGGAGGTTTTTGTTCATAAAACTTCCTGTGGCCTTCGTCGTGATAACTGTGCTGTGGGTGCTTATGCTGAAATGGGTGCCTGTCTATGTCACACCGCTTATGATACAGCGCTCGGTGCAGTACCGGAATGACAAGTCGTTCCATACCCGCAAGACCTGGGTGAGTTACGACAGGATTTCGCCTGAGCTGGCCAAGGCCGTGATAGCGAGTGAAGACAATCTTTTCGATACCCACAACGGATTTGACTGGAAGCAGATAAACAAGGCGATAGACGACCATGAACGTGGAAAAAAACTGCGTGGAGCGAGCACGATTTCGCAGCAGACAGCCAAGAATGTGTTCCTGCTACCTTCCCGCAACTTCGTCAGAAAAGGCCTGGAGGCATATTTTACTGTGCTCATAGAAAATATCTGGGGCAAGAAGCGTATAATGGAGGTCTATCTCAATGTGGCTGAAATGGGGCGGGGCATCTATGGAGCCCAGGCTGCAGCTGAATGTCACTTCCGCAAGAATGCCTCGAAACTTACCAGACAGGAGTCGTGTCTGATCGCCGCCTGTCTGCCCAATCCGCTGAAGCGCAATGCAGGAGCACCTTCCGGATATGTGCGAGGCAGGGCTGCGATGATCCAGAGTCTGGAAGCCAAGCTTTCTTATCCTGAGTGGGTTGCATCTCGGAAATAATGACTAAATTTGGAGACTTAATAAAACACTTATATTGACAATGGACGCAATTGTAAAAACCGACTTCAGTTTTCCCGGCCAGGTCGGCAAGTATAGGGAAAGTACGCGACGTGTATGACATTGACGGCAAGTACCTTGTGATGGTGGTTTCAGACCGCATTTCCGCATTTGACGTGGTCCTTCCAGAGGGTATTCCCTATAAAGGACAGGTCTTGAACCAGATAGCCGCCAAGTTCCTTGACGCGACTTCTGACATTGTTCCGAACTGGAAGATCGATTCCCCTGACCCTATGGTGACTGTCGGTTACAAGTGCGAGCCGTATCGAGTGGAGATGGTCATCCGCGGTTGTCTTGCCGGTCATGCCTGGAGAGAGTATCAGGCAGGGAAAAGAACACTCTGCGGGGTTCAGCTTCCTGACGGAATGGTGGAAGGCCAGGCTTTCCCGGAACCGATCATCACTCCTTCCGCAAAGGCTTCCGAGGGACATGATGAGGACATTACCCGCGAGGAAATCATCGCTCAGGGAATTGTGCCGGAGGAAGATTACATCCAGATAGAGAAATATACCAGGGCCATATTCAAGAGAGGCCAGGAAATCGCTGCCAAGATGGGTCTGGTTCTGGTGGACACCAAATATGAGTTCGGCAAGCTTGACGGAAAGATATATCTGATGGACGAGGTCCATACTCCGGATTCTTCACGTTATTACTATGCCGACGGCTACGAAGAAAGGCTCCGCAAGGGCGAGAAGCAGAAGCAGCTCTCCAAGGAGTTCGTGCGTGAGTGGCTGATGGCCAATGGCTTCCAGGGCCTTGAGGGACAGAAAGTTCCTGAAATGACTCCGGAGGTGGTGTCCCACATTGAGGAAAGATACATTGAACTTTATGAAAAGATAACCGGCACAAAGTTCGAAAGACGCGAGTATTCGGCTTCAGATATCGAGCGCAATGTGACGGCTTGTCTTGAGAAGTTATTGGGCGTTTAAGAATCGCTTTAGACAGTTTTCCGGATTTGAAAACTTATGCATTAGTCGATTGCAACAATTTTTTCGTTTCGTGCGAAAGGGCTTTCCAACCGGAACTGGAAGGGAAGCCCGTTGTTGTTTTGTCCAACAATGACGGATGCGTGGTGGCCCGAAGCAATGAGAGCAAGGCGATGGGTATCAAGATGGGTACCCCGTTCTTCAAGATCCGGGACAAGGTCGAAAGCGGAAATCTCATTGTCCGCTCTTCCAATTACTCTCTTTACGGCGATTTGTCGTCGCGGGTGATGTCCATACTTGCTGCAGCGGTCCCGAAAATCGAAATCTATTCCATCGACGAGGCCTACCTGTGTGTTGACGGCATTGACAAGAAAAAATTGGAAGTCCTGTGTCCTGAGCTGGTGCGGCGTATCCGCAAGTGGGTGGGAATCCCTGTCAGCATCGGTATAGCGTCCACCAAGACATTGGCAAAGGTGGCGAATCATTTTGCCAAGAAATATCCGGGCTACAAGGGCGTTTGCAGGATTGTGACTGAGGAACAGAGGGTCAAGGCGCTGAAACTCACGCCGATAGGGGATGTCTGGGGAATCGGCCGCAGGGTGGCGCCGAGGCTGCTGGCGATGGGACTGACCACGGCTTTTGATTATGTGTCAATGCCGCAGGACTGGGTGTATAAGAATTTGGGCTTGGGCGGTCTGCGTGTCTGGAATGAACTCAATGGTAAGGAAAGCGTGGAGGAGGAACGTGATGAGGCCAGGCAGTCCATCTGCACTTCCCGTTCATTTGCTGAAACGATTACTGATATTCAGGAACTTAGTGCGCGTGTGTCCGATTTCGCTGCCAAATGTGCGGAGAAGCTTCGTCACGACGGTACCGCTGCCTACTGCATAAACACTTTTCTCTACACGAACCGTTTCCGTGAGGACAAGCCGCAGGATTTTCCTGATGCCACGATTCGTCTGGATATGCCGGCAAGCAGCACTCAGGAGGTGGTCTCGGCCGCACTCAAGGCATTGAAGCTCATCTGGAAACCAGGATTTGAATACAAGAAGGCCGGCGTGGTTGTCTTCGATATCGTGAACCGTGACGAGTGCCAACTGACGCTCTTCGAACCGGACTCGGCCAAGAAGGAAAAGCAGGATGTCCTCTCCCAAGTCATGGACAATGTCAATGTCTCTTCCGGCCAGAACGTGCTCCGTGTGGCCACCCAGCGCCCCGGCCACTACGCCGACGGCATCCGCCGCGAGCACGCCTCACGCCTCTTCTCCACCGACTGGGACAGCATAATCGAAATACACTGATATATTATTCTTCCATAAACATCTGCTGGCGGATATATTCGAGGCTGTCTTCTACATATTTGTAGCCGCCCGAGCCAGGTTTCCCGTACGAGAGATACATAAGACAGTATTCCTCAGCTTTCTTCCAGTTCTTGAGCCTCTCGTAGCAATAGGCGATATTGCTCAGAACCGAATACTTGCTCTTGTCCGTTTCCCACGATTTCAGGTAATAATCAAGAGCCATATCGAATTGATTGGACCTCATATACCCCAAAGCATATTCTCTCTGAATCTTGCCGAGCAGTTCCGGGGAGGGCGTAATGATTTTCAATGCCCGGTCAAACCAAGGCTTTGCTTTGTTTATTCCCTGGCCACATTCGCTCATGACTGAGCCGATGCTGTATGCAAGATTTACGTCACTGGAATCTAATTGCCAAGCTGCTTCCAGCTCCCTTATTGCAGGTATATACTCTTTGTTGCGCCATTGGTTCTGTCCCAAGTACAGGTGAACACTGTAACTGTCATTACCGTCATCTTTCATTTTCTGAAATACATCTTCGGAACTGTTGAAATCCTCCATCAGAAAATAAGCAAGCCCTTTCAAGCCTCTTATGCCCATATTCGTGGAATCAATCTGAAGATAGTCTTCTGCCATATCGAGTACCTTCACATATTCCTTCCGCTCAAGATGTATTTTGGCTGCCTTGCTGACCACAGAAGGGTTCGCAGGGTTCATTCCAATATACATGTTATAGTAGATCAGTGCAGAATCAGGCATTGCCATCATGTTGAATGAATCTGCTGTGAGTGAAACTATTGCGGGAATCGTATCCCTTTTGATTATCGAGAGTCCAAGTTCAGAGCTTGATTTGTAATCTTTGGACCGGTAAGTCGTGAGCATCAGCTTGATTCTGTATAAAATGCTTTCCGGCTTCATCATCAGCAGTGTAGAATAGGTGCTGGCTGCTGCATCAAGATCTCCTGCTTGGATGTAACAGTCTGCAAGTTCATTTTGTACTTCTTCGTCAATCTGTCCAGGACTTATAAGCCCTGATAACAATTCTATAGCATCCTCAGTCTTGTATATACTCTTGAGATACCTTGCTTCTTCAACGGTGGCGTTTCTGTCTTTCATTAACATGGGCGACTGTGCTGATGCGATGAGTTGACAGAAGCAATTGATAGTCAGGATAATGGAAAGCAACTTTTGCATAGGCATTTATTCGGCTTTTGTGTTTCTCTCGATTCTGAACATGGCAGTAATGCGTGTTTCTTTTGAGTTATATCAGCAAAGGTAGTCATTCCTTATGATAAAAATATGGAATATTTTGGAAATGAAGATGAAAATAATTACTTTGGTGCAAGGAAAATTATAATTACTGATCATTTAATAACTTATGAAATAATGAGGTGTTATTTTCTAAGCTTATTGTGCGTTATTGCGTTTTTGTTGCAGAACGCGAGAACCGTAGATGCACAAACGGTAGTAACAACTTACCGAGAAAGCACCTTTGAACAAAGGAATCATGATATAAGGTTTTCTGTCATAGATAGAGCTTGACTCTAGAACCGATAGAGTTCGCCTCAGCCTACCTTATTCCTCATGGTGATACGATAATTACTCATTTTACTATTTCGGCCAAAAACGGAGAAGTTCAGTTCTCTAATGTAATGAAGGGACGTTATCGGTTGAATGTCGAGATTCTTGGATATAACTCTTTCAGTCGGGAATACGCTATAAATTCAGATGACGCTGTGCCGAAAGTAATAAAACTGTCTGAGAGCAAAGGTTTTATTGATGCCGCTACAATAACGGGGTTGGCGGACCCGATTCGACAAGTTAAGGACACTATTATCTATAATGCCACTGCTTTTAGAGTCGGTAGTGATGCTATGTTGGAAGAACTGCTTAAGACGATGCCAGGAATTGAAATTAAGGACGGTTCGGTCACAGTGAATGGAAAGCCTGTAACTGAAATTACGGTAAATGGCAAAACATTCTTTTTTGGCGATATGTCAGTAGCTCTTAAAAATTTGCCGGCAAAGATCATTGATAAAATCAAGATTATAGATAGGGCTTCCAAGGAATCAGAGAGTAGTGGAATGAGAACTGCAACTACAGATGAGCGTGTTATGGATGTCGTATTGGATGCTGAATTTTCTAAAGGAGCATTCGGGAATATGAATCTTGGAGGTGGCGCGGCTTGGGATAAATCACCTGAGGGTGAAGATTCTGCTGTGAAAAGTATTTATTTGGCAAAAGTATTCTCGAGCATATATGGCAAGAAGGATCAGATGACGATTCTTGCTGATGCCAATAATATGACTGTGGGTAATGGCTACGGTACAAAGGCCGGTGTAAGCTGGTCAACGGACCGGCTGAAAAAAATAGATGCAAATGTTTCTGTAATAGGCTCTTACGGTAGAATGCGGTCGGATAACAGTTCTAATTTATCCTACTATAATGTCGGTTCTTCTTTAGATAAATTGTCAAAGACATCTTCAAAGTCAAATCAAGGCAAGATCGCGGCATTTATAGATGTCCATAATAAGAATTCGGACATTATTGACTTTGAGTTGAAACCGGAGTTTTCCGTTTCGAAAAGCAAGTTGGGTCACTTGAGTTCAGGAAAGACAGATTATTACTCAATGAGTGACGATCGGTCTGGAACTTCAGATGATCTGAAGACAAATGGCAGACTGTCTTTTGATGTGAAAAAACTGGGCAAAGCAGGTCGTGCGATAAACATTTATTCTAAATATGATTTATCAGAGTCAAGAGAATTTCTGGACCGCATCTCGGATATGCATTATGCGAAGTCTGATGTCTTGGAAAGGTTGAAATACGATATGCGTTATCGTGCATTTAAGGTATCTGCCAGTTTTGCATATACGGAACCGATTGCAACAAAATGGTCATTGTATTTCTCTGAAACGTTCAGATATGATTTTTCAGGAAACAAAACGTTAGCTAGAGAAAAGCTTACGGAAATCGTTCGTGACGACTTGTCTTCTGATAGCAATATAAATAACTATAGACTGACGGAGAATTTGCTTATAAAGTATCGAAATAAGATTTCCCTCCATGTGGGAGCTTCAGTGGAGCACCTGAAAACTACAAATTCTCTTTGGCAGGTTATTTCAAGCCAAAGAATGGAGAATCGTTTTGTTACCAATGTGTCGCCATATGTACATATGCAATTTCACTCGCAATCTCAATACGTGCAATTCTATGTCGGAGCTGATGCAATACCTATATCCAGTATGGAAGTGTTTCCGGCAGTTGTGAAATTGACCCCGTCAGATATGCAGACCGGGAATATATTTCTTCATCAGCCTTATACTAATGAATTTAATTTTTCTCGGAAGTATACACTTTAGGCTTGAGCTTTTCGATGCATGCTGTATTAGTTGTTTTCGTCTGTAATATTATTGTTTTGTGCTATTGTATTTTCGGTGATATCAGCATTCCCATTACCTCCAATAGTGAAAGTGTATTGATGGTCGGAGAACCTGAGGAGAAAAACAGGGCTATAGTTTCTTGCCATATGCAGTTTCGATTGCTTTCCTATAAGAACTGTTGATCTTCTCAACGGGAACAGAGTATGAGTATTTTTTACCGCAAGCTGAAATAGTGCCTCTGAACGTCAAACTTGGGGTAGATGATAAGTCCCCACCGCATTTACCATTGCGATGCTGAGCAATTGTTCTATCATTGGCTCTAAGAACAGTATTATATGAAATCTTACACATATTAAATGCAAAAACAGTTATAATAGTTGTTTTGTCCAAATATACAATAAATCTCTGGAATAACCTCGAAAAACGGGAGAAATGACGCTAAACGACTTAATATCAGAGTTGCTACGGTGTCAAATGATGACAAGCCGAAAAATCGGAAAACGCAAAGAAAAGCGGATTTAAGAAAAAGAATGGTTTGCAAATCATTACCCGTGAAAGAGTAAGATTTAACATATGAGAGATGCTATTGCACCGTTTGTCACCGATTTGCGTATCAAGGTCTAACTCGTTGATATTTAACTTTGCAAACAAAAAAACGAGTATGGCAAGAAGTACATTCAAAGTGCTGTTCTACGTGAACGGCAGCAAGGAGAAAGACGGTATTGTCCCCATCATGGGACGAGTGACAATCAACGGTACTGTGGCGCAGTTCAGTTGCAAGCAGACCATCCCGAAAACCCTTTGGGATGCGAAAGGCAACCGAGCCAAAGGCAAGAGCGCCGAAGCACGGAACATCAATCTGGCATTGGACAACATCAAGGCGCAAATCATCAAGCACTATCAGCGCATATCCGACCGAGAGGCATACGTAACGGCTGAAATGGTGCGCAATGCCTACCAAGGGGTAGGAAGCGAGTATGAGACACTGATAAAGGCTTTTGACAAGGATTGCGCCAACTTCCTGAAACGTGTCGGCAAAGACCGCAGCATCGGCACATACAAGGTCATGGTAAGGGCAAGGAACTATGTCGCAGCCTTTATCAAGTCATTCTACAGACGGACGGATATGTCCATGCTGGAACTTACACCCGACTTCATCAAGGAGTTTGCGGCTTATCTTACGGCTGAACGGGGACTGAAAAACGCCACCATCTGGCTGAACTGCATGTGGCTGAAAGGCGTGGTCATGCGTGCGCACTATAACGGACTGATGCCGAGAAATCCGTTTGCGCAGTTCCATATCAGCCCGAATGTTAAGGAACGGGAATATCTGACAGAGGACGAAATCAAAAGAATCATGGCGCACGAGTTTGACAACCCCACCCTCGCATTGGTGCGAGACCTGTTCATTTTCGCCTGCTTCACCGCCTTGTCTTTCGTGGATATGAAAGAACTCACAACGGATGAAATAGTGGAGGTGAACGGTGAGAAATGGATATTGTCGAAACGGCACAAGACAAATGTCCCGTTCCAAGTGAAGCTGCTGGATATTCCCTTGCAGATAATCGAACGGTACAAGTATCTGTCGGAAGACAAGCTGGTTTTCGGAAAAATCAACTATTGGACGATGTGCAAACAGCTGAAAAAGGTAATGGCGGAATGCGGAATAGAGAAGCAAATCTCCTACCATTGTGCACGTCATACGTTTGGGACACTGGCTCTTAGCAAGGGGATGCCCATTGAAAGCGTGAGCCGTGTTTTGGGACACACGAACATTGTCACGACTCAAATCTATGCGAAGATAACCACACAGAAACTTGACAATGACCTGACGATGTTCGGCAACAAGCTGAACGCATCGTTCGGAAGTGTAACCCCATAACCAAGCATAGCCATGAAACGAAGCATCATCACAACGGACGGCAACGGCAACATCACCTTGCCGACCGATATAGGCGCAACCGCCATGAACGAATGGGAACTTTGCGACCTGTTCGGAGTAACCGCCCCGACATTCCGTGCTGGGGTAAAGGCTCTTTGCAAGAACGGAGTTTTAAGGGAATACGGAACAAGGCGAAACATACGGGTATCCGATAATTGCTGTATGGAGGTTTACAACCTTGAAGCGATAGTTGCCCTCGCTTTCCATATCGGCACATTCGGAGCGGAAAGGGTACGCAATGCCGTTCTTGAAAGACTGTACCTGCGAAAAGAGAAAACAAGCATCTTCTTCTCGCTGAATACCAACAGTATATCCAAATCCGAATACTTCTCGTAGCTGAATGCCTGACATAATTCACTCGGTAAGTCAGTAATTCATTAAGTCAGTACGACAGAACGACAGACGCTCTGGTTTTTTCTCCCGAAAAGCGTAATCCGACATTCGCTTTTCGGGAGTTTTTCCGTTTGCACAACCCGTTTCCTGTCCCAAACCATTGAAAGTTTTTGTTTCGGGGGCTATTTGTCACCATTCTGCCGTGTTTTGCATAACAACCTATCCGATAATTGATTATATTTTTGCAGCTGGTAATTTTCAAACTTAAAACCATTTGATTATGTCAGCTATCGAACAACAGGACAGCCACAGACCGCCATCGGATGGCGGCATGGCAAAGGAAGAATTTATCCGTGTCGGGACAACGCTCTACAAGATTGTGGAGCAACCGAGACTGAACGGAGGGTATGTGAAGAAACGCATCGCATGGAACAACGAGACCCTGCGACAGGATTACGGCAAGGATTACATCGGCAGCGTTCCCAAGTATGACGGCTTCTGCACCGTACCCGAACACATCGGCTACCGTTCCGTGGTCGGCAAGTTCCTTAACCTTTACGAACCGATAGACCACCGACCGCAGGAGGGTAGTAGACTCAAAAGATATTTCTCCCCAGGACGAAACTTTCTCGGCGGATGCTGTGAGAACAAAAGTGGCAGCAAAAGCTGCGATGACGATAAGGATAATTCAAATTATATTTGATATTTTCAGAATTGCTCAAAGATCGCAATTGCTATCAAGGTGCATCGGTTTCCAAGGCTTCTCTTTCCCTGATTTTATATCAGAGTAAACTTAGATAAATGAATTTTTTTGTCTGTCAAGTTCCAATAATACCATTTGCGTATGGTTTTTTACTCCAGTGCAAAGTTACTATAAGCATTGTTGCTGAGATTTGGAGAAACGCCTAGCATATAATCTAAGATTTCTTCCCCGTGAAAGTTATGGATAATACAGATAAGTGAGATATATCTATCGACCTCATTTGGGTCTGGTAATAACTCTGATTCATACATTATTTGCTCAGCCCTCATACGTCCGCCCATGCCCAAAGAGATTGCCGGCCAGCCTGATGACCTTAAAAAATCACGATACTTCAGGTTGTAATACTTTTGATATTACCTGTGTGGTTACAGATAAATAATAAAATAAATAGAAGCAGAGAAGTAGTACTCTTTTGAACAATATACGATTTGTATTTCAAAAACATCTCAAAAATCATAAAATCTTTCATGGGGTATTGGAAAATCCAGGTTTCAGTTCGATATTTGCAGGTGTTACCGGACGGATTGCAGGATGGCCGCTTTTTTCGGAAAGCGTGTAAGAATTTCTGCAGTGGCCGGTATATAGTAAGAAGGAGTTGGAGTGTAGTTCTTTGTTATATGTTATGTCCTGATAGGGATTATTGCACAGTGGGTTCCTGACGCGTTCCTTTATTTATTATTAAAATTTTGCGGACGGAATCTTTCGGTGACGCAAATTACCCATTTGCTTAGGGTGACAGCAAGCAATGATTCTCTAATACGACAGAAATATGAGAAACAACGATTACTCCGATTTTATGACCTTCGTATCTGTAAATATCTCTGGTACAACCGGTTACGTAAGAGATATGATGGTAGCTGCACAAAAAAGCTGTCTGCTTTTAGCCAATAGGGGCTCATGGCGGATTAGTGACGAAGACTTGAAGGATCTGTATCAGAACATCATTATGAGAGCAGAGACGTATAAGAATTCATACAGTCCTGCCAAGTCCAAACTCGGCGCTTGGGTGAACGGGATTGCAGTGAACTGCTACAAGGATGCGTTGAAGAAGGAAATGAGGCGGAGGGCCGTTTTCATTCCGCTTGAAACCACTAATGAGGAGGGTGATGTGTACATTGATCCTGCTGTTGAGGCTTCAGCTTGCGGATGTGAGACTTGCTGTGAAGTCGAGTCGAACGAAGCTCTCGACCATATTCGGGAGGCTGTGGATTCCGTTTCGGGAAAGCCTGGTGATATGCTGAGGCTTAACCTTAAGGAGGATTTGTCGACACGTGAGATGGCCGACCTCACAGGGTACTCTTCCGGTGTGGTTTCTACAAGTCTGAGCAGAGGGCGCGCAGCCGTCAGAGCGAGGCTTGGGGACGATTTCCTTCGGGAATATGGTCATGTTGCGTAAGCGACTCCTGCTTGAACGCCATCGGAGTGACGAATTCCGGTGGCGTTTTCTTATGTCGTCGTTTGAAAACCCGGTCGCGGCAAACTCCCCAAGAAAGCGACTCATGGACTTGCCAGATGGACATCAAGGAAGAAGCGCGCATCCGTACAAGATTGCTTTGTCCTTCCGGCGAACAACTCTCCGTGGAACAGCAGGATAAACTGATGGCCCGCAACCGTGTCACCTATCTCGAAAAAGTGAAAGAATCTTGACGGTCCGTGTTCCGTTATTTCACAGATATTCCGCGAAATTTTATAACTTTGGCGCGTCATAACTGCAAAACTATAGATTTTTTTATGAAACGAACACGGATTTGCCGTTTCTTGGCAGTCCTGACGATGATTTCGTCAAACCATTTTTCTGCGTTTTCAGCAGGACTTTCAGACTCATTCAAAAAGAACATTGTGCTGGATTCAGTATCGGTCACGGGGGCAAGAGTGCCTATGGCATTGGGCAAGAGCACACGAATCGTGACATTGCTGGACAGCACGGCGGTAGCGTCCCTGCCGGTGGTAAGTGTCAATGACGTGCTCAAATATGTGGCAGGCATCGACGTGCGGCAGCGAGGCGACATGGGCGCGCAGACGGATATTTCCATGCGCGGCGGTACGAGCGACCAGGTGGCTGTCTTCCTTAACGGCATCAATATCTGCGACCCTCAGACCGGCCACAATGCAGTAGATTTCCCTTTTGATGTCAATGACATTGACCATATCGAGGTCCTTTCCGGGCCGGCAGGCGTGGCTTACGGCTCGTCTTCCCTTGTCGGGGCCATCAACATTGTCACGAAAAAGCCTGTGGGAAAGGAAGTTGCAGCGCATGTCGAAGGCGGCTCCTATGGCTATTTCAATGGCGGAGCACGTCTTGGCATCGTCACGGGAAAAGTCACAAACCAGATTTCAGCAAGTTATCTGCGCTCAGATGGTTTCAGCCGCAATGCTGACGGGGGCCTGAATACCGACTATGAGACGGTCAAGGCTTATTATCAGGGCGGTTTCACTTCTGCAAAGGCGGATGTGGACTGGTTTACCGGCATAAGTCTGCGCAATTTCGGCTCCAATACATTCTACAGCGCCAAGTTCGACAACCAGTTCGAGCATACGTTCAAGTCTTTCGTGGCTGTCAAGGCCCAGACAAAGGGTTTTGTGAAACTCAGGCCTGAATTCTACTGGAACCGTGGTCAGGACAGGTTCGAACTTGTACGCGGCGATGAATCCAAAGTTCCGTTCAACTATCACCGTACCAGTGTTTTAGGTGGCGGATTGACGGCCTGGATAGAGACAGTGGCAGGCAAGACCGCGCTCGGTGCCGATGTCCGGGATGAAGACATTGTCAGTACCAATCTTGGTGAGGATCTCGAGTCTGTCAAGAAAGTAGGGAAGGCAGAATACAAGAAAGGGCTCAGGCGCACGAACTACAGTATCTATCTCGAACACAGTTACGAATACCGCAATCTGGCGGCTACGGCAGGTGTGGCGACGGTGAAGAATACCGGAAATGACGAGCCTTTCAAGTTCTATCCGGGAGTGAATCTGAGTTACCGCTTTTTGGGCGACTGGAAGGTGTATGCATCGTATAACTCTTCATTGAGAATGCCTACTTTTACGGAATTGTATTATTCCGTGGGCGGACATCAGGCCGACAAGAACCTGAAGGCAGAGAAAATGCAGTCTGTGGAAGGCGGTCTGAAATTCTCGAGGCCGTGGCTAAATGCTGTTCTGACAGTGTATTACAATATGGGACGCAATATGATTGACTGGACCAAGGACTTGTCGGAAGGGGCCAATGCAGAGTGGCGTTCTGGTAATTATACCAGGGTCAATGCCTTCGGTCAGGAACTTTCCGCAAGGGTGGATTTCCCGGCCTTGCTTGTCCGTGATGATTTCTTCCTGAGAAATCTGGATGTCGCGTTCAGCCATATTGACCAGGACAAGAAACTTGGAGCGGATGTGCAGTCTAAATATGCATTGGAATACCTTAAATATAAGGTGGTTGTGAAGGCCGGTTTCCATATCTGGAAGGGCTTGTGCGCAGATGCTTCGTGGAGATGGCAGGACAGGGAAGGCAACTATGAACTTTTCGAGAACAAGGTCTCCAAGGGAATGGTGCCGTATCGTCCATATTCATTGGTCGATGCACGTGTGTCATGGAGCGAGGTGCGTCGCGGAATTTCCTATAATATATACGCTGAGGTGAACAATGTGCTGAACCACAAATATTTCGACTATGGCAACGTGCCTCAGCCGGGTATAATCGCCAAGGCTGGACTTGTAGTGGGCTTCGGCCGCAGATAATGAACGAAATGGAACTGACTATTCCTACTCCGCGGGGAGATATCTTCGCCATATATACAGAGGGAGACACTTCTGAATCAATGTGCCCGTATGACGACTCCGGGCGTGGACCGAAGCCGTTGGTGATACTGTGCCACGGACTGATGATGAACTGCAGGCAGAATCCGATTATGGGTTTTGCCTCCAGTCTCAACAAGGCCGGATATGATACGCTGCGTTTCGATTTCCGTGGAAGCGGACTCAGCAGCGGCGATATCACTGAAATGACTCCGCTTACGGAAGTGGATGACTTGAAGGATGTTGTCGCACACTACAAGGACAGACGTATCGTGCTCTGCGGCCATTCGTTGGGCGGTCTGGTTTCGTTGATGACAGCTGCCGAGGACCAGTCAATTTCAGCATTGGTCCTGTTGGCTCCGGCAGTGAACATTGAACTGGATTCCAGGGCCGGGCGTGTCGCCATCGAGACTTTCGATCCGGTCAATATTCCTGAATTTGTGGAGGTCTGGGGCTCAAGGCTTTCGCGGTCTTACTTCACCACAGCGCAGAATTTGGGGATATTTGAAAGAATAGCCAAATACAAGGGGCCTGTCTGTGTCCTGATGGGTGAAAGGGACAGGATCGTGGAGCTGAATCTTTCCGAAAAACTGCAGGAGGCATTGCCGCAGGCTCAGATTCATGTCATTCCTCATGCCGACCATCTGTTTTCCAGAGGAATCCGTCTGAAGGCTGCAGCTGTCGCTGTGGATTTCCTGCGCAATTTTTAAGGGCTCACTTATACGTTTTAGGCGGAAAATAGTTAAATTAGCAGTTCGTCAGCGGTGTGCTGGCAAGACCTGTTATTAATAATCAAGATATGGTAAGATTTGTCCAAGAGCCGGCAAGAGACATTCCGGTGAAAGATGAGGTAGATATTCTGGTTGTAGGCGGAGGCCCTTCCGGAATTATGGCAGCAAGGGCTGCGGCCGGTAAAGGGTTGAAAGTCATGCTTATAGAAAGCAGGGGATATGTAGGTGGCAATCTCACCATCGGTCTCCCGATTCTGGGTTTCCTCGGAAGGAAGGGAAATCAGGTAGTCGAAGGCCTGCCCCAGATGCTTATCGACAGATTGCGCGCGAAGGGCAAGGCGTCTGAACACAAGCCTTGCAAGAATCACGTCAGTCTTACCATCATTGACCCGGAAGAGGTAAAGGATGTGGCTCTCGGAATGCTCGAGGAAGTAGGCGTGAAAATTCTGTTCTACGTCTTCTGCTCCGATGTCATCAAGGAGGGCAATGAGGTGAAGGGCGTGATAGTCGAGAGCAAGGAAGGCCGTGAAGCGATTCTTGCGAAAACCGTCATTGACTGTACCGGTGACGCAGACGTGGCTTACCGTGCAGGCGTGGAATGTCACAAGGGCGACAAGGACGGTGGAATGCAGCCTCCTACACTCATGTTCTGCATGAGAGGTGTCAATGTCCCTGAACTCCGTGATGCCATCGTGAACCACCACGAGGAGTATGATATGGACGTGATGCCGCCTGAGCAGTTCAAGGAAGGTCCGTTCATCGTGGTCGGTTTCAGAAACAAGATCAATGAAGCCCGCGAAAAGGGTTATTCGATTCCTGTAGCGAGGACCATCCTCATTACCGGACTTGCGGATGATGAGATCTGGGTCAATATGTCCAGAGTCTGCGGTGTGGACTCCACGAAACCGGAAAGCTACACCAACGGTGAAATAACTGCGCGTACACAGAATGATGAAATCGAAAGATATCTGCGTGACTTCATACCGGGATTTGAACATGCCTGGAGAGACAAGGTCGCATCATTTATGGGAATACGCGAAAGCCGTGTGATAAAAGGCAAATATGTGCTGACTGCTGATGATATCCTCTCCTGCCGCAAATTCGAGGACTCGATAGGAGTGGCAAGTTATCCTGTAGATATCCATCACAGCCACGGAGATGACTGCACTATGATGTGGTGCCCGGACTGTTACGACCTCCCGTATCGTATGCTCGTGCCGGAAAATGTTGAGAATCTGCTTGTTGCGGGACGTTGTGCCTCGATGACGCATGAGGCTATGGCTTCAGCCCGAGTGATGTCCACCTGTATGGTGATGGGCGAGGGAGCAGGAAGAGCTGCCAGAATCGCAATCGAGGAAGGCGTGCCTGTTTCCAAGGTCAATGTGGAAGAAGTCCGGAAGGACCTGCGTGAAAGCGGAGCGTATCTCAGAGACTAATAGGCAATTACGCATTTTTAATACACTGAACCGACGTGAAAACATTGAAATACATACTTTCCGCTGCATTGGCATTGACAATGACAATAGCGGCGACAGCCAAGATAGTGCGTGCTCCTCAGGAAAAAGGCACGCACAGGGTCTTGACCTGCAATATCAGAATTACCGGACTCAGCGAGGACGAAAATACTCCGGGCCAATGGGAAAACAGGAAGGAGGTCTGCAGGGACGTGATTCTTTCGCAGAAACCTGACATCATCTGCATGCAGGAGGTGATCTATGAGTCATATGCATATATGAAGAAGGAGCTCAAGGGCTATACTTCATTCGGCTTTACCGGGCCGGAGATGGATCCGTACACTGAAGGATATCATTACATCGGCAAGAATGTGATTTTCTTCAGGACTTCGAGGTTTGAAATGACCGGTTCCGGCTGCTATTGGCTTTCTGAAGATCCGCTTATCGGTGGCAGCCTTTCATGGAACACGACTCGTGCGAGACATTGTAACTGGCTGAGACTCAGAGACAAGAAAACAGGAGAAGAGTTCCGCATAATGGATATCCATCTGGACCACAAGACTGAGCTGGCACGTCAGGAACAGACCAAGTTGACTATTCGCGAGACCTCGCAGTATGCGGAAGATTTTCCGCAGATCCTGTGCGGTGATTTCAATTCCGGACCGAAGAAGGCGGCAGCAGGATTTTTGCGTGAGGCCGGATGGAAAGACGCTTATGAGACGCTCGGCATCCCCGAACGGAATTCGTTCCATGGATTCAAGGGAGAGAATTATAAGAAACCGAAGCCGAGAATCGACTTCATCTTCATGCGCGGTGCTGTGCAGCCTACGTATTGCAAGATGCTGACGGATACTGTCAATGGCATTCTACCGAGTGACCATTATTTCATTGTGGCGGATTTGAAGATAGGAAATAACGACTAAATTTTCGATATATGACATCAGACCAGGCCGGAATCAGGCAATACATTGAGGAAAACAAGGACAGATTCTTCGAGGAACTGTTCTCGCTTATGAGAATACCTTCGGTCAGCGCGAAGCCGGAGAACAAACAGGACATGTGGAAGTGTGCGGAGCGTTATGCAGAACTTCTCAGGGAGGCCGGTGCAGATGAGGCCGGTGTATTCCCGACAGAAGGGAATCCTGTAGTCTTCGGACAGAAGATCATTGACCCGACATATAAGACGGCATTGGTTTACGGCCATTATGATGTGCAGCCGGCAGAACCGCTCGAAAAATGGAACTCGGATCCTTTCGAGCCGGAAATCCACGACGGAGCCATCTGGGGACGCGGTGCCAATGACGACAAGGGCCAGACTTTTATGCATGTGAAGGCTTTCGAGTTCCTTGTAAGGAACGGACTGCTCAAGCACAATGTGAAATTCATCTTCGAAGGCGAGGAGGAAGTCGGCAGCAAGAATCTTCCGGCCTGGGTCGAAGCTAACAAGGAAAGGCTTGCCTGCGACGTGATTCTCGTTTCGGACACGACAATGTTGTCCGACAAGGTGCCTTCCATCAACTGCGGAATGCGCGGCGTGACTTATCTTCAGGTCAATGTCAAGGGACCTGACAAGGACTTGCATTCAGGACATTACGGCGGGGCTGTGGCCAATCCGATAAATACCCTATGTGATATGATTTCGTCATTGATAGACAAGGACGGAAGAATCACAATTCAGGGGTTCTATGACGATGTGGAGGAACTTTCTGCTGAGGACAGGGCTTCACTCGCACGTGCGCCGTTCGATATGGAAGAATATAAGGAAAGTATCGGCATCAAGGAAGTCAAGGGCGAAAAGGGCTACACTACGCTTGAGCGTACTGCGATAAGACCTTGTCTGGATGTATGCGGAATCTGGGGCGGCTACACCGGAGCCGGCAGCAAGACGGTGCTTCCGTCAGAGGCTCATGCCAAAATTTCCATGCGCATCGTGCCGAACCAGACGGCTGACAAGATCATTGACCTGGCTGCAAAGCATATCCTCGCGATAGCGCCTCCTTATGTCGAGGTCAGCGTCGAGAAGATGGAGGCGGGCAACGGATTCCTGATTCCGATCACTTCTCCGGCTTACAAGGCAGCATCCCGTGCGATGACGGAAGTCTATGGTATTGAGCCTGTTCCAAGTCGTGGCGGCGGCAGTATCTGTGTGCTTGCGGACATGAGGAACATTCTCGGTGCGGACCCTCTGCTGATGGGCTTCGGTCTGGAGCGTGACACCATCCACTCTCCGAACGAAAGTTATCTGCTCCGTCAGTTCTATGCGGGAATTGAGTCTATAACCCTGTTTTACGAATATTGGAAATAATCATAATAAACTAATAATGAACGAATTGAATACCATACTGGGGAATTTCGCGATTGAGGGCGAAATCAGTGAAATCAAGCCTCTCGGCAACGGACTTATCAATGACACTTACAAGGTGACAACAGCCGGCGATGCGCCTGACTATGTGCTGCAGCGGATCAACAATGCCATCTTCCAGGATGTGGACATGCTTCAGAACAATATCGAGGCTGTAACTTCCCACATCCGCAAGAAACTTGTCGAGGCAGGGGAAAATGACATTGACCGTAAAGTGCTGAGATTTATTCCGTTGAAGGACTCGGCCAAGACTTATCTTGAGGTGGACGGAAAGTTCTGGAGAGTGTCTGTTTTCATTCCTGACGCTTACACTTACGAGACTATAAATCCGGAGTATTCTTACTGTGCCGGCAAGGCTTTCGGTAATTTCGAGTCAATGCTTTCTGACCTCGACACTGAGCTCGGCGAGACAATTCCTGATTTCCATAATATGGAACTCCGTATGGCTCAGCTTATCGACGCCGTGGAAAATGACTGCCGCTGCAGGATTGACGAACCGGAAGATGGCGACGGAAGGGAGCCGATTGCTGATGACCCTGACCACAGTGACGAGGTCGTGGCAATGCTGGATGATATCGACGAGCATAGTGAAGAGATGTGCAAGGCGGAGCGTATGTATCGCGACGGGCAGCTGCCTAAACGTATCTGCCACTGCGATACCAAGGTCAATAACATGATGTTCGACAAGGATGGCAACGTCTTGTGTGTCATCGACTTGGATACTGTGATGCCGAGCTTTGTGTTCTCGGATTTCGGTGATTTCCTGCGCACTGCGGCCAATACCGCGCCTGAGGATGAGCCGGATACTTCCAAGATCAGTTTCAATATGGATATCTTCAAGGCGTTCGCACGTGGATATATCGAGTCCACCAAAGGCTTCCTGACTGACGTGGAGAAGGCGAATCTGCCTTATGCTGCATGTATGTTCCCGTTTATGCAGGCTGTGAGGTTCCTCGCTGACTATCTGAACGGCGACACCTATTTCAAGACCAAGTACATCGACCATAACTTTGTCCGCGCGCGTGCCCAGATGGCTCTGTTCCACAGCGCAATGGATCATCGTCAGGAGATGACCGACTTCATCAACAGCCTGTAGTCTGCCAAGCGATGCTACTTGAAAATCTTGTTGTTCGAAAATCCGTGCCCGAGGACATTGACGGCACAGAACGTCTTGCCTATCAGTATGTTAAGTAATTGTGGATTGTCCTGAACATGTCAGGGATGATCAGAATCGGTGACGTGAAGAGAAGGATGATTCCCCAATCCTGGAGAGACAGAGCTTCAACATTGAAAGCAGGGCCGCAAAAATTCACGATAATGAACTGGCCGGCGAGAATTACGAAAGCGATGATGACAAATCCGCGTCCGATGGCTTTCTTTCCTTCCTTAGGGTTCTTGAACAGCATGACCAGGTCGCCCAGCAGACTTCTGCCTGTCCTGAAGAACCTTGCATTGAACAGATTCCAGAACTGCAGCACAACGAAAATTGAGAAGAAGATGCCTTTTTCGTAAGTGGTCAGGACATTGTCCGCAGTGTGGCCGGACAGGAATTCCGTAAAGAATGACTTCATTGCTTCTTTAGTGAAAAGGCCGCTCATGCTGGTAATGTCCAGATGCCAGAGGACCTGCCACAGAAGAGCCAGGTATATGAAGAAGCAGATGCTCACGGAGAATATCGACTTGGCCATCTTTCTGTCGATTATATGGCTCTTTGGACTACGTGGCTTCTCGTTCATCACTTTAGGATCGGCAGGCAACGAAGACAGAGCCATGGCCGCGAATGTATCCATAATCAGATTCACCCAAAGCATCTGTGTGACTGTAAGCGGGGTTTCCATTCCGATGAATGAACCCAAAAGCACCACAAGGCAGGCACATACGTTGATTGTCATCTGGAAGAGAATGAACCTCTTGATATTCAGATAGATGGAACGTCCCCAGAGGATGCCCGTATTGATGCTTGAGAACGAATTGTCGATTATGGTGATGTCGCTTGCCTCTTTTGCCCTTGCCGTGCCGTCTCCCATTGACAAACCGACCTGAGCCTTTTTGAGTGCAGGAGCGTCATTGGTCCCGTCTCCGGTTACCGCTACTACTTCGCCCATCCTTTGCAGCAGGGTGACAAGCCTGGCTTTGTCTTCCGGCTTGGCTCTGGACAATATCTTAAGGCGCGGAATGATCTTCATGGCCTGTTCATCCGACATCTCCTCAAAGGATTGGCCGCTCAATGTCAGGTCCTCCTCACCATCATTTATGATGCCCAATTCACGTCCTATCTCATTGGCCGTCACTGCCACGTCGCCGGTAACCATTATCACCCGTACACCGGCTTTCCCCTGACACATATCTATGGCGTCTTTCACATCAGGACGAACAGGATCGGCTATCCCGACCATTCCGATGAATGTGAGATCGCCTTCATTTCCGTCAGGGTCAATGTATTGTACAGCAAATGCGAGCGTTCTCATCGCTTTGCTTTGCCATCCGTTCAGCGTGTCCTTGATATTTTCGGCAGTTGCACCCTCAGGGAAAGCGCTGCATCGTGAAATGATTATCTCAGGTGCTCCTTTCAGCAGCCGGATCTTTCCGCCCTTCACGTCAGGATTCTCAATGAGCGTCTCCATGCTTTTCGTCAATGAGGAGAAACTCTTCCTGTCCAGTATGGTGCAATCTTCTCTAATCGGAAGATAATCAATGCCTTTCTCTTCTTTTAACCACATCAGCAGTGCTCCTTCCGTAGGATTGCCGATAGCCTTGACATTGCCATCTTCATCCTCAGACAGGCCGGCTGTAGCGTTTATAGCAATGCTCCTGCTGATAATGTCATCGTTTCCGAAGAACTGTGATTGAAGGACTTTCATCTTGTTTTCCGTGAGTGTGCCGGTCTTGTCAGTACAGATGACCGTGGTCGCTCCCATTGTTTCGCATGCGTGCAGCTTCCGGACAAGATTCTTCTCCTTGAGCATCTTCTTCATGCTCAGCGCAAGACTGATGGTAATGCTCATCGGAAGTCCTTCAGGAACGGCCACCACAATCAGCGTCACAGCTATCATTATCGAACTCAGCACGTATTCCAGAATCTGGACTATGTCAGTGTTGTTGTCAATGTTCCCGTCCAGGAAGAAATAATAGAAAAGTCTCCCCACTACTATAAGGCCGGCAATGATGTAGCTCACCTTAGTAATCATATTGCCCAGATTGTCAAGCTGTTGCGAAAGGGGAGTGGTGACTTCCTGTTCTTCCTGAATCAGTTTTGCGCCCTTTCCTTCCTCCGTGTCGGTTCCGACAGCAGTCACGCGACAAACACACAGCCCCTCGATAATCGTGGAACCGCGCAGGACCATGTTCGCCGGGAAAGTAGTATCTTGTTTGCCTTCAGGTACAGTTACATATTTGTCAGCATAGAGTTCACCGGTGAATATGGATTCGTCCACCTTCAGGGAAGCTGCTTCGAGGACAATGGCATCCGCAGGCACCTCATCTCCGCTTTCGAGCTGGACAATATCCCCGACGCAGACATCACATTTGCGTATTTCGTAGAACTGTGTCTGTCTGCCGTTGTTGGACTTGCGGATTACCTTGACCGGTCTTTCATCCTTGACCTTGTTCAGCACTTCAAACTCTTTCTCGGCGCGTACCTCAAATATGAAACCGATACCGGTAGCAAGCAGAATTGCCACAAGTATCCCGGCGGGCTCTATCAGGGATGATGCCGGTTTTCCAAGCCAATGCACCTCATATACGGATACGATTACCGAAAAGACCAATACTACGAGCAGAATGATTATGATCGGGTCCCTGAACTTGTCCAGGAACTTCTTCCACAGAGATTCCTTTTCCGCTTCGGGTATAATGTTCTTTCCGGCTCCATTCATCACTTCCGGAGAGCCTTGCGCAAGGCAGCTTGATAAGTATGATTTGTTCATCTTTGGGACGATTGTCATAGCAAAGGTATTGAATTATTTATAAGACGGAAACGCTCGTTCAGATCTTCAAGAATTGTGAGAGGGCTTGGGTGATGTCATTGTAAGTCGCCTCGAAATCGCCAGTGTACCAAGGATCTGCCACGTCACGTGCATTGCCTGTGAGTGACATCAGCAGGGATACGTTGGCGTATTTCCCGGGGAACATCCGTTCCAGATTACGCAGGTTGTTCCTGTCCATGACGAAAATATGGTCAAAGCAGGAATAGTCTTCCGCCGTTATTCTGCGTGCAGCCCTGCGTTCGAACGGAATTCCGTGCAGGGGCAATGTCCTTTTGGCCGGCGGATAGATGTCGTTGCCGATTTCCTCCGTCGATGTGGCTGCAGATGCTATTTCAAATTCATTCAAAAACTCGTCTGATAGCCCCGCCTTTGCAGCTATATCCTTCATCACAAACTCAGCCATCGGACTTCTGCATATGTTCCCGTGGCACACGAAAAGCACTTTTGTCATTTCCTCATAATTTCTGCTGTAAAATTACAGAAAAAATACTGAATTTATTATATTTGTAAGTCGATGAGTGTTAATACTTATCGGGCCGCTGAAAAAACATAACGCTAAAATATATTCTTATTTATGAAAAAATCAATCATTGACTTCATTCGGTGGGATGGGGAGATTGGCGTTCTCGCGTATCGTCATGCAAAGCAGAATATCAGCAAGTACGCCAAACTTCAGGTAAACGAAGCGCAAGAGGCTGTTGTAATTGTTAATGGAACCCGATCCCAGAAGTTCGGTCCTGGTCAATATGACATGGATTCACCGAACTATCCGATCCTCAGGGCTTTTTATGGAATTCCTTTTGGGGGTGAAAATCCTTTTACAGTGCAGGTATGGTTCGTCAATAAACTTACACCAAAGGATATCGATTGGGGCATTGGTGATTTTCCGATCTATGATCAGACTTTCCAGGCTCAGATTCCTATTGAGGCTCACGGCAAGTATGGCATAACCGTTTCAGATGCAGAGCGTTTGATTCTTCAGTTGGCATTAGGCTATCCGGCAAATGGCGAAGGTGAAGTCCGTGTGACAGCAGACCACTTTACAGAACAGTTACGTGGAGAATTGACGGCAAAGACAAAGAGTCTTATCACGAAGGTGTTTGCTGCCAATAAGTACGGAATCAATGAAATCTCCGCCCATTTGGATGATATTTCCAATATTCTTTCACCTGATCTCAATTCATTCTTTGAAGAATTCGGCTGTTCTTTATCCAAGTTCTATGTTACCACTATCGGCGTGGACCAGTCCACAGAGGCCGGCCGAATTGCTCAGGAAGCAATAAACCAGCAGACTGCCCAGAAGATTAGCGGTCACACTTGGCAGCAGGGCAAATTGTTTGAAACTGCGCAGCAGGCAGTGAACAATTCTCAGGGCGGCGGTATCTTGGGCGCTGTCATGATGGCCGGAATGTTTGGTGGTATAGGTGGCGGGGCAAATGCCGGCATCATGAACCCTAACTACAGCCAACCGACTCCTGCTCCTGCAGGTAACTCTCAGCCGGCTGGCCCTGCCCCGGCACAACCAATGATCCGTGAGGTATATTGTGCCCAGTGCAGCAGGAAATATACGACGGACAACCGGTTCTGCCCTCATTGTGGCAAACAGTATAATCCTTGCCCTAAATGTGGTGCAGACAATGATATGGGCGCTACGCGCTGTGTCACGTGCGGGACGCAACTGGCTCCTAATGTAGGAAATGTATGCCCGAACTGTCATTCAACAGTTGCTCCCGGGACTGCTTTTTGTCCTAATTGCGGCAGACCTCTCTCTGAACAGAAATGCCCACGTTGCGGAGCAAATACCAAAGGCGCAACCTTCTGTCCTAATTGTGGAATGAAAGTAAAATAAACTCTATGAAAAATTCATCTAAAATAATCAGCATCCTATTCCTGATTGGAGGTTTGGGAATCATAATCGCTGCCTATCTGCTCTTTTTGAAAGAAGTTCAGGAAGAGAAACTCTTTTATCTTAATCTGATAGCGACCTGTCTGGTATATGCTGTCGTTTTCCTTAGAACAGCAGATATCTTGGGTCCCGTGGATAAGGTTGCCCAAACCAATTCTGCTTATGGACTTAAATGGTTCGGTGTTTGGGTTTACACACCTTTGGCTCTCGGTCTGATCGTATGCTCAATCGTTTTTGAATTGAGCTTCAATATTTGTCTGATTGGACACATTACACTGCTGTTTGCTCTTCTCCTGTTCTTCTTCCTCGGCTCAATGGTCAAGAATAACGTGAACGAGGTAATCTCAGATATCGAAGCACGCAAAGTCGGATTGAAGGAAATAGCAACACAGATTGATTTGCTTGAAATGCAGAGTAAATTGTCTAAAGGGGAATCATATCAGGATGCAATCGACAGGCTTAGAGCTAATGTCCGCTTCATCACTGCCTCAGATAAACCGTCTGCTGTCGCTTTTGACAATAAGCTCATTGAAAAGATACAGCTTATTGCCAGCCAGATTGAGCACAATTCCCAATCTCCAGATATTATCAATGAAGAGTTTGAAGAATGCATGTCAATCATTGAGTTACGTAAAAAACAATACTAATCTTTTGTTGAAATATGGAAGGAAAGATATTTAATGACTCCGCAAATATATATCAGGATCAGGCTAAAGTCTTATATGAATACTATAAGTCAGCGGCAGAGAAGATTGTCAATGAAGAGAAGATATATGAGGACAAAATCAAGAATGCTGAATACCAGATAAAAAAATTATTGCTGTCCGCTAAAAGTTAGCGAGCAACGAGATATCCATCCGCAGTGCTGTT
>ENA-OPUE01000102-OPUE01000102.1-human-gut-metagenome-genome-assembly--contig:-NODE-102-length-76832-cov-5.033148_pt1 | contig 76832 bp, 45 predicted proteins | sample MGYA00241466_ERZ501924 | MGnify/ENA primary metagenome ERZ501924 (study PRJEB25962, sample SAMEA2042223) | human gut metagenome | biome: human gut; feature: human-associated habitat; material: faeces...
GACTATATTTCAATTATTTCAAAGACCAATTTCCATTTTTAACGGGACAGTAATGTAAGTAGGAAATTTTATACTCCTGATTATCAGTATTTAATAAGCTTGTTGATCTTTGTCTCAGATTTAGGCATACTATTTTCATTACTATAAGTATATACTCTTAGAGTGCGCACGAAGAGAGTATCGATTTATTCACTTAATAACATTGGAATTATGTCATACATAGATAATGAGATACTCGAAAGACTGATAGGAACTATGGTTGAGGGGTTTGCCCGCATTGAAAAGAAACTGGACCAGATGAATCGTCTGAAAGAATGTATGAATGGAGACAGACTGCTTGATAATGTGGATCTGGCAGAACTCCTTGGTGTGTCACAAAGAACCTTGGCACGTTACAGGCAAGAGGGCAAGATTAAATATTACTCGGTGGAAAAGAATGGGAAATCATTCTATCTTGCCTCAGAGATACAGAGTTTTCTGCTCCAGCGTGGTAAGAACGTAGTAAATAATAAGTAGCTAATAGAGGAAGTGACCGTATCCTGGTGGGAATATGATACGGTCACTTCTGTTATTATACCGGGATTGCGGTCACTTTCAATGTCTCCAGATTGACATAGGCACCGCGATACAGTGTTTTTCCTTCCTTGAACATTCTCCATAATATGTCACATCCGATATGTGCCAGTGTGGAGTTAATGAACAAATCCTGTTTTTCCAGGGCTTCCGCCAGAGAACAGCTTGGCCCCGATTCATTTTCCTTGATTTTTGCATAGTCCACTTCCTCGGTGATGACATTCATTTTAGGCATGGGAATATATTCTTGTGAAGAAGGTTGGAGAACTTTCTCACGTACCGTCCCGATGATGACCTGTCCTTTTGTCTGACTGTTCCCCAAATCCATCCAGTATATGGGAGCCGAATGGTCACTGAAGTTTTCTTTGCGGACTTTCTTCAGGAACTTCCAAAGCGTAAGACGTGAACGTATATTGTCCGTACAGGTTATGATGATATTTGCTGTGCTATCTTCAGAAAAATTCCTGGTAGGAAAACATTGCGGTTCGGCAGTCCATGCGTATCCGAAGAAACGGTTGATGCGTGTGACTAGTGATACGGCTTTGTTCAGTCCCAGTTCCGTCTCACTGAAAAGCTGGCGTCCTATATTGGCCTGGCTTACTGTGTCGGGATCGAATACGGTGACATGTAGTCCGGGATGGCCCAATGCCTGAAGTGCCATGCTCATGCGTGCAAGATTGGTTATCACTTGTGAGCCGGTACCTCCGGCTCCGATGACGAATACCGTTACCGGATGACGCGGATTGAGCAGGTAGCGGTCGGTAAAATGTATCTTTTTCATGGAAGTATGTCTTTAAGTTTTTTATTCATGGGCTTGAGTTCGTTCATGTCGAACGGATTGTTTCTTATGTTCTCGGTGACGATGACAAGATTTGAAACGGTAGGATTGACATTTCCTCCCAGATGGGAGAATTCAGTCAGCCAGAACCGTTTTTCCCAGTATTCCAGCAGGGAAAGAAAAGTCGGGTTCTGTGGCTCTTCCAGTGAACTGCTGCCAAGGCAGACACTTGATCCGGTCACGTTGAAGAATGGGGCACGGAACAATGGCGTAGTTTCCTCCAGGACTTTTCCCTTGAAAGCAAACACGTCCATGTCTCCGTTTTTTACATGATAGACAATCCCCGGCAGGTTGAATGTGCCGTCCTGTATATTGAGTTCCTTTTGAAAGAACATCTGTCTTTTTGCGGGTGGATTATACCATACATATTCTTCCTGCCCTTTTCTCGGATTGCAGGCCAGCAGGTTTTCAGGGATTCTGCCTGCCGGTATCCTACTCATCTCTTCCGTATAGGATTCCAGCAGGGTATTCATGAATTCGTATGTGACAGGTGTACCGGCTCCCATCTGTCCATTTTTTCCAATGGCACGCACTTCTAGAAAATAGCGGCTGTCATTTTTCATCCGGTCCTCGTATTGGTAAGCAATAATGGCCGCTTTCGGTACCATCATCTTTTGTATGTCTCTAGTCAGTTCATTCATGGTGTTTATAAATTATAGGTAACATGTTCTACAAACTTTTCGAACCATCTGGAGAACCGTTCCGGATAATTGTCCGGTCTGAACAGTTCTTCCGTTTCCGGCGTAATGAAGGTAAATGATACGGGAATCTGGTTATACGTCTCCTGGCAGTCAGTACTGAAACAGCTTTCCATATCCTTGGCAACCGTATCCATAATGGAATACGTAAGTAGAATCTGGTACTCGAGTGGTGGCGGTTCGAAATCCCTTTCCTTCTCGCTTGCAAAGTCATAGTCGTAGTTCATGATATGAGGACTGTCTTTTGAAATCAGGGACATTCCTTCAGCAATCAGTCCCAGAAGTCTTCTTTCCTTATCATTTGAAGGATTGCAGTTGCGAATACGCTCTTCCAGATTCCGACAAAAAGCTCTGGAGTACATCCGGCATAGCTTTCTATGGATTCTCCCTTTCTCGTATGACCTGAAAAGTTTTTCCTTTCTGTACAAATTCTTTTTCTCTTCGTCATTGAGCTGTTCAAAGTCTACACAGTCAATACAGGATTCAGACATTTCATAATATGGGGTATCAGTTATATCCAGCATCCTGTGATGCTTTATAAACCGTCTGATAAACTCCTGGGCTATTATTTTGATTTTACCGTGCAGCTTTTCCATAAAGTCTATTGGTATCAGGAACAGGGTGCAATCCGGCCAATCATGGAAATGATAAATACAAAAATGGAGTCTGTCGCCTACAAGTTCAAGATTCACATGATGCGATACTATGGAATCCAACGCATTATACAACAGACAAATTTTTTCTCTTGTAGAAATCCTATCTGCAGGATGGTATGGCAGCTCCACACCCAGGAGCTGCGCATACTTCATGGCTGAACAGTATAAAAATTCAAGATTTTCTCTTGTGGTGACATTTATCGTAGTATCCATGTCATTCTCCACATACAAGTCGGGAGCTATGGAAGGTATTCTCGTGTTCAGAAAACCATAAGGTTTTCTGCAGGAGGAAGTCTTCTTTTCTTCCTGCTCCTGATACCCCGACTTATGTCCGTGTTCTCGAGTTCCGATATGATAAGTTTGGCTAAATTTTCCAAAGCCCGTTCCGTAAGTTGTGTACATGGTTTCTTGTCTTTACGTTGTCCTTTTTTCATGTTCTTACCCTTTTACTCCGATAGTTGTCTTGAATTCATATACCGCCCGGTCGTCCTCAATTTCCGGTCCGTGTACGGTTGCGGTGGTCAGTTCCGGATAGTTCATGGAATAGAAGTCCATAACCTCAGCTGGAGACATATTAATGTTCGGATCGTCCAGTACAATTCCCTTACTGTTCTTCTTCATCTTGAAGATTCTTTTCATTCCTTTAATTTCCAGTGCCATATTGTTTATAGTTTATTAGTTTGACAAATCATTTATTATGTGTATCAGCAATATATCATTTCAACTTGTGCCTCGTCCTTCATCCGGTACTCAGCCGGAAAATCCGGATATTCCGCATACGGGTCCTCTTTTAGGAGCTCCCTGTCATTCTCGTCTTCCGGATCGAAGCAGTACGTCTCATGAGCAGCTGGAGCAGTCTGGTATACCTGCCCGTTTGTCTGTTGTTGTATCTGTCGTAGTGGATAAGGAACAGCTTCGTTCTGGTAGGATAGCTGCTGCGGATAAGGCTGCATCGTTACTCCTTGCATCGCAGGACGGCTTGGTTCCGGTGAAATATATGCTTCGTTCGTATCATGTACCGGTTGAGGTATTTCTTGTGGAGACTGTTGTGGAGCAGGCTGCATGACAGGTTTAGGATTCATAGAATGGGACTGCTGCCCCGGGAATATGCTTGTTGGCATACCAGGCTGTGGCTGACCGTTCATGCTACCTTGTGGTTGGGGAATTACCGGTGCCGGTTCCTCTGCCATACCGAACAGGCTTCCTGCACTGGCCTGTTTCTGTACTTCCTGCATCTTTTCGTCAATCTCCTTCTGTTTTTCTGAAGGAGCCAGCACCCGTGCCTGTTTCAGCCATGTCATTGCTTCGGAGAACCTTTTTGCAGCGGTTGCATCATCAGCCTTCTTGATGAGTTTCTCCATCTTTTCCCGTTTTTCCCTAGCTTCCTTTGATTCGGCCGGTACTGTTGGAACCTTGGATGATTTGGCCTGTGCCGTTGCTTTTTCTGCCTGTTTCTCGAAATTTTCCGTATTTGCAAGCAGTCCCTGTACCTTCTGTATTGGTTGGAGTATGGTCTGTAGGAAACCCATATCCAGTTCTGCCGGTGTTCCGTTCACGACCAGCGGCACCATGTTCTGCCGCGTGTCCTCTTTCAGGCTGTTCCGCCGCGGCATGACCGCCACACTCAGGTTGTTGTCCACTTTACGGATGTTGATGTTCAAGTCTGTACCTGCTGTAATCATTTGATAAATAGATTGAAAAAACATAATTGAAAAATTTTATGGTTATACATAGGTTTCCTTAAAGAATTCTTTCAGGATATTCTCCCTGTCCGGATTACTGGCAATATCACGCAGTGATTCCAGATAATATCCGATGTTTTTGGGTTCATCAAGTGTATTGGGAAGACGTCTTTTAATTGGGCAGATATGTTCGCTCTGTGGCCATGCAGCCGGCATGACCGGAGCCTGTGAAGTGAAAGCAACTGTTTCCATATATTTTATATTTTGATGGTTATGCGATGAGTAGTCCTATAATGAACAGAAAAATGAAAATCTTGAGAATCATGACAAGTATCCTGAACAGGAAACCGATGCACCCTCCTGTAAGCAACAGCAACATAATCATCCCGGTGGGGACAATCCCTTTGTTTGTTAGCAGACATATTCCGGTAATCAGGAATATCGCTGTTGCATGTCTGCCAATCTTTCTGATAATCTGCAGTTTCATAATCCTTAATTTTATGAATGAATAATCCCATCGGGATGTGTTTTCCCGATTTTATAGGCCTCCGGCCTCTTGGATTGCCTTTTTGCGCAAGGCCTGGCAGGAAAAAATACCGGAGCGTAGCGAGGATGATTTTTTCCTGTCCAGCCAAGCCCGTCAGGGCAGCCTTGCGGCAAAAGGCAGGCAATCCAAGACCTTTGCCGCTTAAAAGCGGAAAAACAGATTCTTTTCTGTACGGACACAAAAAAATGCAGACCTTCAGGCCTGCATTCCTTTCGTTGTTTTCTTATAGATGTTATTCTTCTTTTTGAGAATAGGTGTTGAAAATGTCATCTGTCATTTCCTTGGCGAGAGTCCTGATTCTGTTCAGGAAGTCCTGTCCGGTTATCATTCCGCTTTCAAGTCCGGTCAGCTGTTTTTCCCATTCTGCGGTGAGTGAAGTATCCGCAATTTTCTTTCCACGGATGGTTTCGTAGGTGAACATACCTTTCGGGGTCGGAACGATATATTTCCCTGAATAACGGATATACTTACGGTTAACCAGTGTGCGGATGATATTGGTACGTGAGGATACCGTGCCCAGTCCGTTCTGTTCCATGTATTCCACCAGTTCTGCATCCGTGAACGGATTTACCGGCAGCTGTTTCTTGTGTACAATGTTGCATCCGCATACATTCAGGGTATCACCTTTCTCCACTTCGGGGAGTTCATTGACGGAATATCCTGATTTTGGAACCATGTCGGAACGCATGAACACGTCATGCCAGCCGGCTTCAATAATTCTTGTTTGTTCGGCCTTGAAATGTTGCGCTGCACAAACCGCTTCAACATTTGTCGTTTCTATGCGGCACGGAGGCATGAATGCTTCAAGCATCCTTCCGGCTACAAGTCTGTAAACCAGTATTTCCTTTTCGGACAGATTCCCGGGACGGATACCTGTAATGATGATGGCATGATGTACATTGGCTTTTTCTGCGTTTATTACGTGGCGGGACAAACCGGATATGTCAATACCTCCAGTTCCTTTAGCGGCAGGGAACAACTCCCATGATAACAGACGCGCCATGATTGGTGGAAGCGAGTCAAACACATCCTCCGTCAGATAACGGCTGGAAGTCCTTGGATAGGAAATCAGTTTCTTTTCATAAAGGGACTGTGCGATGTCATACACCTCTGATGCGGTAAAACCATAGCGGATGTTCGCTTCCTTCTGAAGCTGTGTCAGGTCAAGCAGGTCCGGTGGAAGTATTTCCTTAACGCTGTGGTTGATACCTGTAATCTGTGCCTGATGTGCCAGCTTGCAGTCCTGGAAAAACATTGTAGCGGATTCTTTGTCGGGAAGATCCTGTGTGCGGCGCATCTTGAAGAGGATGCCGTCCTTTTGCAGGCTGATGTAGATGGGCCAGCTGTCCGATGAAATATGGTTTTCCCTTTCACGGTAGCGTCTGCTGATGGCAGCCAGTACCGGTGTCTGTACCCGTCCGAGGGAATTGTTGCCAAGGCCCGTTGCCTTGCACATGGCATAGCTGGCATTGATTCCGAGAATCCAGTCCGCCTTGTTGCGGCTGTCGGCAGCAAGGAACAGGCTGTCGTAACAGCTGTCCGGTTTCAGATTTTCCATGCCTTGACGTACAGACTCGTCAGTAAGAGAGGAAATCCACAGACGGAAGCAAGGCTGTGTACAGTTCAGGTATTGATAGACATAGCGGAATGTCATTTCCCCGTCACGGCTGGCATCGGTAGCCGCAATGATGGTGTCACATGCCTGAAACACCCTCTCGATTACTTTAAACTGGAGCACGGCATCAATCTCCGGTATCCATCCGTTCTCGGTGCGTGTATGCCGTACCATCAGTTCAAATTCGGACGGGATGAAAGGAAAGTCATTCCGTTCCAGCTTCTGGGTTCCGTAGTCCTTCGGCATGGCCAGTGACAGCATGTTCCCGAAAGTCCACGTAACCATGTAGCCGTTTCCTTCCACATATCCGTTTCTTACTCTGGTTGCACCGATGATTCTTCCGATTTCTTTTCCTACACTTGGTTTGTCTGTTAATATGGCAATCATGATAAATTCTGTCTTTTATATCTTTCCATACGGTAAGTCCGTATGGAAAGAGAGATGATACATTATGGATTTTTATTTATTCACCTGAAGGGTTGATACCGTTTATGCTGATGACCGGATTTCCATTCTCGTCTTCAATCAGACTGAGTGTGGCATCCATGGTAAGTGAAAATACAGGAGTCTTGATTTTAATGGACATGACATTGGTTTCCTCTCCCTGAAGGAGCAGGTCCATGTTTCCGTCCTTTTCAATTTGCGATCTGCTGATACCTACCGATTCCAGTTTTTCCCAGTCGATTTGTTCAGCCTTGTAGATATGATGATTGGTCTTGTTCATGTTCTTTCCTTTTTTTAGTAGTTGATGATTTGAATGATTTAAATCCCGTTCAGGTCAGACAGCCTGTTTTGCTCCCTTCTTCTGTTCCTGCTGTTGGGTATTGTCAGTCTGTGAAGCACGCTGTGAGGTATTACGGCGCACATCCGGATTTTCCTGGAAATATTGCAGCTGTCCGGTGTTTGCGTTTACTTTCAGATAGGAATCGAACGGTTTGCCGTTGGGACCTTTCATACCCGTTACAAGGATGGCCTTTCCGTCCTGAAGATTTGCTCTTTCCTGTGCCGAAAGCAGGTGTCCGTAAACCTCAGCCGGGATGGTAGGTGCCTGCCGTTCATTGAAACCGTCCGGAGTTCTGGAATACTGTGGTCTTCCGCTTGCCAGGTCCAGCTTGACGAATGACGAGAATTCCTCACCTTTACGGTTGATCATGTTCTCAAGATAGATGGGCTGCCCTTTGCGTAACGCTTCCTTGTCCTCCGGTGTGAGTTGTACCGAACAGATTTCCTTCGGTATGTAGATTTCTCCCGTTTCCGGATTGTGGCGCGTATATTGGAGTCCGCCTGTAACCTTGTCCATGGTAACAAAGGAAGAAAACAGTTCGCCGTTCTTTCGTTTCATATCCTCTACAAGGATGGTGTGTCCTTCGTTCAACGCTTTGAGCTGCATGGGGGAAAGCGGCACACCGCCGAGTGTCTGCTGGTTGAAGGCCTGGTCTTTCGGGAAGATAAATTCGATGCCTCTTCTTTCCGCACTATATTGCAGATTGGCATTAAACTCTTTACCCTGATTGGACTTCATTCCCTCTACGAATATCTGTTCTCCGTTTTTCAGTTTCTGAATTTCATCCGGAGTCAGAGTCACACCTTTGATTTCATTCGGGATATAGACATGCTCCTGTCGGACGGCTACCAGTTCGTTGGTATTCTTGTCGATGGAAATCAGACATGGCTCTGTCGTGTTGCCACGCAGGTTAAGGTCAGCCATGCGTCCCATGTTTCCACTTTCACGCAGGTTTTTCTTGTCCTCTTCCGTGAAGATATGTCCGAAATAAGGACGGTCCAGTTCAGGTTCCTTTCTGATACCGTGGATGCCCAGCATGACCTGCCCGCCGTTGGATATGAACGAAAGGCGTGCATCAAGCTTTGCGGTCAGTACCCCAGGAATGTTGAGTGTCAGCGGCATAGTTCTGTTGGTCTTGTATCCTTTCAGCATGCTGTCAAGCTGTCCGGACTGCTCCAGCATTTCCTTGGATATGCCGAACTTACCCAGTTCCTCCCAGTTAATCATATTCTCGTTATAGCGGTACGTGGGTGTCTGTTGGCGTTGCGGTTCCTGCTGTTCGCGCCCCTGTGCGGCAGCTTCCACCTGTGATACCTGTTCAGGCTGAGCCTGCGTTGTCTGTTCCTGCTTCTTTGCCATTGTTGTTTCCTCCTCTTTTGTTTGACTGTTTTTCTGATTGTTTACTTTCGGTACGATTTCATAGCGTTTCAGAAACTCCTTTACCGCGTCTGTTTTCTTGCCTTCGGTCAGGTCCTTGAGAGCCTGTTTGTTCTGCCTGTAATCGTTGAAGGTCATGCGGATAAGCCTGAAATGCGTAGGTTCCTTCAGCTGGCTCCAGAAGTTCTTGATAAAATTTTCGAGGATACTCGAATTCTTGTCGAATTTCAGGAATGAGTTCTCATTCTTCTCCTCCGGTGCAACCGTCTGATAATTACCTTTCTCGTCTGCCTTGCTGACCACTCCCAAACCCTCCTTGGGGTCGTTCTTGTTATGTACCAGCAGAAGCTCGTCAATTTGTTCCACATAAGGCTTTTCCGGTTTCTTTGTCCGGCCTTGCCTTTTTTCCTTGTCAGGACTGTTTTCTTGTGCCATAATCTTTTGTTTTGAGTGACTACTTGATTTGTTTTACAGTCCAAATGTAAGATGATAAATTGAGTAAACAATTGATTTACAAATAGATGACATTAGATGTCATCAGGTGTCATCAAATGTCACACGAAGGATAGGAAAGAACGGGAACAGAGGAAAAAAAGAAAAAAGAATTGGATGTAGGAGTAAAAACATAGCGAAGCCACCTGACTATGCAGATCGGAGGGAGCTGAAATCCCTGTCTTATTTTGGGAGTTGATAGGCAGGCTATGTTTTGTTATTTGGGAAAGTGGGTTTTCACAGTATTTGTGAGGCCATATATAGAATATAAGGATAGCCGCCTTTGATTCACGGCTATGCGTCACGTCGGTCGCAGTTAATCCCTGTAATCTTTCCTTTAATTCTAATCCGTTTGCCGCCGCATTCTTTTTCAGGTGAATTTTCATGGCGTAAGCCATAAGGAAAATTCTCCTGAAAAAAGGAATAAATGCGGCTGGCAAATCAGGATTGGGATTTTTCTTTGATGGAAGGGGAAAATGCATTTCTATAAGTAATCTCTTGGCATTGCTGATGGCGATGTCGGCATTCTAATGGTGGTTTGCACAACCGTTATGTTAATATATGATTCTGCGGAGTTCTAGCTGTTCTTTGGGATAAATTATATGGGATATCTTTGAATAAGAGTGTAAACAGATTGAATATCAGTGGTGTATATAAGTGTTTTTGCATGATGCATTTATGATTTGAGTGTTAAAATTTTGTAGATAACCATATTAAATAAGCATTGAGCAAAGAATTAAGATTTTACAAGCAGTTTTAGGTATAACCTATTTGAAAAAACTATTGGAATTTTGATATAGTTACATTATTTTTTCTTTGCTATATTTTCATTATTCTAAGAATTTTGTTTCTTTTGTAGGTTGTTAACTGATGGAGAAGTCTGAGTTACATATTTTGGCAGAAATCGGAGCCGGAAACATACACGCATTCGAACAGCTGTTTTTTCAATATCAGCCGAAACTGGTCTGTTTCCTGACGGGCTTGACGCATGATCTGGAATTAAGCCGGGACATAGCGCAGGAGATGTTCTTGTCTATTTGGCAGAACCGGAAAAGGTTGTCGGAAGTCAGGTCTCTTTCTGCTTATCTGTATCAGATGGCCCGTTATAAGGTGTATGATTATTTTGATCATCTGGAAGTGACCGAGCAATATGTAAAAGAGTATCTGGAAAATACGTCAGAGGCTAAGTCGGAAGAAGAACAGTTGTTCGCCCGTGAACTTCAGGCCATGATTCAGAATGCAGTCCGGCAGATGTCTCCCCAACGCCAGCAGGTCTATCGGATGAGCCGTGAGGAAGGCTTGTCCAACCAGGAAATTGCTGACCGGTTGGGAATCAGTAAGCGGACAGTAGAAAATCACCTGACAGCAGCATTGGCTATACTTCGTAAAATCATTTATCTCTGGCTGTTGTTGACTATCCGATAGTTTATAATTTTTTCCAGAAAAACGTTGTTTGTTTTGTGTGTGCATACCTTTTAAACCTACTTATAGGTACAAGTACTTAAATTTATAAAGGTGTAATACACAAAATATGAAAAAAGCAGTCATTCTTATTTGTCTTCTGGCCTGTAGTATGGGGAGTGAGGCTCAAGAGAAAATTTCGTTAAAGAATCTGGACTTGTCCAAAGTCTGGCAGGAATATGGTACGGTCATTACCGAGGATGATACCATCAAGTTACATGCTCCGTCAGTGGCTAAAATCAGGTTGGATGGAGAGGCGGAACGGTTCCAGACGCAAGTGGGTATATTTTCCACAGATATCGGGAATGATGATGCTTCTTTATTGGTCCAGCCTTTGGTGGACGGGACCAAGCTGCTTTTCCGCAAAGAAGGCGAAGGTAAACGGTTCCTGGGATTGACCGGAACCGACGGTAACATCGGGGAAGGTTCTGTCGAGGTGATTCTGAAGGCAGATGGTAAGGAAATCTATAGCAGCGGTGTCATCCGGCAGGGGGACGCTCCGAAGCAAATCGATGTATCCTTGAAGGATATACGGATGCTGGAAATGGTTGTCGACCCGACGGCCGACGGGGCGAGCGGTGATCAGGTGTTATTGGTATCTCCGGTCATCGGTTATCAGGGGAAGATGCCGGAGATGATGGATGTCCAGTCAGTCGGGGAAGGACCCAGGCAAAGTGAAACGGTCATTGCACGGTTGGAGCAGCAGATAGGGAAACTGCCTGTGTGGGAGTCCCGGCTTTCGGACCGGACACCGTTCGACTGGCTGTTGACTCCGGAAAAGTCGGAGGCGGGGATTTACCGTTCGCCGGACGGGAAGAGTATTGTGATTGCCAATGGTATGGTGGCCAGGACATTCCGTATCTTTCCGAATTTGGCAACCACACATCTGACGAACCGGATGACGGGCGAAAGCATGATACGTGCAGTCAGTGGCGAAGGTTTTTTACAGATTGACGGAAAGAAGTGGAGTATCGGTGGTTTGGCAGGACAACCCGAAAGAGCTTATCTGAAAGAAGAATGGATAGATAAGATGACCACAATACCGGAATCGTTTCTGGTAGAGGATTTCGAAATCAGGTCAGTGGGGGAAACACTTCCTTGGGCACGTAACCGCTGGGCACTGAACAAAAAATCGGCTACAGGAAAGGAACTGGTCTTTACGCTTCGGGGAGATAAGGAGTTGAAGGATGTGGTGGTGAAGCTCTGTTTCGCTGTCTATGACGAGATTCCGGTTATCCGGAAACGGATGGAAGTGGAGAATCAGTCGTCTGTTCCCTTGAATATTGATGCTTTCAAGCTGGAATACCTGGCTTTTGCCGAGCCGGAATCGCCGGGTGACGGTAATCCGGACCTGTTTCGTCTTCCTAATATCCACATTGAAAGTGACTATGCCTGTAAAGGTACCTTTACGGAACGTGAAACGGACATTACCGAGAAATGGGTGATGGACCCGGAATACACTTCGCAGCGGAATTATCCGATGGAAACCCGCTGCATATTGGATGTTTCTCCGGAGATGGGGCCGGACCAGCTTCTGCAAGCCGGAGAGACCTTCTGCACTTTCAACGTTTATGAAATGCCTTTCGATAGCGATGACCGTGAACGTAAGGGGTTGTTCACCCGAAGGTTCTATCGTGCTGTGGCCCCTTGGCTGACAGAAAATCCTATATTCATGCACCTTACTTCCAGTGACCCGGAGACGGTCAGAAGGGCAGTCGACCAATGTGCCGAGACCGGTTATGAGATGATTATCCTCAGTTTCGGTTCCGGTGCGAATGCCGAAGATATATCCGAAGCGAATATTGCCAAATTCAAGGGACTGGTAGAGTATGCCCGTAGCAAAGGTATCGAGATGGGCTGTTATTCGCTTCTGGCCAGCCGCTGGATCAGTGAAGAAGTGGATGTCATCAATCCGAAGGCCGGTAAGCGGGGAGGTATGAGGTTTGGCAGTTCGCCTTGTCTGTGCAGTGACTGGGGATATGAATATTTCAGTAAAATCAGAACTTTCTTTGAGAAGACCGGCATGACCTGTTTTGAACACGACGGTTCTTATCCAGGCGATGTCTGTGCCTCCACTTTGCATACACATCATAAAGGATTACAGGATTCACAATGGAACCAGTTCCACAAGATTACGGAACTGTATCACTGGATGCGCGAGAAAGGTATTTATCTGAATGTGCCGGACTTCTATTTCCTGAACGGTTCCACGAAAACCAGTATCGGTTACCGGGAAACAAACTGGTCATTGCCGCGTGACCGTCAGTTAATCCATACCCGTCAGTTGAACTATGACTGTACATGGGAACGTATTCCTTCTTCACTCTGGAGTTTTGTTCCTTTGGTAGAATATCATGGGGGAGGGGCTGCAGCTACATTGGAACCGCTCAGCGAACACCTGTTTGAATACAAGATGCTGATGGTACAGAATTACGGGGCAGGAATCCAGGCTTGTTATCGGGGACCCCGTCTGTATGATACACCTGAGACAAAAGCAGTTGTGACGGATATTATACGCTGGTATAAGAAGTATCGGAATATCCTGAACAGTGATATTATCCACCTCCGTAAGCCTGATGCACAGGACTGGGATGGTATTATGCATGTCAATCCGCAGGGGAAAGAAAAAGGATTCGCCTTATTCTTTAACCCGACAGATGAGGTTATTACACGTAAGATAGACCTTCCACTCTATTATACCGGTCTGACGGAAACTGCCCGAATCCGGGAACAGGAAGGCAGCAGTGTGGAATATAGGTTGGGAAGAGACTATTCGGTGCAGGTGGAAGTGACTATTCCGGCAAACGGGTATACTTGGTATGTTATCGAATGATTGGTGGATTTTTAATCAAGACTACCAAAGAATAGAGATTAAGCCAATAACGTTTTTTGTAAATCTGTAATATCAGTGTACTATGTTGAACAAACAGAAAGTTTTGTTTTTGTTAGCTGTGTTTGTCTGTTTGCATATTTATGCACAAGATAAACATTTTGTTATAAATTATTACTCAGGTAATAAAGTTGAGGCCACTCAAACTATTCCGTGGAATTGCAGGGGTGTGACGGATTCCCGGTCCCAAAAATGGCAGTTGGAGGTGGATAGTATAATTGTGGATAAGAAACAGGGAATTGTCGATTATAAGATAAGGTATATCTTACTCAGCCAATATGCTTCTCAAGTTTCTGTAGGAGTAAATTTTTGCTTTGATGACTGGTCTGCCGATAATTTTGTATTTGTTCCTTCTATTGTATATGCCGGAAATCGTTTTGATAAGAAGGTAATGAGTTATCCTCCTTATTGGTATAATCGGGAAGAGTGGAGAATAGACATGCCTACTACAACTACTTTAGTCCCCAGTTTAGAGAAATACGAGAATTATGGAAAAATTGAGTTGACAACAGGAAATGCTGCTACCCCATTGATGGCTTTTTATTCACCGGTTAAGTCAAAAAGTTGGATGATCCAATGTAAGCAAGGAAATCAGTGGGGAGATTTTGGACTTTTTATTGAAGAAAATAAAATGGAGAAGCAGGCTAGGTTTGCTGTCATGTCTCCAGTTGTGAGAGAGAAACGTGCAACCGGGGCAGGTTTTGACATATCGGAAGATCAGGCCGCAAATCTGCATAAAGGAGATGTCGTTGAGCTGGTATTTAGGGTGTATGAGCAACCTGCAAGTTCTTTACAGGATATGTATGCTTGTTTCTTGCGGAATCGCAAAGGTTTTAATCCGTCTGTTTCAGACTATTCCGTTATGCCTTTCAGTGAAGTTTGGCGTGTGATGAATCAATTGTTTCAACAGGACAGATGGGATGAAACAGTTGGAATGTATTGTTTGACTAAACCTGGTTCTAATGCGGGCTGGAATCAAATCTGGCAGTTGGGTTGGGTAGGTGGTGGACAGGCTACTTTGCCGATTCTTTTGCAAGGAGATGAAACCGGGATAAACCGCGCTCTTAAGAATCTGAATATGATTTTTGAAAAAACTCAAGCTCCATCGGGGTTGTACTATGCTTATGGAAACGGAAAAGAGTTTAAAAGTTTTGGATTTGCTGAGGCATTCAAGAATGATGAAACTTTTGTCCGTTCACAGGGGGATTTCCTGTATATGGCTCAGAAACAGTTCTCTCAACTGAAAGATTTACATAAAGAAGTTCCTGTAGCGTGGTATAATAGTCTGAAAAGGCAGGCTGATGTATTCTGTAATCTGTGGGACAAATATGGACAGGTCGGCCAGTTTGTAGATGTAGAGACCGGAGATATCTGTATTGGTGGTTCTACAGCCGGAGCAATTGTTCCTGCAGGACTGGCATTGGCTTCGCAAACTTTTGGTGAAAGCAGATATTTGTATGCTGCAGAGGGATTAGCTGATAAATTTTATCATGAGTTTGTTTTGAAAGGATATACTACGGGGGGGCCGGCAGAGATCCTTTCCACGCCGGATAGTGAATCTGCATTTGCATTGTTTGAATCATATGTTACTTTATACGAAGTGACAGGAAACAGGAAGTGGCTGGTTTGTGCCAAAGATTTATTGCCGGTTTGTGCCAGTTGGGTTGTTTCGTATGATTTTCAGTTTCCGGAACATTCTATCATGCATCAGATAAATGCTCATTCTACAGGTTCTGTTTGGGCCAGTGCTGCCAATAAGCATAGTGCTCCTGCTATTTGTACGTGGTCTGGAGAATCTCTGTTGAAATATTGCCGGGCCACAGGAGATAAATATGCTATCGAACTGTTGAAAGATATTTCGCATGGAGTTCCGCAATATATTAGTCACAAAGACCGGATGGTTGGAAATCTGGAACCGGGTGGAGTTTGTGAACGGGTAAATTTGTCTGATTGGGAAGGAAAAAGGAATGTGGGCGGAAATTTATTTGCTTCTTGTGCCTGGGTAGAAGTGGCAGCTATGCTTACAGTAACACAGCTTCCGAGTATTTATGTACAGAAAGATAAAGGTTTTATCGAAGTATTTGATCATCTGAACGTAAAGATACTGGATCAGGATGATGAGAAAATGGAATTGCAGTTATTTAATTCTACCCGATACGACGCAGAAGTGAAAATCTATGTGGAAACTTCTGAAGAAGCTTGCCGGAGTTTGTATTCATTGAAGGATTCATCAAAGGTCAAGGTTGTTCATGTGAAAGGTAATAGTTCAGTAATCATAAAATTGTAGTAATATGAAAATATATCTGTTGCTTGCTGTGATTGGGATAGGGTTGTCTTGTGTGACTTCTTGTTCAAATAGGAGTGATGAGGTTTATATCTTATCTTCTCCAGATGGCAGATTATCGTTGACTATTCAAAAGGATTCAATAGGTTTATGGGAATATTCGTTTATCGGAAATGGAGAAGAATTGATTAAAAATTCTCGTTTGGGGTATGAAAGTGTGCAGGATGAAATGATTCCATCCGGAGATTGGTCAGTTTCTGTTTCGGAACGGAGTCATGATGGAATATGGAAACCTGTTTGGGGAAAACGTGAACAGGTGAAAGATTTGTATAATGAGTTGACATTGTCATTTGTAGCTCCAACCGATCAACAAGGTCTGAAGGCATTTGAAATGGTTTTTCGGGTATATAATGATGGGGTTGCTTTTCGTTATATGGTTCCTGATAGTGAGAAAAAAATTGTTGGAGTAAAGCGGGAATTGACCCAATATGATTTTGCGGGAAATTATACGGCCTGGTTTTATAACGGTGAACATCATAATTTGGGACCTGATAAGTTAGCAGAGGTAGAGGGCAGACGTTATCCTGTCATGACTGTGCAGGCTGGAGAGAATCAGTTTATGGCAGTTCATGAAGCAAATCTGATGGAAGGAGAACCTTTGGTCTTGACTTCTCGGAAAGGAGAGTTGCTGTTTGAAGTTTCTTCCAAACCTTCTGAATTGAAAGCCGGTAATGTTTCGGCATGGAGGGTTCTGCTTTATGGAACAGCACCCGGTAATTTGGTTGATTCTCATCTGATAGAATTGCTGAATCCTGATCCGAAAGATGATTTTTCATGGGTGAAACCAGGACTTGCCGTGTGGGACTGGCGTATCAATGGAGCTGTTACGGATGATGGCTTTAGATATACGATGTCTTATCCGTCATGGATTCGTATGGTAGATTTTGCTGCAGAACAGGGATTCAGATACTTGGTATTGGATGCCAATTGGTATGGCCCGGAATTTGAAGCAGATTCAGATCCGGTTACCGGCGCAAAAGCAAAAGATGTCCAGCGTCTGCTGGCTTATGCTAAGGAGAAAGGTGTTGGAATCTGGTTGTATTTGAATGATGTCGGTGGTAAAAAATATCCGATAGAGAAGACTTTAAGGCAGTATGGAGAGTGGGGAGCGGCCGGCATAAAATATGGATTTATGAATGGTACTCCTGAAGAAAAGAATCATTGGACCCAAAAGATTACCCGGCTTTGTGCCGAAAATAAATTGTTGGTGGATTTTCATGATGGTCCAGTTCATCCGTATGGTCAGATGCGTACTTGGCCGAATGCTGTGACTCGTGAATTTTGTCATGCCCAATTGGATGCTCATCGGGTTTTTGAACCGAAGACTTTCGTCACAACTGTTTTTGTCAATATGCTGGCCGGACCTGTGGATATGAATAACGGAATGTTTGATTTACGACAAGGTCCTACTACTCGTATAGATGAGAGTCAACCGGTTCCTTCCACACTCGTATCGGAAACAGCACGGACTTTGATTACCTTTTCCGGGGTGACGATACTTCCTGATATACCGGAAATGTATCATAAATATCCAGAATTGTTGAACTTTATTTCTGCGGAAAAGATGCCTTGGAAAGAAAGTAAGACCTTATCGGGTAAGATAGGTGAGTATATAGTGATGATGCGTGAAACGGCAGATGATTATCTGGTAGCTGCAGTAACGAATGAGGAAGAGCGGACTTTATCGATACCGTTGTCTTTCTTGCCGGATGGTACATATCATGCCCAGCTGATACTGGATGGTGATGATGCGCACTATCTGACGAATAGGGAATCATATCAGGTAAAGGTACTGAAAGTGAAACCGAGTGACAATGTTTCCGTAAAACTGGCTGCCGGGGGAGGGGCTTGTCTGAGAATCAGTAAAAGATAAGTAGTATTGCTGTGTATAAAAAGATTAATATTATGGATATAAAAAAGATTTTGTTTTTATTGGTTACAGTTTGTAGTTTTTTGACTCTGTATGGACAGAAAGTACATGAACTTGTTTCACCTGATCATACAATCCGGGTGGAAATAACAGTTTCTGATGGGATTTATTATGATGTCTTCTGTAAGGAGCATCTTTTGTTAAAGCATGGGACACTACAAATGCAGATGGATGATAAAACATTAGGTCTTCATCCGAAACTGATAGGGAAAAAAAGCAAAACCGTGAACGAGTTTTTAAAACCGGTAGTGCCTTTTAAATTTTCTACGATAACCAATCATTATAATCAGCTGCTCTTGAATTTCCGCGGTAATTACTCCGTAGAGTTCCGTGTATTCGATGATGGAATAGCTTACCGTTTCATTACTGATAAAAAAGGAGAAGTTGAAGTAACAAATGAACTGTTTCAGGTAAGTTTGCCGGAGGAATATTTGCTGCATGTACAGCAATCGGATGGTTTTAAGACAGCTTATGAGGAGCCTTATAGCCATTTACGTCCAGATGAATGGAACAGGTCTGCAGACAAATATACTTTATTGCCGGTTCTGATAGAGGCAAAAGACAATTACAAGATTCTCATCAGTGAATCCGATCTGGCAGATTATCCGGCTATGTTTCTGACTTCCAAGGGAGGTAAAGATAAACTGACTTCCGTGTTTCCAAGAAATCCGATAGAATTCGGAGAAGATGGAGACCGTAGTGTGAAATTATTGAAAGAAGCCGGATATTTGGCAAAAACACGTGGAAAACGTAATTTCCCATGGCGATATTTTGTCATAACCAGTGATGACGGTCAACTGATTGAAAATACGATGACAGCCCGATTGGCTGAATCTTGTAAGATTGCTGATCCTTCATGGATTAAACCGGGGCTTACAACCTGGGAATGGTGGAATGGAGCAACACCTTATGGTCCGGAGGTGGATTTTGTAGCCGGATGTAATACGGATACTTATAAGTATTTTATAGATTTTGCTTCGAAGTTCGGAATAGAATATATTTTGCTTGATGAAGGTTGGGCGCAGAGTACTCGTAATCCTTATGTTCCAAATAAGGGACTCGACCTTCAGGAATTGATACAGTATGGAAAACAGAAGAATGTGGGAGTTGTTCTTTGGTTGACTTGGCTGACCGTTGACAATAATTTCGAACTCTTTAAAACTTTTTCCGAATGGGGTATAAAAGGAGTAAAGATTGATTTTATGGATCGGAGTGACCAGTGGATGGTGAATTTTTATGAAAGGGTAGCGGCTGAAGCGGCTAAATATAAACTGTTCGTTGATTTTCATGGAGCTTTTAAACCAGCCGGTTTGGAGTATAAATATCCGAATGTATTGTCTTACGAAGGGGTTAGAGGTATGGAACAGATGGGAGGTTGCCGTCCGGAAAACAGTATTTTCCTGCCTTTCTTGCGTAATGCGGTCGGTCCTATGGATTATACTCCAGGAGCGATGCTCAGCTATCAACCGGAAACATACCGTGCCGAACGTCCGAATTCGGGTAGTATCGGTACCCGTGCCTATCAGATGGCTCTGTATGTCCTGTTTGAAACAGGACTTCAGATGATGGCAGATAATCCGACACTGTACTACCGGGAAGAAGATTGTGCCCGTTTTATGGCCGAAATTCCTGTCGAGACAGACGAAACGGTTGCATTGGCCGCGAAGGTCGGTGAATATGTAGTTGTAGCGAAACGGAAAAAAGATAAATGGTATATAGGAGGTATCACCAACGGTAATGTCAATGAACGCGTTTTTGACTTATCCTTGGATTTTCTGGATGCTGACCGGGATTATCATATAACTTCGTATGAAGACGGAGTCAATGCCAACCGGCAAGCCATGCACTACGTAAAGAAGGAAGGAAGGGTACGAAAAGGACAGATTCTACGGATTAGAATGGCTCGTAATGGTGGATTTGCTGCGGTAATAGATTAAACCATATAGAAGTTAAAGCTGATGAGAAGCTGTTTGAAATATCTTGAATAAAATCTTGAACAGCTTCTCTTTGGTTTGGTATAGGTTAGTATGAAGGTTTTGTTATTATCTTGAGCTTTGTGGGTGCTTAAAATTGTAAATGAATGTATTTTCCTGTTTATTAATTTATTTTTACTCATTAGTCTGTTGTCTGAAAGGAAATTGAATTTAATACATTTTTTAGATGGGTTTGTGTGTCTCTGGTTTAAACCTACTTATGTATAAAAGCAGGTAAAAATGGGAACACACGAATCAATCAAAATTTTATAATATTCTATTATGAAAGAAATTATATCAATATTTATTATTTCTGTGTTTGCTTTATCGGGATATGCTCAATATTCCGGAAAGGTTTTTGTTGACAAAAATGATAATGGTATTTATGATTCCGGAGAAAAACTTCTGAAGGGTATTAAAGTTTCGGATGGATTGAATGTTGTAGAAACGGAATCTGATGGAAAGTTTGTTTTGCCGGGACACGAAAAGGAGAGATTCATTTTTATAACGGTACCTTCGGGATATAAAGCCGTATACAATCATTATCGTAAGATTGATGATTCTACGGTAAGTTATGATTTTGGCATTGTTCCATATATACTGTTGGTATAGACAACAAGGGGAGTCATAGGTTTATTCAAATAACTGATACTGAAATCTCCCAAGTGCAAGGTAATGAAGATTGGGCGGAAAATCTTCATCGGTATTCTGTAAATGAAAAGGTTGCGTTTATAGTACATACCGGTGATATCTGTTATGAGAATGGTTTGAAGTCTCATATAAAACTGGTAAATACAAGGAACATGGATGTTCCGGTTTATTATTGCATCGGGAATCATGATTTGGTAAAAGGAAAATATGGAGAGGAATTGTTTGAAAATATTTATGGACCGGTTTATTATTCTTTCGATGTAGATAATGTACATTATATCGTTACACCAATGGCGGGGGGAGATTATTGGCCGGGATATACCAAAGACGATGTCTGTAGATGGATGAAAAATGATCTTGAACATGTGAAACCGGGAACTCCTGTTTATGTATTCAATCATGATATACTTACAGAAGGAGATAAGTTTATCTATGGTGGGAAATCTGAATCGATAAATCTTAATGAATATAATTTGAAGGCATGGATTTATGGTCACTGGCATATAAACCTAATAAAGAAACAGGGAGATGTATATACCGTTTGTTCCAGTACAATAGATAAAGGCGGCATTGATCATTCCACGTCTTCATATAGAGTAATGCGTGTGGATAGAAAAGGTGATTTCGTATCCGAAATGCGTTATGCATATATAGATAATCAGCTTTGTATATCTTCGCCATCAGGAAAGACCGCATCAAATACAATAAATGTAAATGTATATTCTTCGAATGCTTCTACAGAACAAGTGACATATACCTGTATGTATGGCGAGAAAGTTATAATAAAGGACAGGAAACTTAATCCCAAAACAGATTGGACATGGGGTGCTGAACTTTCACTTGATAGCAAATATTACGATAAGGAACTTAAACTGCTTGTTACTGCTGAGTTTTCAAATGGTGAAAAGCGTGTAGAAGAAAAGAAGTTTGAATATTCGCCGGGAGAAGTGTTGGTAGAACTGGGTGGAAACTGGACTAACCTTCTGGCCAATTCTGAACATATAGGTGGAATCATTTCTTGTCCGCTTGATTCGTTACTCAATCTTGCATGGAGTACAAATGTAGGGGGGAATATTTTCATGACTTCTCCTATTGTATATAGCGGAATGGTCTATATTGCATCTGTTGATGATGATAAAAGAGGCCGTGCTGCTATCTATGCTTTAGAAGCTAAAACGGGAAAGATTGTATGGAAATATCATGTGGAAGGTTCAATAAAGAATACGATAGCAATAGATAAGGACAAAGTTTTTGCACAAGATATTTATGGTATTATTTATGCCATAGACTGTAACAACGGTTCATTGTGTTGGAAAAAGGATATTGGAATGAGTGTTTTACCTTCATTGACAGAAGGATTGGCTACAAAAGATGGAATTCTTTATGCTGGTACAGGTAAATACCTGCAAGCCATAGATGCTTCTACGGGTGAAATGTTGTGGCAGAATCGTGACTGGGGACAAAACCAAGGTTCAACGGCTACATTATCAGTTTCCGATGAAGTGATTATAGGTTCTACACAATGGGGGGCACTTTACGGGAATGATGTAAAAACAGGAAAAATGTTATGGAGCAAATCGCAGGATGGTCTTGGATTCAGAGCCTCATCTCCAGCAATAAAGGACGGACTCCTCTATCTGATATCAGATAAAGCGTTTTTCATAATGGATGCAAAAAAAGGTGATATTATTGTTCGGAAAGATTTACCTTATAGTGTAGATGCAACCTCCACGCCTGTCATTTCAGAAAATGAAATAATTTTTGGTACATCAAGGGATGGTTTGGTTGCTCTTGACAGAAGTACATTGAATGAGAAATGGCATTGTTCTGTAGGAAAAGCTTTGATTTATACATCATCATATACACGTCCTGACTCCCAAACAATAGAAACGAGTCCTATAATAGTTGGAAATACTGTCTTTATAGGAGCTTCGGACGGTTATCTTTATGCTATAGATAAAAATGAGGGAAACATAACAGCAAAATATCATTTAGGCTCCCCGATATTCAGTTCGGTTTCTTTTTCTGGAAATACACTATTTGTTTCTGATTTTGGAGGAAATGTATATGCCTTTTGTATGAAAGGCAAATGATATTCTTTTCCAATAAAGAATGTCGCGGTAATATACTGAAATAGGTTGACAGGTAGCCCTTGTTTATCAATATGTTTTCTTTCATTTATCTATTGATCGAAAGAAAAATTAAAATTAATGTATTTTTTTCTTGATTGACTTGTGTGTGTTTCCGGTTTAAACCTACTTATGTATAAAAGCAGGTAAAATGGAAACACACGAATCAATCAAAAGAATGTTCCAACTGTATGTTGGAAAGCATTTCACCCGGGCGGGAAGGGCTGTGTTCGGGAAATGGTTACGTGCGCAGCAGAACCAGGTTGAAAAGAAAGACGTGTTGCATCAGTATTGGGATGAATCGGCCGGGGAAATATCTTCGGACACGTGGAATGAATGGAACCGTCTGCAGGAACGGATGGGACTGTCGTTCTATCGTGGGAAACGAATCCGGATGAGGTGGATGAGATATGCGGCTGCTATCGCAATTTTTGTGATGACAGCAGGTGGAACTTATTGGACAACCAGAGAATTGACTCTTCGGCAGTCGACCGAAATGTGTGAAATGTTTGTTCCGTATGGCAAAACTTGTGAGCTTGTATTGCCTGACAGTTCGCGTGTCTGGGTGAATACCGGATCTACCCTCTTATATCCGTCGGATTTCAAGCAGTTGGATTCACGTACGGTGTATCTGACCGGTGAAGCTTCATTCCAAGTATCCAAAAATAAGGAGAAACCTTTTATCGTAAAGACTTCAGGACTGGATGTACAGGCTTTAGGTACAGTATTTACCGTAAAGTCTTACGCCGGGGAAGATTATACCATGGCTACACTGGAAGAAGGAAGTGTGAAGGTCAGTCTGAAAGAAGGGGCAGAGGAGTCTTATGTGCTACAGCCGAGTGAACAGCTGGTATTTTCACATACAGACAAGAGTGTGCGGATGAACCGGGTAGATTTATCGTTGTTCAGGATGGCACGCAAGGGGTATCTGATTTTTGAGGATGTCACCTTCGAACAGATGATTCTTACTCTTGAAAAGAAGTATGGAGTCACTTTCCAATACAATGCTACCCGTTATGGAACAGATTTGTATAACGTCAAGTTCGGACCTGATGAAAAGATTGAAGATGTCATGGAAATACTGCATCAGTTGATAGGTATACAATATATAATCAAGGGAAAAAGTATCATTGTCAAATAAGTAGAAGAAGGAGGAATTATCAGAAAAAGAAAACCGGAAAGAACAGCGCCAACTCCCCTTCCCGGTGTTTGAAACCAAGTATTTTAATTTTGTTCGTATAGGACCTTGAAACAAAACTATTTTTAAACACTTAAATTTCAGCTTACAAATATATGAAATTAACAAATCTGATACCAGAAGAAAGTAGAAAAAATTTTTCTCGGCTGTTGTGTGTCACCGCATTATCAACATGCAGCCTCTTTGCCTACGCCCAGCAACAGCCTGTCCGTCTGACAGGAAGTAACATCCCGTTGAAAAGTGTATTTAAGCAGATAGAGAAGCAGACGAAGCTTTTTATCGATTACAAATCACAGGACATTGATGACTCGCGTGTCATCCGGGAAATGCCCGAAAAGGGTACGGTTCAGGAAGTGCTGGTGAAATTGTTGGACGGAACAGATTGCGTAGCAACTTACAGTAATGGGCATATTATCATCCGGAAACAGGTTGATACACAGTCTGGAAAGAAATCCCAAATGGTTAAAGGTACAATTGTGGATGCCTCGGGTGAACCTATAATCGGTGCGAATGTCGTGGTAAAAGGAACGGCGAATGGAACAATTACGGACATAGATGGTAACTTTGCTTTGGACGTACTGGAAGGGGCTATACTACAGGTTTCGTACATCGGTTATGCTGATCAGGAAGTGAAAGTAGGCAAGCAAAAGATTTTATCTATAGTATTGAGAGAAGATTCGAAGGCTTTGGAGGAAGTAGTAGTTGTAGGCTATTTGTCGCAAAAGAAGGCTTCTTTGACAGGTGCGGTAGCCTCTGTCAAAATGGACGAACAGGTAAAGACTATACCAACAACATCGGCAAGTAATATTTTAGTAGGAAAGTTAGCTGGTGTCCATGTGGGTACTAATGATGGTATTCCTGGATCAAATCCAAGTCTTTCTATTCGTACAGGCTCTTCTTGGAATGCTCAAAATGTGATGTATGTAATTGATGGCGCAATTCGAGGAGAAGGAGATTTTAATAATCTATCTCCTAATGAAATAGAGTCAGTTACTGTGCTGAAAGATGCAGCATCGGCGGCTGTTTATGGTTCTCGTTCTGCTGGTGGAGTTGTTGTTGTTACCACAAAGAAAGGTGATATGGGAAAACCTAAATTTAATTACTCATACGGTTATAGTGTGGATACGCGTACCAAGAATATGGATTTGACAAGCGCGGTGCAAGCAGGAGAATTATACCGTCGGATTAATGGTGATGCAGATCCTGCAGGTTGGGCTTGGTCTCAGGATGAAATTGATTATTTTAGGAATGTAAATGATGGTTGGGGATATGATCAGTTGAAGGATGTTTGGAGAAATCCTACTACACAAACGCATAATTTGAGTGTCTCAGGAGGAAGTGAAAAAATTAAATATTTTGGGGCAGCTTCTTATGTAAAGCAGGAAGGCTTTTTAGAACCGTTGACATACGATAAATTTAATTTCCGTATGAATGTGACGGCTAATATAACAAAAGACTTGGAGGTTTTTGCTGGTTTGGCGTTGTATAGTAATCAAAAGAGTGATGTGATTTTTGAAGGACCGGGATCTCTTTATAGCAAGTTACGTGTTTGGCAACCCGATCAACCCGTTTATTCGGATAATGGACAGTATATTGATTATGGCTGGTTGGGGAATGTTGGAGCTTGGGTAACTGGTGCGGGTGGTTATCAGACGCATGATTATTTGAAGCCCCAGATGACAGTAAAAGCTACTTATAAATTACCTTTCTTAAAAGGAATGAGTGCTTCGCTTTATTATGCAAAAAGTTGGGCGCATGATCTACGGAAAGGTTTTTATCATGGGTATGATATGTTAGTGATGCCAAAAAGTGGTACGAATGGGCGTATTATGTCAACACGTGATCAAGATGCAATTGGTATTAAGCATTCTACATGGGTTTCAAAAGACTATATAGAACGAGAAGTTGATTGGAGTGGTGACCAACAATTAAATTTCCAATTAATATATGACCAGACTTTTAATGAGAAACATCATGTTTCTGGTACTTTTGTAACAGAGTGGTCTGAGAGTAATGGAACTGGTCTCACAGCAGGTCGTGAAACTTTTCCGGTTTATTTGACAGACCAGTTTTGGGCAGCTAGCAGTGCCCGTGCAGATACATGGGGAGATGGAGATACGGATTGGACGGAAGGACGAATGTCGTATATCGGTCAATTCAACTATTCGTATGCCAATAAGTATTTATTGAACTTTTCATTCCGTGAAGATGGATCTATGAAATTTGCATCTAATCAGCGTTGGGGATTCTTCCCTGCTGGTTCGGCAGGATGGGTAATTTCGGAAGAAAATTTCTTTGATAAGAAGTATGTGCAATTCTTGAAATTACGTGGTTCTGCAGGTTTGACCGGTAATGATGCTGTCGGTGGATGGCAATGGCAAGAATCCTATAAAGGAGGTTCATCTGCATTCTTTGGAAAAGATCCATCGAAGAAAGTCGGCTTGACATATGGTAGTATTGTTAATCCGAACTTGACATGGGAAAAGACATTAACGTATGATGTAGGTGTTGATATGAATTTCTTGGATCATTGGAATATGTCTTTTGATTATTGGTATAGTAACACGTATGATATATTGGGTAATCGCCAAACTACTTTGCCTACAACATTCAGCCAAAGTATGCCAGCCGAGAATTATGGAGAGATCCATGCACAAGGTGTCGATTTTCAATTAGGTTATCGAGGTCAAAGTAAAGATTTTACCTGGTTCGGAAATTTGACGATGTCTTACGGTTGGAACGAAGTCATTAAGAAGGACTATGCTGAAAATGCGAGAGATATTGATATTCCGGTAGGTAAATCTACTTCTTATATTACAGGGTATCGATTTGACCGTATTATTCGTACGCAAGAAGAACTGGATGCCTTTAACAGAGAACATCCCAATTATAATCATGGAGGTCTGAAGCCAGAATTAGGCATGATGGTGTATAAAGACCTTTCAGGCCCTGATGGAACACCGGATGGTGAGATTGATAGTTGGGATAAAGTGGTTTTATTTGATGAGAACAGGCCTGTCGTGTATGGATTAAACCTAGGTGGTAGTTGGAAAGGTTTGAGTTTAGATATGATGTTCTCTGGTGAATTAGGCTTTGTGAAATCTTATAGTGATTTAGCAGGAGGTGTTGAATGGAATCGTATGTGGGAACGTTGGTATGATGATAGTTGGACTCCGGAGAATCCAAATGCAACATTGCCAAAAAGGGTAAGTAATAATTCTCCTAAGAGTTATATGGAAACAAGCGATTTCTGGTATGTCAAGAACAATTATATGCGTTTGAAATACTTGACCTTGAGCTATGATTTACCCAAGAATCAATTCTATAATAAATTTTTGGATAACGTAAGGATTTTCTTTACAGGTACGAATTTGTTTGTCTTGAGTAAATTTAATAGAAATTATTATGATCCGGAGATTGGAGGCGGTAATTCGTTTCCGATTATGCGGTCTTTTAACTTTGGTGTGGATGTTAAATTCTAAAAAAGAAAGTATATGACACGTAAAAATATAGTATTGGCAAGTGCTTGTTTTCTGCTGTTTGGAATGAGTAGTTGCAGTTTGGATTATGAAAATGAAGGAGCCATCAATCCTGACAATGTTTGGACGGATAAGACGATGATTACAGGATTCTTAACGGATATTTATGGGAACATGTTACCTGGTTGGCCGGTGTCTGCGAATAATACAGATGAAGGCATGAATGGACCTACAGATATGAGTAATTATGCTCGTGGATTGATTACTGCAGAGAATCAGGGGGTTGGCTTTAATTATGGTAATGTTGATAAAATAAACTTCTTTTTGGAACATATTGAGACGACGGATGTGTTGACAGAAGAAGAACGAAACCAGATGCGTGGACAAGCTTTGTTCTGGCGGGCTTGGGACTATTGGAGTAAGTTGTACAGCCTAGGAGGTGTCCCTTTGATTTTACAGACACAGGATGTTTCCGATTATGAATCGTTATTCCATGAACGGAGTTCTACTTCCGAATGTGTTGCTCAAATATTGAAGGACATCAATGAAGCTATCGAATTATTACCCGATAAGTGGGATGATGCCAATTATGGACGTATTGATAAAGGGGTAGCTATGGCATGGAAAGGTCGTATGTTATTGCAATACGCCAGTCCCTTATTTAATCGGAATAATGATTTGACGCGTTGGCAAGATGCATACGATGCGAATAAAGAGGCTGTGGATTTTTTACAAAGTATGGGTAAAGGGCTATACGAAGGGGATTTTGCGGATATATGGTATGAAGAACAAAATAAGGAAGTTATTATGGTCACTCAGTATTATTATCCGGATCATGCCTTCAATCAGGCTAGTATCCGACCTGAGCCATTGACAAAAGATGCTGCAAATCATAATTTGGCAATTTATTCTTTATTGATGGCTTATCCGAAGTTAGATGGTACTCCGTTGACAGTGGATTTGAACCGTTTGGCTACGGATGAAGCCTATAATTTGCAGTTCTTGACCGATTTTTATACCAACCGTGATCCTCGTTTCCATGCAACAATCCATTGTCCAGGAATGGCGTATCCTGCCGAAGATAAATTACCGGGAGGTATGAAATATTGGAATGCATGGTATCTGAGAGAGGATCCTTCATCAACTACCGGATATGTTTATAAATCGTTGGTAGTTGATGAATTAGGTACAGATATAGGTGCTGGAACAGCAGGGTATTTTCAATTGAAAGGAGTTGATCCCGATTTGACACAAGCTACTATTGGCCAAGCGGAAACCGACTGGATTGAGATCCGTTTTGCTGAAGTCTTGATGAATATGGGTGAGGCTGCGAATGAAATAGGGAAAAGTAGCGAGGCATTACAAGTGTTATATGATATTCGTAAGCGTGCCGGTATTCAGTCAAAAGATGGAAAATATGGTATTACGGCTACTACACAAGATGATATTCGTGAAGCTTATATTAATGAGCGTTTAATTGAATTTGCTTTCGAGGGAAAACGCTGGTCTGACCTGCGGCGTTGGATGCGCTTTGATATTTTAAATAATATGAAATATCGTTCCACATTGTATCCAGTGATCAAGGATTATAGTCTTGTCGAGAATGGGCAATTTGATTGGACGTGGAGTATGACGGATCCTGAAGTTCTTAAATTGTTCCGTATGGATTATATTGAGTGTGTGGATGGGGATAAACAATATATGTTTAATTTGGATCTGAACCACTGGTTCTATCCAATCAAGAAAGATGATTTGGACCGTAGCTCCAAATTGGAACAAAATAATGAGTGGGGCGGAACATTTGATCCATTAAAGTGAGTCGTCTGTAAATAAATAGTTGTTTAAGTTTTTAATCGAAGGTTTTATGCATTTTTACTTCTATAGGGGGAAGGTTAAACTTCCCTCTGTAGGAGTATGCATAATTCTTGATGTTATTTTTTATATTCGTTTGTCATTGGCTTTTTGTCGGGTAGGGATGGCATTGACAGAAAATCTGATAGAAATAGAAAAGGAGTGAGTAAAATGAAGAATATTTTTTATGGCATATCAATTTGTTTAGTCCTTTTATCTTCTTGTCATTTAAAGGAGATGAAGGATAAAGACGAGATAGATTGGTCGAAATATCCGATAGTTGAATTGTCTGATCCTACACGCATATCTATACCGGTTCGTGATTTTGAGGCAGAGCAGAAGTTGTATCTGGTTCGAGACAGTTTGCTTTTTACCTATGCTACTTTTTCTCAATTATCCGAATTGCACCTCTATCGTTTGCAAAGAGATACTTTATTTTGGCAACGATTATTGACACAGAAAGGTCAAGGTCCTTTAGAAATCCTGCAAAATGGGAGAATTCATGAATTGCCTGATGGAACAATCTTATTGGTTTCTCCTTGTAATAAAACTAAGATTTTTACACTTCCTGCTAAGTTCTATCAATTGTCATCGGTAGCTTCTTTGAAACAGTGGAAAAGTGATGTTGTTCCGGAATGTTTCGGCTATGTGTCTGAAATTACTCCGATTGATTCAACCCGCTATATATTGCAAACTTTACGTGAAAATGCGACCTCGCTCTTTTCATTATACATTAAAGGGGATACAACGGTTACTGATATTGTATATCCTTGTCCAGATCGGGAGGATTATAGCCAAATGTCTCGGACTATGATGTATTCTGCTCCTGTTTACAAGCGTCCGTCTGAGGAAAGATTCTGTTATATGGCTTCTTCTGGTCGTTATGGCTATACGTTCCAATTGGATGGTGATAGTATGGTTAATATTCATTATCTATATAATAAACCTCCCCGGTTTATTTTGGAAAAAGATGGGATAGGTTTTCGTGATGCCCCTGAATCGGAGATGGGGCAGTGTATCACTGTAACTGACAGATTTATTTATGTTAAATTTAATGTGTTTACCTATTCGGAGTTTTGTGAAAATTTGGATACTCACGGACAGTTGGCTGAGGAGAAGAATGCTGGCTATGATTGTTGGTTCAATAATAAAATCCATGTGTTTGATTGGGAAGGCCATCCAGTTCGTACTTATCATTTGGATCATCATATTGCTAGTATGGTGGTAGACAGTCGGGATTGTTATTTGTATGCTATCACCAAGAATGTAAAGACAGATGATGTTTCGTTTATTAAATATAAATTACCCGAATAAGTAATCTACAACCTATTTTTACAAAGCAAATTCATTGCCAATAAATCGCTAGAATATAGAAACCAAGTATCTAAATATATATGATTACACATTTATAGGTAGAGCATTATGATTAATAATAGAATACTTTACAGTTTCGTGTTTTGTTCCTTTATGGCGGCCAGCTTGTCTGCGCAGGACGCAGTAACCAATGCATTCGAGGATTTACAGCGTACAGGTGTGGTAAAGGAGGAGGCATCTGAGATGCGACAGGCTGCATCATCCGAACAGATGAAAGCTTTATTGAAAGAAAAACCAGCATCAGGCTTTTTCTGTTTTACAGAGGACCGTATGCACGACATCCGTTTGGAAAATGCTATTCCAGCGCGTTGGGTCGGACGTGATATCCAAAGCAGAAATAGTTTTCGGGGAAAAACTCAACCGGGAGAATATTATACCTGGCAGATAGGAATATTTGCTCCTTTTCATGCTGTAGAGGAAATTCAAATAGAATGCTCGGATTTAAAGAATGAAAGAGGTGATAAAATCAAAGCGGCTTCGCTGGAATGTCTGAATTTGGGAGGAACAGATAAGACGGGCAAGAAATTCCGTAAACAGGTTGATGTGGAAAAAGGGAATGTTCAGGCCTTATGGATGGGAACAGATATTCCTTCTTCAGCACAGGGTACATATACTGGTAAAGTGTATGTGAAAGACAGGGCCGGAAATACGGAAACAATTGATGTTGCTTTGATTGTAGAAGGAAATGTGCTTGCCGATCATGGTGACAACGAAGGATGGCGTAAGACACGTTTACGCTGGCTGAACTCTACGATTGGAGAGGCCGATACACCTACGGCACCTTATACAGCCTTGCGGCAGAAGGAGAGTGTATTGACTTGGTTGGGGGGCGATGTTGAATTGGCAGCAACGGGACTTCCGTCTGCCATTACAACCCGTTATGATGCGAATAATCAGCTTTCTTCTGTGAAAAATCCGATATTGGCCAATGCTATGACATTTGTGATAGAAACAGCAGATGGGGTTGAGTCACTGAAAGGCGGAAAGGTGAGAATCATAGAAAAATCGGCGGTCAATATCAGTTGGGTTTCTAAACAGCAGAGCCGTAACTTTGAAGTATCCTGCACAGGTAGCCTGGGTTATGATGGAATAGCCAACATGTCAATTCAAGTAAAAGCAAAGCGCGAGGTTTCTGTAAAAGATATCCGTCTGGAGATTCCTTATACAACATACGCTTCTACATATATGATGGGGTTGGGCCATAAAGGAGGTTACCGGCCGGATTCACTAATGACATGGAAATGGGATGTAAACAGACATCAGGATAAAATCTGGATGGGAAATGTAAATGCGGGGTTAAATATCCGTATGATGGATGATAACTTTGTCCGTCCGTTGGTGAATATTTATTACTCACTGGGTAAACTGAATATGCCCAAGTCTTGGGGTAATGACGGTAGGGGTGGAGTGGATATCTATCCTTCTAAAGCGGGTGAAACCAGGATGATTGCTTATAGTGGGGAACGTACGTTGGCAAAGGACGAGGTACAGTTCTATAATTTTGACATGCAGATAACTCCTGTCAAACCGATTGACTTGAAGAAACATGTCGTAAACCGCTTTTATCATTCCAATAGCGATTTGAGTTCTACTTATATTGCTGAAGCTAAAAAGAATGGAGCAACGGCTGTAAATATTCATCATAAAAAGGAAATATATCCGTTTATCAATTATCCATATTATGATGAATCCCTGCCTGATCTGAAAAGATTTATTGATGAGGCTCATTCGGATAGTCTTGGAGTACGGTTATACTATACAACAAGGGAACTCACTGTGAAAATCCCAGAATTATGGGCATTGCGCAGTTTAGGAAGTGAGGTAATTCACGATGGTCCGGGAAAAGATACCCGTACCTTGATTCATCCGAATGGTCCGAATGAATGGTTGAATAAAAATCTTACGACTCATTTTATCCCGGCATGGTATAACGCATTCAATGAAGGAAAATATGCCGGTGATATGGATATTTCGGTGATAACGACTCCTGATTCGCGCTGGAACAACTACTATCTGGCCGGTTTGGACTGGATGGTGGATAAGCTGGGAATAGACGGCGTTTATATTGATGACAGTGCACTGGACCGTGAAACGATTCGTCGTGCGCGTAGAATTTTGGACAAGGACGGCAAGGAACGGCTTATCGATATTCATTCGTGGAATCACATGAACCAATGGGCCGGTTATGCCAATTCTCTTCATCTGTATACAGAGCTGCTGCCTTATGTAGACCGTACATGGATAGGTGAAGGATTTACTGAAAACAACTCGCTTGATTTCTGGCTGGTTGAAATGTCGGGTATTCCGTTTGGTTTGCTTAGTGAAACGCTTGATGCCAGAAATCAGTACAGAGGGCTGGTGTTTGGTATGTTGCCCCGCCTTCCCTGGAGTGGTAATCCGGTACCATTGTGGAACCTGTGGGACCAGTTTGGCATGAAAGATGCGAAGATGTTCGGTTACTGGGATAAAAATAGTCCGGTAAAAAGCGATAATGCATCGTTGCCGGCAACCGTTTATGTGAATGGTAAGAAAGCGATGATAGTGATAGCGAACTGGACCGATATGCCTCAACAGGCAAAAATTACGATAGATGAGACGGCACTAGGGTTTAAACCTACAAAATTTTCAGAGCCGGAAATACGCAATTTGCAGTGGGGAAGGAAAATTTCAGGCTTGAATCATTGCGAAATTATGGGAAGAGGCGGTCTGGTCGTTTTATTGGAGGAATAGTTTGTTCAAACAATCGGATTGAATATCGAACTTAGCAAATTACTTTTTTGTGATATGTGAGAGATGCTTAATAGTGTACAAGTGAAAAAATAGTTACCATGAAAACAAAAGCTTATATCATATTTTTTCTTTTTTGGGGGATGATTATAGGTACTACATCTGGCAAGAACTATCAGGAAAAGGATGGAGGTGTCCAGGTATTTTTGCCTAAAATGACAGTAGAGCTGCGGTTTTATACCCCTAATATACTTCGTGTAACAAAGTATCCGAAGGCTGTACAGACTTCTGTGCCTGCTGTTGGCTTTTCAGTAATCAAGCATCCTGAATCTGTTGCTTTCCAATTACAGGAACGTGACTCTGTTGTTGCGCTAACAACAGATGGATTAAAGGCCTCGGTAAGTCTGAAATCCGGTAAAATCTGTTTTGAAAATAGAGATGGAAACCTGCTATTAACGGAAACAGAGCATGGTACGCAATTTACTCCCATATCGTATGATAAAGTGTCTACTTATTTGGTAAGACAAGCTTTCCGGTTGGATTCGTGTGAAGCTATTTACGGTTTAGGACAGCATCAGGCTGGAAAGATGAATCAACGAAACCAGGCATTACTTTTAAGACAGGAAAATACAGAGATAGCAATTCCGTTTTTCCAGTCCACCAAAGGATATGGCTTGTTTTGGGACAATACCGCCTATACGCTGTTTACAGACAATGATACGGAAACAGCCTTTGAATCGCGGGCAGGAGAATGTGTGGATTATTATTTTATAAATGGCGGGAATGCAGATAACGTAATTCGTGGAATGCGTGAACTGACCGGACAGGTGCAGATGAATGCACTGTGGACGTATGGATTTTGGCAATCCAGAGAGCGTTATCAGAGTCAGGAGGAACTGGTAAACGTGGTGAAGAAGTATCGTGAACTGCAAGTCCCGCTGGATGGTATCATTCAGGACTGGCAGTACTGGGGTACAGACCAGGCAGACTGGAATGCAATTGCGTTTAATAATCCAAAATTCAGTAATCCTCAAAAAATGGTAGATGAGGTGCATGGATTGAATGCACATATTGCCATTTCCATCTGGCCTTCTTTTGGGACAAAAACGAATCTGTACAAGACCTTTCAGGAAAAAGGAATGTTGCTTTCTTTGAAGGGGTGGCCTGACAGTGCTTTGCCTTATGATCCTTTCCATCCGGAAGCCCGTGCGATATATTGGAAAGCCATAGAGGAAAATATGTATTCGATAGGCATTGACGGATGGTGGCTGGATGCAACGGAACCGGAATTGAATGTAAAAGATTATTATGCAATGAAACAAAATACGTATGCCGGTCCTTATCAACGGGTAGCCAATGCATTCCCGATAGCTTCGGTAGGAGGGGTATACGAAAATCAGCGGAAGTTATCGTCAGATAAACGGGTCTTCATTCTGACAAGATCTGCATTTGCCGGACAGCAGCGTTATGGAGCTACTTCTTGGTCGGGCGATGTCAAATCCAGTTGGGATGTGTTGCATAAGCAGATTTCTGCCGGATTGAATTTCTCAGCCTGTGGTATTCCTTATTGGAATACAGATATTGGCGGTTTTGCATCATGTAATTTTTATCCGGAGGGTGTGAACGATTTGTCGTATCGAGAATTGTATGTCCGGTGGAATCAGTTTGGAGCATTTACTCCGATGATGCGTTCGCATGGAACTTGTTCCCCCCGCGAAATCTATCAGTTCGGTGCAAAAGGAACTTGGGCGTTCGATGCTATCAAGAAATATATTGATTTAAGATACAAGATGTTGCCTTATATTTATTCGACAGCATGGCAAGTGAGCCGGTATGGAGATACCTTTATGCGTGCCTTGTTTATGGATTTTCCTCAAGACACTATCGTGCACGATCTAAATAACCAGTATCTGTTTGGTCGTTCTTTGTTGGTGGTGCCCGTTACCCGTCCCATGTATGTCGGTAAGGATAAAACAGTAAATCTGAAGAATATCCAGACAACGGATGTGTATTTGCCTTCAGGAATCAACTGGTTTGATTTTTGGACAGGAGAACAGTTGCTAGGTGGCCAGAAGATAGCGAAAGAGACACCAATTGATATTATGCCGATTTATGTAAAGGCTGGAAGTATCTTACCTTTAGGGCCTGAGGTTCAGTATGCGGAAGAAAAATCCTGGGACTCTTTGGAAATCCGGGTGTATCCGGGAGCTGATGGGAATTTTGTCTTGTATGAAGACGAATTTGATAATTATAATTATGAGAAGGGACTTTATTCAACCATTGCTTTTCACTGGGATAATAAACAGAAGACCCTGACTATTGGAGAACGAAAGGGTGATTTTCCGGGCATGTTGAAAAAACGCAAGTTCCGTATTGTTCTGGTAAGCAATCAACAAGGGGTTGGAGATGATTTGACAAAGCATACGAATAAGACTATTTCTTATAGTGGGAAAGAAATTCAGGTAAAAATGTAAAAAATAATCGTATGAAACTGAAATCGGTAATTTGTGTTTTGGGTATCATGTGTCTGCCTGTTTCGTCACTGGCCCAAGTGGAGGGGTGGTGTCCGGATAATGCAGACGGGACATTTACCAATCCTATTTTATGGGGAGATTGGCCGGATCCGGATGTGATTCGGGTCGACGATGATTTTTATATGGTTTCGACCAGTATGCACTATGTTCCGGGAAGTCCGATATTGAAGTCGAAAGATTTGGTGAATTGGGAAATGGTTGGTTATGCTTTGGATCGCTATGATGAAGATCCTCGTTTTGATATGCAGGGAGGTACGCTTTATCTGAATGGTTCATGGGCCAATTCCATCCGCTATCATAACGGTAAGTTTTATGTGGCATTTTGTACGCCTAATGGCTGGGGAATAGAAAAGGGCCATTTTTCTATTTGTGAGGCTGATCGTCCGGAAGGTCCATGGAAGCGAACTATTTTCCCAGAATATTTATATGATCCGGGTTTGTTTTTTGACGATGATGGGAAAGTGTATGTCGTGCATGGACAACATCGTTTATATATCACAGAACTGACTTCTGATGTACATGCGGTGAAAGGTGAACCAGTAGAAATTTGGAATCAAGGTTTTAAAGATAGTCAAACATATGGAGATGCTTTTGGTTTGGAAGGTTCTCACATGTATAAGATTAATGGGATGTATTATATCACCTGTCCGGCTGGAGGAACAAAAGGTTGGCAAGTTTGTTTGCGGTCGAAAAATATTTATGGTCCTTATGAACATAAAGTGATTGTGGAGGATGACAGTTCCTATCCTCCCAATGGATTGCATCAGGGAGGAATGGTACAGCTGAAGAATGGTGACTGGTGGTTTATCATTATGCAAGACAGAGGTCCAATAGGAAGAGTCCCTCATTTATTACCTGTGAAATGGGAAGATGGTTGGCCCATGTTGGGTGTAAGCGGGAAAGATGTGATTACCTATCAGAAACCGAACGTCGGTGGGCAGGTGAAAATAACAATCCCGGCCACTTCTGACGATTTTAATAAAAAACAATTAGGGTTACAATGGCAATGGAATCATAATCCGGATAATAGTAAATGGTCCTTATCGGAGCGTAAAGGATATATGCGTCTGAAAGCATCGTTAGCGAAAGATTTGACAGTTGCAAGGAATACGTTGACCCAACGTGTTCAAGGCCCTAATTCGACGGGTACAGTAGAAGTAGATATATCTGGATTGAGGGATGGAAATATAGCAGGATTGGGCGTGTTTGAATTTCCATATGCTTATGTGGCAGTTCGGCAAGAGAATGGACGGAAGGAAATAGTGATGTGTAACAACGGGAAGATGGAAGAAGTAGTGTGTCCTGTTGGCTTAGAGCAACGAATTTGGTTTCGATCAAGAACAACCGATAAAGATTTTACAGCCCGATTTTATTATAGTCTGAATGGCTCTGACTTTATACCTATTGGAAATGTACTACAAATGGGACTAGGGTTAGTATGGACGGCTAATAGATTTGCCTTATTCAATTACTCAACAAAAGAAGAAGGGGTGGACGGTATAGCTGATTTTGATTGGTTTCGGTTTTATTTGAAATAATGATTCTATAGAACTTTTATAGAATATAAATTATATGTGTTCAAAATCAATACTTTGAGACCTTATTCGTGTTTTTGATTATATAATTAAATTAAAAAGAGAATAATATGAGAGTTCAAAACAAAATATTGACATCTGGATTTTCCTTTTTATTATTTGTGGTGCAGACTGCATTTCCAGCAGAATGGGTAAATGAAAGTATCTCTGTGAATGATGCAACGTATGTATCCAAACGTCCTGTTTTGGAGAAAAGAGCGTTCGTCTCATCGGCTGTAGAACGAAAGTTGGATGAAGTGGCGGCAAAAATAGCAGACGATAAATTGAAATGGCTGTTCATGAATTGTTTCCCCAATACCCTGGATACTACCGTAAAAATTAAAATAAAGGATGGATATCCTGATACGTTTGTCATAACAGGAGATATAAATGCCATGTGGCTAAGAGATTCTTCTGCTCAAGTTCAGAGTTATTTGTCGTTGGCAGCAGAAGATGAAGGTTTGAAAGAAATGATAAAAGGACTGATAAACAGACAGCTCGATTGTATCTTATTGGATCCTTATGCAAATGCTTTTAATGACGGTCCTACCGCTTCCGGTTGGCAGACGGATGCTACAGAAATGCGGAAAGAAGTCAATGAAAGAAAATGGGAGATAGATTCTCTGTGTTATCCTATCCGTTTGATTTATCAGTATTGGAAGGCAACAGGGGACGATTCGGTATTCAATGCTAAATGGGAAAAGGCGATGGCGTTGATTTTAAAAACTTTCCAAGAACAACAACGGAAAGAAAACGACGGACCTTATTCTTTTGAACGTCATACAGGAAACGCTATCGGTACATTAGTGAACCGAACCGGGAATCCGGTTAATCCGGTGGGCATGGTCGTTTCCTGTTTCCGGCCATCGGATGATGCTACAATTTTTGGCTTTTTGGTTCCATCGAATATGTTTATTGTTGCCTCTATGCGTCAGCTTTCTGAAATTATCAGAACCACCGGTAACGGAAAGAATTTACTTAATCAGACAGAACGTTTGAAAAAAGAAGTTGATGAAGCTATACAGAAATATGGAATAGTGAATCATCCGGTTTTTGGTAAAATCTATGCTTATGAGGTGGATGGATATGGTGGATGTAATCTGATGGACGATGCGAATAATCCAAGTCTGCTTTCTGTTCCGTATTTTGGATATGTAAATGCAGATGATCCGGTTTATCAGAATACACGCAAATTTGTGTGGAGTAAGCATAATCCATATTTTTTTAAGGGAACAGTGGCTGAAGGAATCGGTGGGCCACATTGTGGCAAAGATAAAATCTGGCCGATGAGTATAATTTCGAAAGCTTTGACTTCTGAAGACAAGGAAGAGATAGCGGAATGTCTGCGTGTATTGGTCAATACGGATGGGAATACCGGATTTATTCATGAAAGTTTTCATAAAGATAATCCTGCAGATTTTTCCAGAGGTTGGTTTGCGTGGGCCAATACACTGTTTGCCGAATTGGTATTAAAAATATCGGAGAAATATCCTGAATTACTATTGGAATCATATACTGAGTGATATTTGATTATGACATTTTATTATATGAAATCGATGAAGAAGATAATTTTGTTTATGATAGCTGTAACGTCCGTTTTCCGTTTGTTTGCGGTAGAGACGATACCGGCAAAAGAGTTTTCAAATCCAGACCGTATTCGTTATGACGGTTCTTGTATGACCATTGACGGTAAGGATGTATTCATCTATAGTGCCGCTTTTCACTATTTCCGTTGTCCCGAAGAATTGTGGCGTGACCGTTTCCAGAAGATAAAGGAGGCCGGCTTTAATACGGTAGAGACTTATGTTCCATGGAACTGGCATGAACGGGAAATGCCTGCGGGATTATCAGATACGACAAAGTTTGACTTTTCTGATATAAAAAGATGGTTGAAGATGGCACAGGATGAATTTGGCTTTTATACGATAGTTCGTCCGGGACCATTCATCTGTGCGGAATTCTCGGGAGGAGCATATCCCCGTTGGTTGGCTAAATTCCGTCCTCAGGGCTATCAGGGGCTTTGGTTGCGCAGTGCGGATCCTACCCACGTACGTTGGTGTGTCCATTGGTTCGATGCTGTCTGCAAGGCATTGGCCGATGAACAGCTTACCAGAAAGCCGAAAGGCGGGAAAGGTATCATCCTTATCCAAATAGAGAATGAATACAATGCCCATGGGTGTGAGAACAAGTCTTATTTTTTGAAGGAACTCTACCGTTCCGTGCGTCGGAACGGGTTCGATATTCCAGTCTTTACTTGTCTGACTGGAGAATGTCGTGGAAGCAGCGATAAGGAACTTTCTCAGGTGTTCGATTGTGACAATTATTATGTCGGCCAGTCGGATGCACCGAGTTGTGCCCACCGGATGGTCTCTCTGAAGAGTAGTCAGCCTGACGCTCCCGGCTTTGTGACAGAACTGCAGGGGGGCTGGTTTTCTCTGGTGACTGGTACGCTGAGTGAAGAGCATTATTCGGATGCCCGTCATTTCAAGGCCATTGGTCTGATGAGCATGTTGGGCGGATGTACGGGGATAAACTATTACATGTTTGCCGGAGGTACCCATTTTTCCGGTTGGGGAGCCCGCGGGATGACTACTTCGTATGATTACAATGCCGCTATCCATGAAAGTGGTGCTGTGGGTGATAAATATTTGGCAGCAAAAGGATTGGGAGAATTCCTTCATAAGTATGAATCGCAGTTGGTAAGATCTACGGGAGGACCTTGTAAGATAGAAGGAGTTCCAGAATCTGTATTCGGAGGAGTTAGGATGGCGAAAGATGGTACTTTGTTTGTCTTTCTGCATAACACGGATACGGGTAAACTCTGTAAAGGGAAGGCAACCTTATTGCCGGGAAAGATACAGTCGCCTCGGCAGGCGATGTATAATATCGATCAGAATGGGAATAAAGTATTGATGCAAGTAGACGAATCCCAAAAGGGGGATTCTTTGGCTGTGTCACCGATACAGGTAACCTATGAGTTGGGTCCTTTGGATACGAAGGTGTTGGTAATACCTGTAAAAAAGAATCCGGAGAAAGGTGTGTGGTGGCCTAAAAAACAATCTGCCATAGAACGTCCTTCTCGTTTACCTGCCCCGGTGCGCATCGCCTCGGTGAAAAGGAGGGAAGATTCGACAGAGAAAGCACAATGGATTCCTTTATCTCGTTTGGTCTCTTTGCCTGATTTAGGCATTAATGATTTCCGGTATAGCCTGTACCGGGCCAAAGTGAACTTGAGCAGACAACAGGTGGAAAATGAGAAGTATCTGCTGTTCAATATGTTTACACGAGATATTGTATCTGTACAGGTGAACGGGAAGAATGTCGTCCGTCTTTTCCCTGACAAAGCTGATGCACAGACATGGACCACACGGAACTGTTTTGATCGTATACGTCCGGATGAGTATGACAACCGGTTCGATGTTTCCGGCACCTTACAGGAAGGGGAGAATGAGATTTTGGTTGTCTATGAAAATTTGGGCCATGCCCACGGATATGTACCGATGGAGGAACTTTCCGGAATCCGTGAAGCCGGGCTTTCCGTTTCGGAGACAGCTTTGTCGCATCCGCTTGAATGGGAATATGCTGCTGATGCGGCTGGTGTGACAGAAGGCTGGATTCTGCCCCGATTCGACGATGGGGACTGGTCGGTGGTTCCGCTTGACATCCGTTCGGAGATTCCCCGGAAGGGAAACGGGATACAGCCGGTGGCAGAACAGGACGGGCTGCTGACTTGGTATCGTATCGAGTTTACCTTACCTTCTCAGAACCCCTCTGTCTGGATTCCCTGGCTGATGAGGATTAACGCTTCCGGCAACGGGTTCATGTGGTTGAATGGCCACAACGTCGGCCGCCATTGGGAAGCCGGTCCGCAGCGGGAATTCTATCTGCCCGAATGCTGGTTGAATTTCGGTAAGGACAAGAAGAATGTCCTGGTTCTGGGCTTGCGCCAGACGGTCAACGGAGCCGTGATAAAGTCCATGGAAATAGCCCCTTATCGGGATGCTGCAGAAATGAAGAAATAGGAATCCGGACAAATGGAGAAGTTTAACAAAGATCAATTACCGTATAAATAAAATGGAGTTATTGTATATGAATGGATTTACCAAGATGAACAGTATATGGCTATTGCTTCTGGTGTTGATAGGTACTGCCTGTGCAAGAAAAGAAAATGCCCGTATCACATTGGATATGAATACGGACTGGGCTTTCTATCGTGGGGATGTTGCACACGGTGAAGATGTCGGTCTGGATGATTCCCGATGGATACCTGCAACCATTCCTCATATCATGCAATTGGAAAAGAAACATTGCGGTGGGGATGTTATCTACGACGGTATTGGCTGGTATCGCCGGTATTTCAGACTTCCGGAGAATTATGCGGGTAAACGTATCGCCGTGTCGTTCGAGGGAGTGATGAATGCCTGTGAACTGTTTGTCAATGGTCATAAGGTGACGGAACACAAGGGAGGGTATGTTGGTTTCACATCGGATATCTCTGATTATGTCAACTGGAACGATGACAACCTCCTGGCTCTGCGTGTGTCTGCCGCATATGATTCGCTGACCCCTCCGGGAAAGCCCCAGGATCGTCTGGATTTTTATTATTACAGTGGAATCTACAGGGATGTGAAGATGATTGTCACCGACAAGCTACATATCTCCGACGAACTGGAGGCGGATGAAGTGGCGGGCGGTGGACTTTTCATCACTTACCCGAAAGTGGAGAAGGAAGAAGCTTTGGTGGCTGTCCGTACCAGCCTGAAGAACGGTCATGGGGAATGCCGCAATGGGGTGTTGCAGTCCGTGCTGAGGGATGAGGAAGGAAAGGTGGTCGCAGAACAGGAGAATCCGTTCTCACTGGAAGGTGGAGACGACTGTTGTCTGGAGCAGACCCTGACTGTCAGTAAGCCACTTCTTTGGCATCCCTATCATCCGCACCTTTATGAACTGGAGTGTCAGGTGAAGGTGGACGGTAAGACGGTCGACTCCCGTACGGAAACAATAGGTATCCGTACCATCCGATACGACCGCGACAAAGGTTTCTTTATCAACGGTGAACATCTTTACCTGGTCGGGGCCAACCGCCATCAGTCGTTCCCGTATGTAGGGGATGCGGCTTCCAATTCCATGCAGGAACGTGATGTGATCGACATGAAACGGGGTGGTTATAATGCCGTGCGTGCCGCCCATTATCCCCAGGATCCGGCTTTTCTTGCCGCTTGCGACAGGTACGGACTGCTGGTGGTTGAATGTATTCCCGGATGGCAATATTTCAACGAGGATCCGGTATTTACCGAACGGCTTTGCCAGGTGGCCAGACAGATGATTCGTCGCGACCGTAACCATCCGTCCATAGTCCTTTGGGAGACTGCGCTGAATGAGACGCATTATCCGTTGGAGGTGGTCAAAGCCATTTATCGGATTGCCCATGAAGAGTATCCCGGCAATCAGATGTATACATCTGCCGACTATTTCAGCCATGAAGAGACGGAACCTTACTATGACGTTTTCTATAAACAGGTGGGCCGTTTCCCGAAGGACGGGAATGTGATGAGTAATTACCTGGACGACCAGATTGCTGTCAAGCCGCTCCTTACGCGTGAATGGGGTGACGGAGTAGGTGAAAAACCGCGTGTACGCCTGGATGAGAATGAAGAGGAGCAGATGAAGCAATGCCGCGGACGTTTCCAGCAGCTGATAGGGAAAGGCTATTTCGACTGGTGCATGCTGGATGCCAATCCGCGTATGGGCGGCCATTTCTTGTGGAGTTACAACGACTATAACCGGGGGGCGGAAGAGTATACGATGTTCTGTGGTGTGGTCGATGTGAACCGTTATCCGAAGTTCAGCTACTACATGATGCAGAGCATGCGTCCGAAAGAAGTCTCTCAACCGGGACTTTATGAGGGGCCGATGGTACATATCGCTTCTTTCAACTCCTCGGAGAAATACATCTCATCGACAACCGATATACCGGTCTTTTCTAATTGCGATGAAGTTCGTCTTTACCGGAATGGGAAACTGATCGGACAGCAGACACGGGAAGCGCAGAAGGATACTTATGGAGCCATCATCGAAAAGGGCGGAAGTCCGCTCTATCTCTTCAATGCCGGTGGCTATGAAAGCGGAGAACTGAAAGCAGAAGGCGTGGTGGACGGGAAAGTAGTTACCACTCATACGGTCCGTACTCCGGGTGCACCTCATCATGTGGAAGTGGTTGTTCCCGATCATCCTGTCATTCCGGTTGCAGACGGTAGCGATATGATTCCGGTCTATTTCATCATCTGCGATGAAAACGGTACAAGAGTAAACACTTCAGATGCGGAGATTCGTATTACTGTTACTGGTGAGGGTACATTGATAGGTGACGGTATCCGCCGGATCGGCATCAACCCGCAGCGCGTAGAAGGGGGCGTTGGATTTGCTTTTGTCCGCACTACCAAGAAGGCTGGACGGATTACCCTGACGGCTACATCGGAGGGACTGCAGAGCGGTAAAACGGAGATTACTACCCGTCGTTTTGAAGGAGAATACCTGCCGGACGGTTACCATCGTCCTTTTACCGGCAATGAGGAAGATGGTGTAGTTGTCAAGCCGACCCGTTGGGACAAACAGATATTGGAAAGGCCGGTAGCGGAAATTGAATCGGTTAAGGTTTCCTCCACCCAAGACGGTTATCCGGAATCGAACCTGACCGACAGTGATGATTTCAGTTGGTGGATTGCCGGCGAGGATACTTTTCCGCAGGTCATCACACTGACACTAACAGAGCCGACGGATATCATCGCCAGCCGCATCCGTTTCCAGAAAGACAGTTCTTCATATAAGCATCGGGTAGAGGTCTCGGAAGACGGGGCTTCGTGGGAACTTCTGTATGAGCGTGAATGTACGGGTTGGGATTTTAAACCGGTACGTCTGGGAAAGAAACTCAGATACTTTCGGCTGACTATAGACGATGTGTCGGAGGGAAGAGCAGGACTGGCGGAAATTACACTTTTTAAATAGCCAGGTGTAATAGAGGGAATTGGTACGATAGGAGCATCATGATGTTCTGTATAGAAATTTTGCTCTGTTCCTTCAGTCAATCAGTAATAAACATTTGAATGAATTGGTTGCTACGGATAATGGTGATCCTACATCATTCACTCCGTTCCAAAGTGCTGAACGGGAGTCGTTCAACGGTTTGGCATTGGCTATTGTTCGAGGGAAGGAAGGAATTGCAGGGAAGATGCAGGTAAAAGTAAGTGGAGCTGGTCTGGAATCTGCTTCGATAGAAATTGAAGTGAAATAAAAGAAAGAAGAAAAGGATGCAGCCGGTGAGACAGAAGGCTGAATCCTGTCTCGATTCGGAGATGGGAACTGGTTGGTGATTTCCATCCGTTCGAAACCCTATCAGGATGCCGCAGAGATGAAGAAAAAGGAATCTAGGCAATGGATACGTATAATAAAAATCAGTCATATTGACTTTGAAAGAGTCTACAGAGATTATCGCCAGCCGTATCCGTTTTCCGAAAGACAGTTCTTCGTATAAGCATCGGTTAGAGGTTTCGGAAGACGGATCTTCGTGGAAACTTCTGTATAAGCGTGAATGTACGGGTTGAGATTTTAAGTCTGTACAGATGAATAAGAGACTGAAGTATTTCAGGATAACAATCGAAGATGCTTCCGAGGGGCGTGCCGGACTGGCTGAAGTGACTTTATACAAATAGAGTAAAAAATAGTCGGGATTTACTTAGAGTGATTGGTGCAATAATATAATATAATATAAGGAGATGAAGAAGTTTGTGTGTTTGATTGCGGTATTCCTTTTGTGCAGCCATTTGTCTGCACGGGAATACCATGTGTCCGTAAAAGGAAAGGATACAAATGTGGGCAGTTTGTCTGCACCGCTGCGAACTATTCAGGCGGCTGCTGACAAGGCGATGCCGGGCGATGTGATTACCGTGCATGAAGGAATTTATCGGGAACGGGTGGTACCGCCTCGTGGCGGTGAATCGGACGAGAAACGTATCATTTATCAAGCTGCACCGGGCGAACGGGTGGTTATTAGCGGTTCGGAACGGGTTAAGGGTTGGGAAAAAGTACAAGACAATGCGTGGAAGTTGACTTTGCCTGATTCGTTCTTTGGCGAGAGCAATCCGTTTGACGAACAGATATATGGCAGTTGGTATCGTGGCAAAGGACGTCCGAACCACACAGGAATGGTGCTTCTTGAGGGGAAACGTATCCGTGAGACGTTTTCGTTAGAAGATGTGTTGCAGCCACTTGATGGCAAACAACCGCATTGGTATGCCGAAGCCGACGGCAACGGTGGCCCTGTATTGATGAATTTCGAATGGGTAGAGCCGGTGGGTGGCAAACGGCAGACTTCCATGCATGCTTCGGTAAAAGGGGGCGATGCGGCTATTTGCATTACGATTGTCAACCGATGGCCTTTCGGTTATTTGAAAGATGGGTCAGAGATGTATTTCGACCAGGTGGATTTTGGTACAGGTTCGGATACACTGATTTTTCAGGCGGCTACATTAGGCAAGGGGGGAACAGTCGAAATGCGTTTGGATACGCCTGATGGGGAATTGTTGGGAACCTCGCAGGTGACGAATACGGGTGACTGGGAGAAGTTCGAAGAGTTCTGCCTTCCGATGAAACGAGTGCTGGAGGGCAAACACAACCTCTGTTTGGTCGTTCGTGCGCCGGAGTTGCCTGAAAAGGGGAAGACTTCTATCTGGGCACAGTTCCCTGATAGTGTGAATCCCAATAAGGCAGGTGTGGAGATTACAGTTCGTCCGCAAGTCTTTTATCCGGAGAAGACAGGGATAGACTATATCACTGTCCGCGGATTTATTCTGGAGAATGCCGCTACTAACTGGGCACCTCCCTCAGCCGAACAGCCAGGTCTGATCGGACCGCGCTGGGCAAAAGGATGGGTGATTGAAGCCAATACCATCCGTAACTCCCGTTGTGCCGGTATTTCGTTGGGCAGACCGACATTCGGCCATTCGCATCATTACCGTTTCATGCCTCCGAGAGTCTATCCGGAAGCGGATGGAGGGCAGACGGAACAGCAGTTGTTGGATTATTTCGCCCATGCTTCTTGGAATAAAGAGGATGCCGGATTCCATGTCATTCGCAACAATCATATTTATGATTGCGGACAAGCGGGAATTGTCGGTTGCAGCGGCGCTGCTTTCAGTGTGATAGAGGGTAATGAAATTCATGATATATGTTTGGACGAGACTTTCGAAGGCGACGAGATGGCGGGTATCAAGTTGCACTTTGCCGTGGATGCCATCATCAGAGACAATCATATCTATAACACCATCCGTGGTTTGTGGCTCGACTGGGGTTCGCAAGGTATGCAGGTGACGGGCAATCTGTTTCACGACAACAACGTGCAGGAGGATATTTTCATAGAGGTTTGTCACGGCCCGATACTTTTGGCAAACAATATCCTGTTGTCCGGCTATTCGCTGAATCTGTCGCAAGGGATTGCCGGGGTACACAATCTGGTGACGGGTAAGGTGTTTGCCGGATTAGACCGTTGCGCCGGGGGTAGGTATTCTTTTTTTTACGAACCGCATGGGACGGTCTCGGTCGGCAATGTGCGGAATATGGGAGGTGACTTGCAATGGGTGAACAACCATTTCGCCCAAAAGGCCTCTTTGGGTAACTGGGACGAATGCCTGCTACCTATCCGTTACAAAGGCAACCTGTTTACGGCAGGGGCGCATCCCGACAAGCGGGAAAAAGATTTTGTGGAGGCTTCCGGTTTTGACTCTGCTATCCGTTTGGAGCAGCGTGCTGACGGTTGGTATCTGAAGATGAATGTCCCCCAGGAAGGTATCACGAATCCGAAAAGCCGGTTAGTGACTACCGAAACATTGGATAAGGCGATTATCCCTCAACAAGCATTTGTGAATCCGGATGATAGTCCCATTGCCATCGACAAGGACTATTTGGGAAATAAGCGGAATGCTGTGCATCCTTACCCGGGACCGATAGAGGTGGAGAAAAGCGGTGCGCAGGAATGGAAAGTCTGGCCTAAATGATTGATATGAAATCTATAAATGAAGGAAGTCTGAGGACGATATTGATGTATAGAATCAAGAAAAACAGTAGAAACAAATAAATACGTGTTACGATGAAAAAAAAGATATTTTTAGGAATCGGGTGCTCTTTTTTACTGGTAGCGCTAGTAGCTTGTACTTCTAATCAGAAAAAAAACGAAACAGGAATAACGGCGGACAGGATGTTGAATCCGATTTCTCCTCCCGGGTTATATATTGCGGATCCAGAAGTCCGACCAATGCCTGACGGTAGGATTTATGTGTACGGTTCACGTGATGAACCCGAACATGTTTGGTGTTCCCATTCTTATAATGTATTGTCTACTTCCGACCTGATTCATTGGAATGTGGAGCAGATGTCGTTTGCGACTACCGGTAAAGGGAAACAAACGAATTATACTGACCGAACGCTGTATGCTCCGGATTGTATTTATCATAACGGGAAATATTACCTGTATTATTGTTTGGAGGGAGGTGGTGAGGACGAAGGTGTGGCTGTGTCTTCCTCTCCGTATGGCCCCTTTAAAGAGGGTATGAAAATCGAAGGTATCAGCGGAATCGACCCGTCGGTTTTCATTGACGATGACGGACAGGGGTATCTGTTCTGGGGGCAAGGGTATGCGAAAGGAGCTAAATTGAGCAAGGATATGCTGACGATTGAGGGAGCCGTGCACGACAGTTTGCTGACGTATGAGGAGCATGCTTTTAATGAAGCAAGTTCTGTTCGGAAACGAAACGGAATTTATTATTATATATATGGGGGGCACCAACGGCACGGAGAATCTAATTGTGCAACATTAAACTATGCAACAGCAACTTCTCCTTTCGGACCGTACACCTATCGAGGAGTTATCATCGACAATTGGGGCAGCAATCGGAGGATAGTCAATAATCATGGTTGTATCTTTGAAGTGGACGGTCAATGGTATATTGCCTACCATCGGCCTACGCACGGAGGAGCAATGATGCGCAAGGCATGTTTGGAACCTATTACCTTCAATCCGGACGGCACTATTCAAGAAGTAGAAATGACAACGCAAGGTATTGGCGGACCGATGTCTCCATTGTTGCGGATGGATGCAGCAAGAGCCTGTCTGATGGGAGGACATGTTACTGTAGTCGCCCGTTATCCGAAATATGACATTCCCGTAGAATATTTGGCGGAAATAAGAGATGGTGATTATGCTTATTGGAAATACTACGATTTCGATCAAGCGGAAGTGAAACGTTTCATCTGCAAAACATGGGATAATAACCGTGCTGCCAAGATTGAGCTGCGTTTGGATAGTCCGGAAGGAGAATTGATAGGTGTCTGCGAGTTGGAACCGATGCAAGGTGAGACTGCCTATGTATTACATGAAGCATCAGTCAAATCGGTAAAAGGCAAACATGCCCTCGTAATGGTTTTCAGAGGTGATCCTCTTGCAAAAGAAGAAGACATAATGAATCTGGAATGGTTTACTTTTACCGAATAAGCCTCCTAAAAAGTAAAATGTGTAGCCGTCTGTTGGATGATAAGATTATTGAAAAAGTCTGTAACTGCTATAACATCTGCCGTCATGGGAAGGCAGCTCCGCAGCCCGAGTTTTATTTGCCGGAATATTGGTCGAACTTCGGAATGGGTGGGAAGGATGTTTTGGTGTTGGGATTGCGTCAGTTATCCCATAGTGTATAATGATGCGTTGTTTGTGAGCGAGAAAAATGAATATGTGTGGTGGTATGTTGTGGAACGAACCACATTCCGAACATCCATTTATAGTTTGTAACACAATGATGAATTGTATATGATTTGTGTCTTATTTAGTGATATAATGGAATTAATGAATTAAGAATAGATGAAAAAATTATTTAATTGTGCAGTATTGTGGCTTGCTTTTGCAAGCATGGCCTTAGCCAAAAGCCCGAAAAATATCATTATTATGATTGGTGACGGGATGGGAATCAACCAGATTCAAGCTGCTTATACGCAGAATGGCGGACACCTGAACATGACAGACCGTTGTCCTTTTGTTGGCTTGCGTCGAACGAACTCCGCCAATAGTTACACAACCGATTCGGCTGCCGGTGGAACGGCTATTGCCACAGGCACGAAAACGAACAACGGAATGGTCGGTATGACTCCGGACAGTGTCCCGTTGAACTCGATTATCCGGTTGGCTACTTTGAAAGGCTTATCGACGGGAGTTATTGCTACCAGTTCGTTGACTGATGCTACTCCGGCCTCTTTCGTGGCCCATCAACCTTCACGTTATATGCAGGAAGAAATTGCGGCAGATTATTTGAATAGCGACATCAATCTTTTCATTGGTGGCGGGAGAAAATATTTTGAGCGGCGGAAAGACGGCCGGAACATATCGGAAGAAATGGAGGAAAAGGGTTACGAGGTAGTTTATTCCTTGGCTGAAGCTAAGGATATTTCCGGTAATCTGGGCGTGTTGCTTTCCGAAGACGGGATGGAACCAGTTGATAAGCGAGAAAATGGCTTTCTGGCAAATGCTACGGAATTGGCGATAGAGCAATTGTCGGAAAATAAGAAAGGCTTTGTCCTGATGGTGGAAGGTTCCCAAATAGATTGGGGTGGACATAATAACGACCAGGAATACATGGTAGGCGAGACCATTGACTTTGACCGGGCGGTAGGCAAAGCGCTCGATTTTGCAGAAAAAGACGGAAACACATTGGTGGTTATCACGGCGGACCATGAAACTGGTGGTATTGCTATCCATGGTGGTGACTATGACAAGAAAGAGGTTACAGTGAAATATACAACGGGTGGACATTCGGCTTCCCCTGTCCCGTTTTTCTCTTACGGACCTGGTGCTGAACAGTTTGCCGGCTTTAAAGACAATACGGCCTCTTTCCATTTGATGAAAAAACTGTTGGGAATAAAATAAGTATTAAAATAGTATTCGTAATGGCTTTTCGAATTAAGTTATTAGGATTGGTATGTCTTTGGCTAATTGCTGGAGACAAGTCAGTATACGGACAACAGTTGTATACTGACTTGGTAAATTTATTTATGGGAACATCTGGCGATCACGGACAGGTATCGCCAGCTGCTACGGTACCTTTCGGTATGGTGGCGGTCGGACCGGATAGTTCACCCAGACAGCATGCTGGGTATGATTATGCCGAGACAAGGACATCCGGCATTTCCGTCAACCGCCTGTCAGGAGTGGGATGTGGTGGTTGTGGAGGCAATCTCAGTATTCGGCCGGTTGCCTATGAACAGGAGTGGAAGCGGATCCCGGAAACGGAAACAGCTTCTCCCGGTTATTATTCGGTAGCATTTGATGATGGAACAACAGTCTGTCTGACAGCTACGGAACGTATGGCCGTGGAGAAATACCATTTTGACCGGAAGAAAAAGGAGCAGGCACTTTACGTTGATTTCTTTTCTTCCTTTTCAGGAGCGTCGGCACAGTATAAAAAAGTGTCGGATAATGAAATACAGGGTGTCATACAGGGTGGAAATACTTGTGGAGTCGGTGCTTACCAATTGGCATTCAGTCTATACACTGATATACCTTTTATTTATACACCGTTAGAGAAGGGTAAAGGAAAGCTTTCGTTTGATAATGTGGAAGGGGTAGAGGTACGTATTGCCCTCTCTTCTGTTTCTCCAATGGAAGCCTCGTGGGAGGTAAAAGAATCATTGAGGAACGATTTTGACCAATTCCGTAGAACGGCATCCGATAAATGGAATGAAGTCTTGTCACGGATAGAGGTGGAAGGAGGGACTGATGAGGAACGTATCCTTTTCTATACTTCATTGTATCGTGCCAGTCTGAGTCCTCATGAAGTAGCTCGTTCGGGAGAATTCTATCGTGCGACGGACGGTAATCTGCATTTGGCTGACAATAAGACCTTTTATAGTTCATGGTCTATCTGGGATACGTTCAGGGCCAAGTTCACGCTGTTGAATCTGCTGGTGCCGGACAGGATGCCGGATATTGCCCATTCTCTGTTGCTACTATATCGCAACGGCAAGGAAGCCTGGAGTACCTCTTTCGAGCCGACCCCCTCGGTGCGAACTGAACATACGGCAACCGTCTTATTGGACTGTTATCATCGCGGTGTGAAAGGTATTGATTTCAGTATAGCCTATCAGGCAATGAAAGAAGAGGTGGATGCTCTGAAACCCAAATCGCCCGACCAGCAGATGGAAGCAGTAACTGACTTGTGGACTTTGTCGCAAATAGCCGCTATTGTGGGACAGACGGAAGATGAACAGAAGTATAAAGCCTTGGCCGAACAACTGTTCGAACAGACCTGGAAAAAAGAATTCATGAACATCACGCCGGATTATGCCAAGATGGGAGGAAACGGAATGTATCAGGGAACTGCCTGGCAATATCGATGGGCTGCCCCATTCTATTTGGATAAGATGAAGGAATGGGTGGGCGAGGAGAAATTGGTAGAGCAACTTTCCTATTTCTTCAACCATTCGTTGTATAACCAGGGGAACGAACCGGACATACATGTCCCTTATATATTCAATAAACTGGGTAGGCCGGATTTGACCCGCGATATTGTGTACCGCCTGCTGACAGACGATAAGATGGTGCATCTCTATGGCGGTAATGCTGAGTTTACTACTCCTTACGTCGGGCGTGCTTTCCGTAACCATCCTGAGGGTTACATGCCAGAGATGGATGAAGATGACGGTACGATGAGTGCGTGGTATGCTTTCAGTGCGATGGGGTTGTTCCCCTTGGTGATTGGCAGTGACGAGTACGAGCTGGTTGCTCCTTTGTTCGATAAGGTGGTTTTGCATTTGCCCGAAGGACGGGATTTGGTAATTACCGCGAAGAACAGGAAGAAGCGGAACAAGGATGCCAAGAAGGTCTTGTTAAACGGGGTGGAGTTGAAGGATTTCTGCCTCCGCCATGCTGCGCTTGAAAAGGGTGGAACACTGACCTTTGTCTTTTAGTTTCAAAAGGCCACAGCGTGACATTGCCCGATGGGGTACAGATGTGTAGGCATATAAACGAATGCTAAGTATTGAATTTGAATCTAAACTTAAAAAATAGAAGAATCTATGAAATGGAAACAGATAACCGTATTGGCGGTATTGACGACATCCTGCTTGTTGGCGGAAGCGAAAGTAAAACCTATTGTACATTATAACTTTGGAAAATCAGGGAATGTCACCTATGCTGTGGCTCCGGAGCGGTTGGAACCGGTGACGGGAAAAGGCTCGCTGGTGGCGGTGGGGCGACCTGTCTTCTATGCCGATGCACCCGGCGACAAGAAGATGAAAGGTGAAGGCGGAATCCTGTTTAACGGCGATGGCGACGGATATAAACAGGCATCAGCCGTAGGTATTCCAACCGACAATCAGGTATTGGAAGTATGGGTTAAGCCCAGGCTGAATACCCAATTGAGTGAAAAAGAAAATCAGCAGGCACAGGTGCTACTTTCCAATGGGACAGCTAAAGAAGGATATGTGTTTGTTCATCAGAAAGGGCATTGGTATCTTATCTCCGGCGGTTCGGGACGGGTAGAAGTCGGGGAGGTGTCTCATAACGCCTGGACGCATCTGGCCATGGTGGTGGAAGATGGAAAAGGTTCTGTCTGGATAAATGGGAAGAAGACCGGGACATTCAAACCGACTAAAACCTTGGCACCGCATTTCTCCATCGCTGTTTCGGAAGATGGAAAAGAGGCTTTTTACGGCGAAGTCTATGAGGTAAGGTACAGTACGTTTGCTACGGGTAAGTTTGATCCGGAGTCTGATTTCCTGCTGGATTATAAAAAGCTCAAAGAGACCGGTAAGCAACGCTTGGCCGAACGCCGTGCCTTGGTGCAACAACTGGAACAGGCGGGTGAGGGCAAGAAGGTCGTAGCGGAGCTTCCCGCTGTCTGTCAGGAAAAGGACTGGCTGATCAGTCAGATAGAGGAACCGGCCTGTTTGTATGTACAGCAGTCGGAAGATGGGGTAACATCCAGTTTCCAGTTGAATAACGGGTTGATTTCACGTACTTTTTATGTCGGCGAGAATATTGCCTGTGTAGGATATAAGAATCTTTCGAATGGGGCCGAGTATTTGCGGGCGGTGAAGCCGGAAGCACGTGTTTGTATTGACAGCGTATGGTATGAAGTCGGCGGATTGAAAGGACAGCCGGAATTGTCTTATCTGTTGGATAGTTGGTATACGGAAATGGAGGCATCCGACTTGGCGTTTACACTGGCGAAAGTGGAAACCGGGCTTCCGCTGATGCGCTATCCGTGGACACCGAAGTATAATGCCGTTCCGGCAGACTGGCCTGCCAAGGGCCTGCGCATGGAGATGACTTTTGTACCGACCGAAAGCATGGTGGATGTGAAAGATATGCAGGTGAAGGTCAACTATGAAATCTATCAGGGCTTGCCTGTAATCGCCAAATGGATAGAGGTGATTAATGAAGGCGAAAAGGAAGTGTTGTTGAACGATATGGAGTGTGAGGTACTGGCTGTCAACCAGGATCAGGTGAAACGTCTGCATGTGGAGAGTGATTTCTCCTTTGCGTTGGTCAATGCGGATCTGGAGGGTAGTGCGTTGATGCATTATGCCGGTACTCCCAAACCTTATCACGTGGGTGGTTCTACAACCAAATGGACGGTCGACAAAGACTATAATACCTGGGCCAGCCATAATCAGGCAGAGGACAAGTTCCTGGGTTTCCCACATCATAATTTGTTGTTGAGCAAACTGCCGATGGGACCTTATACGAAAGTTGACCGGGAGGCTCCCTTCAAATCGTACATTACCTTCGAATTGTTGCAGGATAGCGATGACCGTGAGCGGCAGTCACTCGGCCATCGTCGGATGTATAAGAAGTTGGCTCCGCAGACCACCGAGTCACTGATTGCCGGAGGCATCACTTCGCACGATGAAGCGAAGCTGAAAGGGTTTATCGACCAGATGGCGGAACTGGGCCTCGAGCAGTTGGATATTATGGCATGGCCGGGCATCAGCCATGATAACCTGGATTCTACTTATGTACAGTTGTGGCGAAGGGTGGCTACATACGCCAAAGAGCGTGGTATCGTGATGGGTGGTTACGAATTGCAGGTGGCCTCTCGCGGACGAGGAGCTGAGGTGGATTGTATCCATCCGGAGACCGGCAAGCCGGGTAGCCTTTTCGGGCAGAGTGTCTGCATTGCCAGCGGGTGGAAAGACACTTATTATCCGAAGATGTGGGAGTTCTTCGATAAAACTGGATTCATGACGTATAATATGGACGGTCCGTATCACGGCGACCCGTGTGCCTCTACGGTTCATCCGCATCATATGCGGTTGGAAGATTCGCAGTGGCAGCAATGGAAGACGCAGGTAGAGGTCATTCATGAACTGAAACGTAGAGGAATGTACGTCCCTATTCCGGACTGGTATTTCCTCAACGGACAAAACGCTACTGGAATGGGATACCGTGAAGCCAGTGCCAACCTGACTCCGCAACAGCAACTCTTGTTGGGCCGACAGTATATCTATGACGGAACCTGGCATAAGATCCCGACGATGGGATGGATGACTTTGCAGCTGGTCGGCTTCTATACAAATGATCCGCGTGTAGGGTTAGAGCCTTTATGTGACAATTTAGACCGCTATGAAGCGCAGCTGATGCAGTTTCTGGGAAGCGGATGCCACCTGACTATCCGCGGAAATCGCTTGTATGATACGCCGGAAACGAAGCAGATGGTGTCTCGTTGTATCAATTGGTTTAAGGAATACCGCGACATATTGACTTCCGATATTATCCATGTCAGCCGTCCGACCGGTCGCGACCTGGACTGCATGATGCACGTGAATCCTTTCATCCGTCATAAAGGGATGGTGGTTGTGTTCAATCCGACCGACAGGGATATCACGAAAGAGATGCGTCTGCCGCTGTATTATACGGGCTTGAAGGATAAGGCTACAGTTACCTCTTCAGACGGAAGCAGGCAGAACTTTTCGTTGAACCAGAAAGGTGAATTACTGCTGCCGGTCTCGATAAAGGCGCAGGGCATTTCCTGGTATCTGATAGAAGAATAGAGTATAGGATGAAATAAGGAGATGGATATGAGAAAGTTATTGCTATTACTGATTGGTGGAATCGTTTGTGTTTTGTTGGTAACAGGATGCAAAGAAACCGGTCATTCGAATAATCGTTATGTCAATAAATGGATTGGTACGGCTTCGGATGGTAGAGTTACTCCGGTCGCTTCCGTGCCGTTCGGTATGATGCAAATAGGTGCGGACACGCGGTCTTGCGGCTCCGGATATCATTATGATGACTCCTCTGTGCTGGGATTCAGTCACCTGCATAAAAGTGGGGGTGGATGTGCCGATTTCTTGGATATCCTGTTTATGCCGTTACCTCTGAATGAGGCAGTGGACGGTGACAGATTGTATTCCAAGCAATACCAGGCGGCATTGTCTCACCAGGAAGAAAAGGCGGAACCGGGATACTATTCGGTCAATCTGTATAACAAGCAACTGACGGTGGAGCTGACCGCTTCCCGTCGTTGCGGAATCCAGCGATATCGGTATACTTCCGGAGGGGTGATACCGGTAGTGGTAGATTTGAACTATGGTTCGGAATGTGCCTGTACCATCCAACCCGAGCACGATGTAGATACGGTCTATATATCTGCATTCGAGCTAGTGGACTCGTGTACGATTCGCGGTTATCGCTTCTCGAACGGTTGGACACCGGGACAACAGGTATATTTCTATTCCCGTTTCTCATCACCGATCAAAACTTGTGCTTTGTATGTCGATGACCGTCGTATAGCGGAAACTTCCTTTGCCGAAGGACGAAACATAAAAGCTTTACTTTCTTTTGAGAATGAATGTGGAGAGTTGACAGTAAAGACGGCACTTTCTTCGGTAAGCATGGAGGGAGCGGCAGCTAATTTGTTGACGGAAGTCCGGGATAAGGCATTCGAAGAGGTGAGACAGGCAGCCTTTGAGTCATGGAGTCGGGTGCTGGGACAGATAGAGGTGGAGACCGACGATCCGAAGAAGAAGGAACTTTTCTATACCTCGTTGCACAATGTCATGCTGTATCCGTTCCTGATGTCGGATGTGGACAACCGTTTCCGAGGACCGGATTACCAGGTGCACCAGACCGATGGTTTTGACTACTATGGAGGCGTGGTCGGACTTTGGGATACATTTCGGGCGGCTTGTCCGCTGTTGGCAATGCTGAATCCGGAAGTAACAAATGATTATGTCAAGACGTTGCTGGAACATTATAAATATGCCGGACAGCTGCCGATATGGACGTTGTGGGGCATAGAAAATTATCAAATGACAGGAATCCACTCGTTGCCGGTGATAACGAACGCTTACTTGAACGGGGTGCGAGACTTTGACACCCGGTTGGCTTTAGAGGCCATGGTAACTTCGGCCATGAAAGATACGTGCGGTTATTCCATGGGTTATTTTGTCGGTCTGGAAAACTATAAGAAGTATGGCTATGTGCCTTGCGATCTGGAAATGGAGTCGGTGGCACGTACGCTGGAATATGCGTTTGATGATTATGCGCTGGCTCGTTTTGCCGAGGCTGTCGGTGCGGAGCAAGAGGCTGTTCGCTTCATGAATCGCTCGTCCAACTATCGCAATGTCATCGACCCTGTCACCTTGCTGGCACGGGGACGAACGAAAGACGGCGGTTGGCGTACACCGTTCGATCCGTTAGCTTCTTCGCACCGTCGGGACGATTATTGCGAGGGGAACGGATGGCAGTGGACTTTTTTTGTGCCGCATGACGTAGAAGGACTGGCTAGTCTGCTGGGCGGTAAAAAAGCATTGGAGGCTCGATTGGACACACTTTTCAGTATGTCTTCCGAATTGCGGGGAGACAATGTTTCCGGGGATATTACCGGACTGATTGGGCAGTATGCACATGGAAATGAGCCGGGGCATCATACCATATATATGTATAATCGGGTAGGTCGTCCTGACAAGACACAGAAGTATGTCAACCAAGTGTTGACCACTCTCTATGACAACACTCCGGCAGGTATTTGCGGCAATGAAGATACTGGACAGATGAGTGCCTGGTATGTTTTTAGTTCGTTAGGCTTCTATCCGATGAATCCGGCTTCCGGACAATATGAGTTGGGTGCGCCCTTGTTCCGGAAGGCTGTAATCAGACTGGCTTCGGGCAAGAAACTGGTTATCCGGGCAGACAACCTGTCGGATGAGAACATTTATGTAGATAAGGTTTATCTGAACGGGCAGCTTCTGGACCGTACGTACATTACGTTCGAGGAAGTACAGCAGGGCGGTGAACTTCGTTTTGAAATGAAAGGGGATGATTTATAAATAAGAGCTAAAGGCTTTGTAATAGGTTTCCATTTAAGAATCAGAGGACATGTCGGAACTCAATTTTTGAAGGCATGAATTTATGATTTAAGATCGGACATCCTAAAGGACGAAAGAAGGGGGTGTATCAAACTCTGTATGGAGTGATGATACACCCCCTTTTTAAGGTTATGATTGCAAACTGTAACTTTTCGAAGTGACTATTTGTAAATGGAAACATTAATAAGACTTTTCTTTTATTTCAGCTCCTATTTTCTTTCATTTTTCTATCAGACCGGCTTAATTGTCTGCTCTGATATATAAAGGCAACTCCAACAGGCTTCATTCCCAGGTTTTCCATTGACCATTCTTCGTTCGCCGACTCTGAATGAAGAATTCAGCACTGCTGTTATTACCGATATCTCTTCTTGAAACAGGCCGAAAAGAAACTTAGCTACACGGACCTTCAAATAATTTCCCAATAACATGTAAACAGATTCTTAGGATTTAGACATTTTTTCTGGTTGGGCTTGTGTGTGTATCCGGTTTGAACCTACTTATGTATAAAAGCATACGGGTTGGGATTTTAGAACTGCATGATTCTTATCCCGAATAAATTTTAGGTGATTATTATTAAAAAACGTTCAATATGAAAAACATGGTCAAGTCTGGATTTTTATGTTTCCTTTTTCTTGTAAAGGTTATGTCTGTTGGAGCGCAAAGTGTTTTAGAGCATGTCAATATGTTTATAGGAAGTACTGGGAAACATAGTACAGAGTATGGTGGAACCATCCCGGCTGTCAGTGAACCTTTTGGAATGACACAATGGTGTGCGGCTACCCGTGTAAATGGAATCTCCAGAACTTGTTATCACTATGATGATAACAGGTTAATCGGTTTCATGGCTACTCACCAGCCGGCAGTCTGGATGGGAGATTATGGATTTTTTACCTTGATGCCACAAGTAGGAGAGATACAAATACAACCCGAAGTACGTTCTGTAGTACTGAATCATTCCCAAGAAACGGCAACACCTTATTATTACAAAGTTAACTATACTGATGCAAAAGGAAATGAAGTTGGTACTGAATTTACGGCAACTTCCCGTTGTGCTTTTTTTAAAGTAACTTATCCGAGCAATGGAAAAGCCCTGTTGTTCTTGGAAGCGTCTAGAGAGAAAGATGGAGGAGGCATTCAGATTCTCCCTGAACGGCAGGAAATAAGAATCTATAATAAGGAACGGCATGATAGTCATTTAGGCCCCAGACTGTATAATTTTAAAGGTTGTTATGTCTTGAGGTTCTCCGAACCTTTTGCCGGATATGGTACATGGAATAATGATGACGTTTTTAAAGACAAATGTTCTGAAGAAGGTTCGCATGCGGGTGGATACATAGAATTTGAGGATAATATAAGAAGTGTGGAAGTGAGGATAGGTTCTTCATTTATTGATTATAGCCAAGCTGCATATAATCTGAATGAAGAAATGCCCGATACATTGAATTTTGAGCAGATAAAAGAGAAGGTGAAAGAGGTGTGGGAAAAGAATTTGGACAAGATATCGGTCAAAGAGGCTTCTGATGAAGATTTGGATATTTTCTATACAGCCTTTTTCCGTACAATGCAATATCCCAGGGAATTTTCTGAATATGGACGTTATTACAGTCCGTTCGATGATCGGGTACATGAGGGAGTATCTTATAATGCCTATTCCTTATGGGATACCTTTAGAGCACAACATCCTTGGCTTCAATTGACCCAACCCGGTCGGATTAACGATATGATTACATCATTAATACAAATGTATCAGGAAGGCGGCTGGTTACCTAAATGGCCTAACCCGACTTACACCAATATCATGATAGGTACGCATGCGGATGCGGTCATAGCCGACGCCTTTGTCAATGGATTTAGGGGTTATGATGTAGAGAAAGCCTATGAGGCTGTAAGGAAAGATGCATTCTGTGCACCTCGCGGTGATTACAGGTGGGGAGACCGTCACTATTGGAATGGAGACTATGAAGCGAGAGGTGGATTGACAGAATATCTGCAATTGGGTTATGTAGCTTCCGATAAAACTAATGAATCTGTTTCACGTACGATGGAATTTGCATTGGATGATTATTGTATAGCACAGATGGCCAAGGAGCTTCAACACGAGGATGATTATAAGGTCTTGATGAGGAGTTCCAGAAACTACCTCAATCTATTTAACTATCGGACTGGATTTTTTCAGGCAAGAAAAAGTGATGGAAGCTGGGGGAAAACTGAAGAGGGTTTTACGGAAGGAGGCAAATGGACTTATCGGTTTTGTGTGATGCAGAATGTTCCAGATTTGATAAGTTTGATGGGAGGAACAAAAGCGTTTTGTACTGAGCTTGACAGGAACTTCGAAGAAGGGTATTATCGGCACGATAATGAGCCGGGACATCATTTTGCCTATTTATATGACTACTGTGATAGGCTTGATAAGGTTCAGAAACGTATTCCTGCAATTATGAAGCAGCATTATCAGAACAGACCTGACGGCTTGTCTGGAAATGATGATTGCGGACAAATGTCTGCATGGTATCTGTTCAGTGCTTTGGGCTTTTATCCGGTTACTCCGGCTTCGGGTGAGTATGCGCTGGGTATTCCTCATTTTAAAGAGATCGTTGTTCATCTGGATGGAGGTAAAATTCTGAAAATTAAAGCTCCGGACTTGAAAAAAGGACAGCCGCTTACGCACGTCAGGATGAACGGGAAATTATTGGAAAAACCGTTTGTTTCAGTTAAAGAAATCATGCAGGGAGGTGTATTGGAGTTTTCATCCCGATAGATTTGGGCGGGATGGATTATGAAAGCTCCTTGATACATGATGCCGAATGTGTATCTGAATAATTTGAATAATATATTCCGGTTGTTTCAGCTGATTTGTGAAGGAAATATGTTCTGTCATGATTTTCGGTGAGCCATGAAATAGTTGATAATAATCTTAAAATAGAATTTTTAGCAATGAAGACACATAAAGAAAAAATGAAAGGATGGTTGGCAGGATTCTTTGTAGCTGGAACGTTATTCTGTTCCTGTTCCGATAAGAGTGGAGAAGTGATTCCGACCGATTATGTGAATCCTTTTATTGGAGCGAGTACAAATATTCAAGCTGCAGGAGCATATCATGGGTTAGGTAAAACATATCCAGGTGCAGTTGTTCCATACGGTGCTGTACAAGTCAGTCCGAATACGATAACTGGAGGTGATAATGGGTCAGGATATAGCTATGAACACCGGACCATAGAAGGTTTCGCGTTTACCCAAATGAGTGGGGTAGGCTGGTACGGTGATTTAGGTAACTTGCTGGTTATGCCCACTGTCGGGAAGATGCATACTAATTCAGGGAAAGAAAATGGTGTGGAAGGGTATCGCTCGGCCTATGACAAAGCTTCTGAAAAAGCTACAGCCGGATATTATAAGGTATTTCTTACAGATTATCAGGTAAATGTTGAAGCGACGGCTTCTCTCCATAGTGGAATGTTGCGGTTTACTTATCCGCAGAGTAAACAGGCTAGAATACAGATTGATTTGGCCCGTCGGGTAGGTGGAACATCTACTTTCCAGGCTGTGAAAGTGATAGATGAGCATACGATAGAAGGACGTATGGAATGTACCCCTGAAGGTGGAGGATGGGGAAATGGAGATGGCAAAGCGAACTATACGGTATATTTTTACACCCAGTTTTCAAAGCCCTTGAAAGATTTCGGCTTTTGGGAAGTTACTGTGCCGGAGGGGCAATCGCGCAAACGTGAATTTATTGAAAGTAAAGAATTTCAAGAACTCACTTCTCAAGCCAGGATTGTACGGAATGTAAGGGAATTTCAAGGGAAGCATATTGGTTTCTTTATGGAATTTGATACGGAAGCCGATGAAAAGGTATTGTTCAAGTCCGGGATTTCGTACGTCAGCGAGTCGGGTGCAGAAATGAATCTGAAAAAAGAGATTGCTGACTGGAATTTTGAAAAGATACGGGAGCAGGCACGGAATCAGTGGGAGGTGGCCTTGTCGAAGATAAAGGTTCGTGGAGGTAGTGAGGAACAGAAATGGATTTTCTACACCGCCTTGTATCATACAATGATTGATCCCCGGATTTTTGCTGATGTAGATGGTAAATATGTAGGTGCAGATGGCAAAGTACATGAATCTGACAGGTTTACCAAAAGAACTATATTCAGTGGCTGGGATGTGTTCCGTAGCCAGATGCCTCTGCAGACTATAATCAACCCTTCTTTAGTGAATGATTTGTTATGGTCTTTGACGACTATGGCAGAGGAAAGTGGCAATGGTTATTATGAAAGATGGGAGTTCTTGAATGCTTACAGTGGATGTATGTTGGGTAATCCTGCCATTGCTGTTTTGGCTGATGCTTATGCTAAGGATATTTGTCAATTGAATATGGATAAGGCTTATGCGTATGCAGACAAAACCTCTAAAATGTTCGGTAATTCTGCATTGGGATACTCTCTCAATCCGTCAAGTATCTCCAAGACCCTGGAATATGCCTATACGGAGTGGTGCATGTCCCGATTGGCAGAAGCTATGGGAAAGCATGAGGATGCCGAATATTACGCAAAGTTGTCCCAATCCTATCGCAACCTATATGATACAGAAAAACATTGTTTCCGTCCGAGAGAAGCCGATGGCTCATTCGAGGCTTGGCCTGCAAAGGGAATATTACAGGAGGGTTATGGTTGTACGGAATGTAATGAGTATCAACAGAGGTGGTTTGTCCCTCATGACATACAGGGTATGGTGGAACTGATGGGAGGAATAGAACAGGTGGTTGCTGATCTGGATACCCTGTTTGCAAAAACTCCGGTTGATTTCTTATGGAATGCATATTACAATCATGCAAATGAGCCTGTGCACCATATCCCTTATCTATATAACCGTTTGGGAGAACCCTGGAAAACTCAGAAATGTTCACGTTTCATCTGCGATAATGCTTACCATAACAGTGTGGAAGGCTTGGTCGGTAACGAAGATGTAGGTCAGATGTCTGCATGGTATGTTTTATCTGCTTGTGGATTATATCCTATCTGTCCGGGTGATACCCGTTATGAAATAACCAGTCCGTTGTTCGATGAGGTAAGCATTCAGGTAGGGAATAATAAAACATTCGTTATCAAGACTTATCATAATTCATCTGAGAATGTATATATCCAGTCTGCCCGTTTGAATGGGAAACAGTATTCAAAGTGTTATCTGTATTATAAGGATATTATGAAAGGAGGCCTGTTGGAATTGGATATGGCGGCAATTCCCAATGAGAAATGGGGAAAATAAAAGCTGAAATATTGATGATTATTATGGCTCGGGGACTTTTGAAATAAAGAAAAAAGATGATAACTCATTTTGAATTTGAAAGAACAAAAATTAATTATATTGATTAAAGTAAGGAATATTATGAGAAAACATGTATTATCGTGTGCGTTGCTTGCATGTATGTTAGGGAGTTGTTGTTCAGATAGTGTCCAATCTTTTGATACAGATTATTTCCGAATTGATATTAACTCCAAAGGATATATTGTAGGTATGTGGAATCGGACAAAAGAAAGCCGTAATTTTAGTCCGGAAGACCAGCCATCACCTTTGTTAGCACTTTATAATAGTCAATTGAAGCGCTATTATTACCCGGAAAAAGCTCATTACAGAAATGGGAAATATCGTTTGGAATATGAAAACGGTTCTGTGGCTACGGTAAGGCTAGAGGAAAAGGCCCGTTATTTCAAACTGACTTTGGAAAATCTTGAAAACCGGGAGGGGATAGACGGTGTACAGTGGGGAAACTATTATACCAATATTAATAACCTGTTGGGTGAAATGATAGGTGTGGCCCGAGATACATCGGCTACAGTGGGTTATGCTATTGGTGCTTTAGCTTTGAATGATAATACCATTGGCGGTGAATCTCGTTTTACTTCGGAGACTGGGGCCGCGGGATATATCGTACATACACCAGACCCAGTCAGACATCCGTTGCCAGTGACATTGCACGAAGGACAGCAATTTACGTTGGGAGGAGACGGCATCAGTGATGTGGCTTTCTATAATCGTAAGGAGCCTTATTTCAGAATGTTGTATGGAAGTACAGCAGGAGTTGATTGTAACGGTCGTATCAATATTCGATATCATTCACGAGATAGACGAAAACCTAATTTAATTTATTCACCTGAGGGGGTACCCATTCAGCAAAATAATGAGCCGAATCATCTGATGCGCCAAGCCGTACCGGGAGTCGATTATATTGGTTCCTCCATTGCTTTTTGGGGAAGTCCGGATAGTATTGCATTGATGGGTGTGATCCAGAATATTGTAAAGGAAGAAGGGTTACCTTATCCTACTTTTCAGGGTAAATGGGTAAAGGATCCTACAGCCTTTATGCCGGACTTACTGACATACGGAGGTCTTTATGACAGTATTCCATCGTATGCTAAACAAATGGGTTTGAAGGTTATATCAGCATATGACCAAGGATTCTTGAATCCGGACCGGGCTAATGGAGGATATGTAGATGGTAAAGAGGAACAACGAAAACCGTTTCATTTGTCAAGTGGAGATATGTCACACCGCGAGTTTGCTGACTGGTTGGCTAAGGATGGATTGATTTTTGGTAGAACAACTATAACAAATTCTATGTCTCCGGGAACAAAGGATTGCAGTCCTATTCCTTCAGACAGTGCATGTATTCAGCATCGCCGTCATTTGACAGCGGATCTGACAGCATCAGATACGTTGATTTACATTGATGATCCTACCTATATGAATGAAATTGCTTGCTGGGAAGGACATTGTAAAGAGCTGAATATGGTGAAGATTGGTAAAGAACTGATACATTATCTTGGCGTGTCAGATACGAAACCTTATCGTTTACTAAATGTTACCCGTGGTTATTGGAATACGCAACCGTCAGTACATAAAAAAGGTGATAATGTGGATAAAATGCAAGTTACTGTAGGATGGGCTTACCAAGGTTTGGTTCCTAATCTGGAGTTACAGGATGAATTGGGTAAGTTGTATGCCGATATGGCCGCAAACAGTGGAATCGGATATTATGATCTGGATGGTCAGGAGTTTTTGTTCCACAGTGGTTTTGGCTCTTATTCAGTAAAACGTTTTTTCCGGAGTATGTTTGAAAGAGCCAAAGAGTTGGGTATACCTGATATTCGTTTTACCGGTGCTACTTTGTCTGAGGGTTCATGGCATTATCAGAGTATTTGGAATGTTGGTGGAGGTCAGAATATGTATGATGCAGATAAGCGACTTTGGGGTAGTACTACCAGTCAAGGTAAGGACTTACGTGATGTTACTTATGCTAATTTTTTCCCATCTTCATTTGGAGGAAACTTTCCTATTACAGCTACTTCAACAGTTGAACAATATGAACATATTGAGGCTACAGCTGTGGGGTATGGTGCAACATACAGTTTGAAGGTTGGTCAGAAGGATGTAGAAAGCTGTCCGCAGAAATATGCCATATTCAATGTAATCAAAACTTGGGAAGAAGCACGTCGTGCCGATGCATTCCCGACTCACATCAAGAAATTGCTCCAAAATCCGGACCTGAGTTGGAGATTGGAAAAGAAGGTGGGGAAAGACGGATGGACATTGTATCAGATGGAAAACGGGCAGAAGGGACGTTCCTTTGATTTGTATCCGAAGCAGCAATAATGAGGCATAGGGCAAGCTATGCAGTAACAGAGAGTATCAAGCATATTCCCTATTACTGGCTGTTCTATATTCTATAGTAAAGATTTGGTTTGTAGAATAATGACTATAAGAAAATACATTGTAAACTTGTTGCTACTTGCATTTTCAATACATCTTGGAGCTGAGAATGTGAGGGTAATAGAGAATTTTGACTATAATTGGTTGTTCGGACGGTACGGATTACAGGCCGACGGTTCCAAAATAGAGGAACCGGCAGCAGTACAGGATGTGTCATTCAATGATTCATGCTGGAAGCAGCTGGATTTGCCGCATGATTGGGCTGTTGAAGGGCCTTTCCGTACTGATCTGGAGGGATTTACCGGTAAACTTCCTTGGCGTGGAATCGGTTGGTACAGGAAACATTTCAAGGTAGACAAGACTGACATAGGGAAAAGGTTCTATTTGGATTTTGATGGAGCAATGGCTCATGCCGAAGTTTGGTTGAACGGTAAGAAAGTAGGTGGACATCCTTATGGTTATACTTCTTTTCGAGTGGATTTAACTCCCCAACTGTCTTTTGAAGGTGAAAATGTAGTAGCTGTGCGTCTGAATACTGAAAATATCGGTTCACGCTGGTATCCAGGTGCAGGAATCTATCGGCATGTACGTTTGGTAAAAACTTCACCGGTACACGTGGATCATTGGGGCGTTTTTGTAACGACTCCTTCTATTTCGGATGTAGAAGCGGAAGCGCTAGTTCATGTTCAGGTACGGAATCATTTGTCTGTACCGGTAAAGGGACATTATTCCGTATCAGTGTACGAGTTGTATGCGGATAATCAGACCGGACGGAAAGTCGCTTCTAGTAGTCATGTGCGGTTGGATCTTCCTGCAAATGCTACGGCACAGGATAGTGTTTCTTTGAGAATCCTTTCTCCCAAACGTTGGAGTCTGGAAGCTACCAACCGTTATTTGGCTAGGGTAAAGGTGTATGATGGAAAATATCTGGTGGATACTTATGAAGTTCCGTTTGGTTTCCGCACCATACAGTTTACCCACGACAACGGCTTTCTGTTGAACGGGAAACGTGTACAAATACAGGGTACCTGTAATCATCATGATTTGGGGGCATTGGGAACAGCTATTAATATGGTAGCTTTGGAACGTCAACTGAAGATCTTGAAGAGTTTCGGATGTAATGCCCTCCGGACCTCGCATAACATACCTGCTCCGGAACTGTTGGAACTGGCGGATAAAATGGGATTTCTGGTGATGGATGAAGCTTTCGATTGTTGGAGAGAGGGAAAACAGTCGGGTGACTACGGTTCTTTGTTTGACGAATGGCATGAGAAGGATCTGAAGGCATTGGTGTGCAGGGATAGAAATCATCCTTCCGTGATTTTGTGGAGTACGGGTAATGAAGTTTCCGAACAGTATCATCCGGAATTGGGTATAGCCCGTCATCTTACGGAGGTGGTACATCGATATGACAAGACCCGTCCGGTCACTTTCGGAGCTTCCTATCCCAGTAAATCAGCCATGAACGGTACCGAACTACAGGTAGATGTACACGGTATGAATTATGCTGCCGGTGTTTATGGAGGACCTGATTTTTACGGGGAGTTCCTGAATAAAGAGGGACATGAGCATTTGTCTGGTTTCTCTAGTGAAAGTAGTTCAACAATGAGTTCCCGCAGCGAGTATTTCCCTCGCAAATTCCATGTTTCATCGTATGATTTGAATGAACCGGGTTGGGGTGGATTGCCTGATCAGGAGTTTGCCGCTCTTGATCGTTATCCGGCTATTTGCGGAGAATTCGTGTGGACTGGGTTTGATTATCTGGGTGAGCCTACGCCTTTTAACAGTGACAAGACAGTCTTGCTGAATCATGCTGCAGCTGTCAGCAAGGAAGAATTGAAGAAACAGGAAGAAGAGCTTAAAAAAATAGAGCAGAATCGTCCTACTTCGCGTAGCAGTTATTTTGGAATTGTTGATTTGGCAGGTTTCCCAAAAGACCGTTATTATCTTTATCAGTCACGTTGGAGACCAGATTATCCGATGGTACATATTCTACCTCATTGGAATTGGGAAGATAAGAATGGAAAAAATGTGCCGGTATTCGTCTATTCGTCCGGTGACGAAGTGGAACTTTTTTTGAATGACAGATCGTTGGGAAAGAAATTCAAACAGCCGTATGAATATCGTTTCCGGTGGGATAGTGTTTGTTATGAATCTGGTGAGTTGAAAGCAATCGCATATAAAGACGGTAAGAAATGGGCGGAGAAACACGTGCGGACAACCGGTAAGCCGGTAAAACTGAAGCTAACTCCTGATAAGACAGTGCTGAAGTCGGATGGTGAAGATTTGATTTTTGTACGGGTATCCATTCTGGATGCGGATGGCAATGAAGTCCCCACGGCTGAACCTGTGATTACGAGTTCTGTGTCCGGACCTGGAGTGATTGTTGCTACGGATAATGGCGACCCCACTTGCCTGATTCCTTTCCATGAACCGGAACGGCCTGCTTTCAATGGCCTGTATCTGGCGATAGTAAAAGCCAGAAAAGGAAGTGAAGGGAAATTGCGTTTACGGGTTGAGGCTGACGGACTGGGCAAGGAAGAAATTGATTTCCAGATTCAGAATGAAGGGTTGGAAAAAAGATACCTGTTGACAGACTGACAGAAGAGTGATGATTGATAAATGAGAATTCTAATTAATAAATATTGGCAAAATGAATAGAGCAGGTATTCTGATAGGTTTGATGCTGTCATTCGTTATGACATGTAAAGCACAGCAGTGGTTGTCGGAGAGCCAGAACGTAACATCTCCTTATCGCTTGCTGGAATGTACGTATGAGGGTCCCCAACTAGTTAAATGTTCGGATGTAGCTACTGACTGGTCGGTAGAGAAGCTGGTAGATGATAAAGAGGATGGTAAGGAATATACCTTTACTTTTACAGCTCTCCGTAATCTGGAAAAAGCGGGGGTAGCAGTCGCTTTCGATGAGGACAGATGGAGCAGTGACAACTATGTGATGATTCCGGCAGCTGTCTATAACGGGAACCGGCAACGGATAGTTAACCGTGATTATGCGACAGGACTGGACAAGGCTGATTATTACCGGAAGGATTTGGCTTTGACTTCCAATCCGATACCTCAGTTGTCACCGGAGTTCGGAGCTGAATCTCGTTTGGAAGTCCTGGTGAATAATGCTGCGACTCCAGCGATAGTTTATCTGAACCGGGCAACACGGAAAGGTACGATTCTGCTGACAGATCAAGGAATCGAATGGAACGGACAGATTCTGGATCATGGGTTGATTGTAGAAGAAAGCCGTGACCGCAGTCATGCCTCGTTTGTCATCAGTGCTCCGGGGGTGCGTGAAAAGAAACCGGAGTTCATCGGTTTCAGTAAGAGTCCGGACAGAGGGATTTCAGTTAAAAAAGGAGAACAGATAGCCGTAAAGGTAACAAGAATCGATTTTTATTGTGAAGATGTGCCGGCTTTGTTGGAACGGTTTATGAAATACCGTAAAACACATACACAGACTGAGGAGCCGCGTAACTTGATGCCGATGAGTGAGGTGCTGACCAGAATGGTCAGGAATATCGATGAACGGTATTACAAAGGCAGTCAGTGGGAATACTATTGTCCGGAGAATGCCGACTGGATGTCGTACGGCTGGATTGGTGGTCTGATGAATACATACCCGATGCTTGGCTTGGGAGATGCAGAACATGAGCAAAAGGTGTTGCATACGTTCGATTTTGCGTTACCTCGTGCCAAAGGTGCCAGCGGATATTATTATGATGTTCTCGGTTCGGATGGTAATGTGCTTTATCGGGATGCCGCTGCACTTCAGAAAGGGATAGGGCTGACACGCAAGAACGCGGATATCCTGTATTGGATGGTCAAACAATTCATGTTGCTGGAGGCGCAGGGAAAACAGGCTGTTATCCGTCCGGAATGGAAGAATCAGGTACGTCAACTGGCAGATGCCTTTGTTAATACCTGGCGGAAGCATCGTACGTGGGGGAATTACATTGATGTGGAATCCGGTGATATAGCTGTGTATAATACCACCGGTGGTGCCATGGCAGTAGCCGGTCTGGTTTTGGCTTCCCGGTATTTTGGTTGTCCGGATTATTTGCAGGTAGCCCGGGAGGCAGCTTCCGGTTATTATGCAGATTTCGCATTGATTGGATTTACATCGGGAGGATGTGGAGACATCCTTCAAAATGCCGATTCGGAAACGGCGATTGCACTGACTACTTCGTTGGTGACCCTTTATGAAGCTACCGGTGAAGCCGTTTATCTGAAACAGGCACAGGATCTGGCCAATCTGTGTGCTACTTGGACCGTTTCTTTTGCTTACCGTTTGCCTGACAATACACCATTGGCTAAATTAGGGGCAAATCTGACGGGGGCTGTATGGGCGAGTACCCAGAACAAGCATGGAGCGCCTGGATTCTGTACACAGTCCGGTGATGCCCTGTTCAAGATTTACCGTGCTACGGGGAATACACGTTATGCCGATTTGCTCCGTGATGTGATTCATGCCCATGCGGAAGGTGTACAGCCGAACGGTAAGATTACGGAACGGCTGACTTATTGCGATGCGGATAGCCGTGGTTCCCGGGGTGACGGAGGAAAAACGGGATGGAATGAAACCAATGGAGCCATGATGGCGCTGGAAATTCCGGGAATTTATATACGGACCGACCTGTCGGAAGTGTATGTGTTTGATCATGTGACTGTTGAAATGATAAAGCAGAACAACCAAGAAATCCTGTTGAAGGTCTCAAATCCGACAGCTTATGATGCTGTTGTTACGGTATTTGCCGAGGACGGTGTACAGGCTGCACGTCCGTTGGGTGACAATGCTTTCCTGAACTGGAAGGATAAGATTAAGGTGAAAGCCGGCAAATCGGTGACTTACAAGGTCAGAAAGTAGATTGATGGAAAATAACTAATGGTTTAAATCTAAAAACATATTACATCATGAAAAACAAGATTGTAACTTATGGAATTCTGTTCTTCTGTAACCTGATTCCGTTACAGGCGAAAGATTATGATTATCCGTTTCAGGATCCTTCCTTACCAGTGGAAGAACGTGTAGAGGATTTGATTTCGCGTTTGACGCTTTCCGAGAAGGTACAGATGATGAAGCATCAGTCACCTGCCGTAGAACGTCTGGGGGTACCTGCCTACAACTGGTGGAACGAGGCACTGCACGGTGTGGCACGGACTTCGGAGAAAGTGACTGTTTTTCCTCAAGCTATCGGTATGGCTGCTACTTTCGATACGGAGGCGTTGGAAAAGGCGGCAGGTATGATCTCCGAAGAAGGGCGTGCCCTGTTCAATGAGGATGTACGTGAAGGGAAAACGGGAACTATATACCGGGGATTGACCTACTGGACTCCCAATGTTAACATCTTCCGGGACCCCCGTTGGGGACGTGGGCAAGAGACCTATGGTGAAGACCCGTATCTGACCGCCAAAATGGGCTGCGCGATGGTCCGTGGTCTGGAGGGCGATGACCCGGTTTACCTGAAAGCCGTGGCCTGTGCAAAGCATTACGCCGTACATAGTGGGCCTGAGTATAACAGGCATTCGTTCAATGCGCAAGTAGATGCTTATGATTTGTGGGATACCTATTTGCCTGCATTCAGAGAATTGGTAGTCAAGGCAAAGGTACATGGTGTCATGTGTGCCTATAACCGTCTGGACGGACAGCCATGCTGTGGAAACAATGAGATTTTACAGAATATATTACGTTATCAGTGGAAATTCAATGGCTATGTCACTTCTGACTGTTGGGCAATTAAGGATTTTGCCCATAACCACAAGACCCATGCGGATGACATGCTGGCCGTCAGCGATGCTGTGCTGAATGGTACGGACCTGGAATGTGGAAATCTGTATCAGTTGTTGGAACAGGGAGTGAACAAGGGGTATCTTTCGGAGAAGGACATTAATGTTTCCTTGAAACGGTTGTTCACGATTCTCTTCAAGATAGGACTGTTTGATGGGGGAGATATGAGCCGTAATCCTTATTTCTCGATAGGCAGGGAGGTACTGGAATGCCCGGCGCACAAGGCACATGCTTATGAAATGGCCTGCAAATCGATGGTCCTGCTGAAGAATGAGAAGAATACCTTGCCTTTGGACCTGAAGAAGCTGAAAAGGATAGCCTTGATAGGTCCCAATGCGGATGACCCGCAGACATTGCTGGCGAACTATTACGGAACACCCAGTGAAATCATCACTCCGCTCAAGAGCCTGCAAAGAAGGCTGGAAGGGAAGGTCGAAATCGACTATATGAAAGGGGTGGACCATGTTAAGAAACTGGATGACGGACCTTCATTCCAGGAAATTGCTGATCGTGCTAAACAATCGGATGTCATTGTATTTGTTTCTGGAATCAATGCGAATTATGAAGGTGAGGCAGGTGATGCCGGTGCGGGTGGTTTTGCCGGCTTTGCCAGTGGTGACCGTACTACTTTGCAATTGCCACAGGTACAGCTGGATTTGTTGAAAGAATTGAAAAAGACAGGACGTCCGTTGATTATTGTCAATATGTCCGGTTCTGTAATGAGTTTCGAATGGGAAAGTCAACATGCCGATGCGATTATCCAGGCCTGGTATGGAGGACAGTCGGCCGGAGATGCCATTACTGATGTTTTGTTGGGTATTTATAATCCTTCCGGACGGATGCCTCTGACCACATATATGAAAGATGAAGATCTGCCTGCTATGGAAGATTATTCCATGTCTAACAGAACTTACCGTTATTTCAGAGGGCAGGTACGTTATCCATTCGGGTATGGTTTGAGTTATACGAGTTTCAAGTACGAAGTATGCCCAGCCGATACGGTAGTTGAAACAGGAAAGCCGATTACATACAGCGTAAAGGTTACAAACACAGGAAAACGGGACGGGGATGAAGTGGTCCAGTTATATGTTTCACATTCGAAACTGGGAACGACAGAACGTATGCCTTTGTGTGCCTTGAAAGGTTTCAAGCGGATTTCCTTGAAAAAAGGGGAGAGTAAGATTGTTTCTTTTGTGCTTTCACCGGAAGACTTGGCTTTAGTGGCTTCGAGTGGTATTTTACGAGAAAAAGCTGGTAAAGCTGATATATACATTGGTGGTGGTCAACCTCAGCAATCACAAGGTGTTTTTTATCCTTTATGTATAAAAGGTGATGTCTTTCAAATTAACTAATCACTGAAAATATGAAGCAGAATCATAAACTTAGTTGGTTATCAGGAACTGTTTTGATGTTCTTATGCTCTTGCTGTATGGAACAGCCTATCGAAACTCGTATCAAAACGCATCCGACAACGTTCTGTAATCCGTTGAACTTGGATTATCGTTTCATGAAGATTGATGGTGGTGAAGGAATTAGAGAAGCTGCCGATCCGGTGGTAGTCCGATATAAAGACAATTATATCCTGTTTGCATCCAAATCTTCCGGATATTGGTGTTCTTCAGATTTCAGTTCGTGGAAACATGTCATTATTCCTGATTCTGTGTTGCCGATAGAAGATTATGCTCCGGGTGTTTTTGTGCATGATGATTATGTATATTACGTAGGGTCTACTCATGGAAAAGGAATGCTTTATCGATCAAACAAACCGGAACAGGGACAATGGGAAAAAGTTAAGGAAATATGGTCATATTGGGACCCGGCTTTTTATGTAGAAGGAGACAGACTGTATTTGTATTATGGATGTTCACCTACAGATCCTATTTATGTGTCGGTTTTGAATCTGAACACATTGGAGGAGGAGGGAAAGCCTCAACCTTGTTTGAATAGCGATATGCAGATACATGGATGGGAACGTCCTGGTGAACATAACGAATTGTCTAGAAGACCTTATATAGAAGGCTCCTGGATGACGGAACATAACGGCAAGTATTATTTGCAATATGCTGCGCCTGGAACAGAATGGAAAACTTATGCGGATGGAGCATATGTGGCTGATACACCGGTCGGACCTTTTACTTATGTTGCCAATAATCCGGTTTCTTATAAACCGGGTGGTTTTATTGGAGGTGCAGGACATGGGTGTATTTTTCAGGTTGGAAACAATTATTGGAAAGCGGCTACCAACTCCATATCGGTGCGGCACATGTTTGAACGGCGTCTGTCATTTTTCCCCACCTGTTTTGATGCGGATGGCTATCTGTATTCTGATACTTCTTTTGGAGATTATCCGATGTATTTACCGTCTGAGGATGGAGAAAAAGGACGTCCGGATTGGATGCTGTTATCGTTCCGTAAACCGGTCAGCGCTTCTTCGGTGAAAGAAAATTTCCTGGTAGAGAATATAGTTGATGAAGATGCCCGTACAGCTTGGGTAGCCGCTTCTAATCAGGACGAATGGGTACAGGTTGATTTACAGAATTCCTGTCAGATACATGCCATACAGATAAATTACGATGAGTATGGTGCCAGCCAGAAAGGTTTTGTCCCTGATGTCTATCAAGGATATGTACTCAGTGCATCCAGAAACGGTAAAGACTGGTATGTCATAGCAGATAAAAGCGAAAAAAAGACAGATACTCCTCATGATTACATTGAATTTGAAATTCCTTTTGATGCCCGTTTCATCAAATGGGAAAATAAGGCTTATACGGTTTCTTCGAATGTTTCGTTGCGTGAAATACGTATTTTCGGAAAAGGATATGGAAATAAACCGGATGCTATACAAGTGCTTAATGTAGAGCGGAATGCTGTAGATGCCTGTAAATGTTGTCTTTCATGGAATCCCGTTAATGGTGCGGACGGCTATATTATTCGTTATGGTATATCTCCAGACAAGTTATATAATAGTATTCAAGTGCTGAACGATTCTGCGCGTTTGGAACTTAGTAGCTTGGATGCAAATCGGAACTATTATTTTTCGATAGCAGCATTCAATGAAAACGGAATAGGCCCGTCTCTGGTAAGTTTAGGTAATCATTAAAAAAGGGAAGCTATGAGATGGAAAACTTTTTTTTCGTTATTATTCCTTTGTTTGCTGACTTTTAATGTGGATGGACAATCAACTCTCAGATTAATGAGCTATAATATTCGTCATGGGGCCGGACTGGATGAACGGTTGGATTTTGACCGTATTGCAGAAGTCATTAATCGGGAACATCCGGATGTTGTAGCTCTTCAGGAAGTGGATAGTGTTACCCAACGGATAGGAGGATGTGATCTTCTTGGTGAATTGGGAAAACTAACCGGAATGCAGCAGGTTTATGCGCCGGCAATTTCTTTTGATGGAGGTAAATATGGAATTGGTTTGTTGTGTCGTAAGAAACCATTGGCAATCCGAAGGGTACCTTTGCCAGGAAGAGAAGAGCCTCGGATGTTGTTGATAGCTGAGTTTGAAGATTATGTATTCTGTTGCACACATTTATCACTGACGGAAGAAGATCAGCTGGCATCTGTAGAAAAGATTGGAAAACTGTTGGAAAATGAGAAGAAGCCGGTTTTCTTGGCCGGTGATTTGAATGCTGAACCCGATTCACCTACGATGAAGGCCTTACAGAAAAAGTTTGTGATACTGACCGGAGGAAAGGAAATGACCATTCCGGCCGATAATCCCCAATCCTGTATCGATTACATTTTGGGCTATATGGCGAACGGTTCCCGTTACCAGGTAACGACGAATTATGTGGTCAATGAACCTGTAGCTTCCGACCATCGTCCGGTCTTTGTCAATGTATCAGTTGCGGGGACACATCCGGAACAGGACCTGTCATGGGATGAACTGCAGAAGGAATACCAGTTCCCGGAGTGGTATACTGAAGCTCGTTTTGGTATTTGGGCGACAATCGGACCACAATCTGTACCGCGTCTGGGAGGTGGATGGTATGCTCGTCACATGTTTATGCAAGATGTCGGTTCACAGACGTTTGGTAGGAATGCTTATGCTTATCATTTGAAAGTATTCGGACCACAATCTCAGAAAGGATATACGGAAGTAATTCATCAGTGGAAGGCAGAACGGTTGAATACGGATAGTCTGGTTGCGTATTTCAAGTCATTGGGAGCCAGATATCTTGTCGTTCATGCAAACCATCACGATCATTTTGATAATTTTGCTTCGACATACCATCCTTGGAACTCCGTAAATATGGGTCCTCATAAGGATATTGTAGGATTGTTTGAACAGTCTGCCCGTAAATATGGATTACCGTTCGGAGTCAGTTCACACGATGACCGTTTCCTGAATTGGTGGTTACCTGCTTTTGGTGCAGATACATCAGGGCCTTATAAAGGGATTCCATACGAAGGACGTATGACGAAAGCCGACGGTAATGGAAAATGGTGGGAAGGATATGATCCGGCTCAACTGTATGGACTTCCACCGGAACAGCGGACGCAGGAGTATGAACGGAAGATAAAGGAAAACTATTTACTTCGGCAACAGGAATTGGTGACCAAGTATAAAGTTGATTTATTATGGGTGGATGGTTATGGATTTCCTTATGGTAATTATGGAAAAGAAGTATTCCGAACTTTGTTCAATAATAGCTTGAAGCAATATGGAAAAATTAATGCGGTCGGTATTGCTAAGGTAGATAATGAATCTATGTTGGTTAGAGATATTGAAGCTGGAGTTGCCGATACCATTCTGCCTTATCCGTGGGATGGTATCTTTACCTTCACCCATTGGTTCTACAAGGAAGATGACCCGCTGATGCACAATGCCCGTACGGTTATCGAACTGTTGAGTGACATTGTCAGCAAGAACGGGAACATGCTCTTGAACGTGGAACTGAAGGCTGACGGAACGATTGCTCCCGAACACAAAAAGATTCTGGATGAAGTGGGGCAGTGGGTCCGGATCAATTCAAAGGCAATTTATGGAAGCAGACCCTGGACGGTTTACGGTGATAACCTCAATTCCTGTTTACGGAATGTTGAGCGGCACATAGTTAATGCGGATGCCGGACAGGTGCTGGAAGAAGCCCAGAAGGAGAACTTCAATGCCCGGACGGTGAATAGTACCCCTTATGGCTCTGATGAAGTTCGTTTTACTGTTTGTGGCAGTAAATTGTATGTTATAGTCTTAAATCCTGAATCAGGTACAATTAGAGTGCCGGTTTTAGGATTCGGTTCTTCTGAACATCCTGGAAAGATTTGTTCTGTTCGATTGCTGGGGAGTAAACAGCGTATCTCGTTTGAGCAGGATATTCATTGTCTGTCAATTGAGGTACCTGAAGAGCGGCCTACATCTTATGCGATTGTATTTGAGGTGGATGGTGTGATTCATTAATTTGTTTTTATATATAGGACTTATGACTGATTTAATCCCCAAATTGGAAGATGAAAATCCGATACTATTTTTAGAAATATAGTATTGTTCATTACTGTCCCGTTAAAAATGGAAATTGGTCTTTGAAATAATTGAAATATAGTC
>ENA-OPUE01000111-OPUE01000111.1-human-gut-metagenome-genome-assembly--contig:-NODE-111-length-73917-cov-11.777490_pt1 | contig 73917 bp, 54 predicted proteins | sample MGYA00241466_ERZ501924 | MGnify/ENA primary metagenome ERZ501924 (study PRJEB25962, sample SAMEA2042223) | human gut metagenome | biome: human gut; feature: human-associated habitat; material: faeces...
CGGCGGACGTGGCCAGCCCACGGCCTCGGGAAGTGGGAGGTGCCTGCCGGATACAAGTTCTCGCGACAGCGAGGACGCGGGAGACGGTAGGAGGGCCGAACGGAGCAACGCGGAGTGAGTTCCGCCGTGGCTGCCCGCCTGTCTACGCGACACATGTCAAGTGTGACACGTCGAAGCCGATAATGCCCTCAAGTTCCAAACCACGTGAGCAAAACTACCCTTTCTGCCCCCGTCGTTCTTCTCATTGAACTTCACGGGTGCGGATCGTGGGTTTTTGCCCCCGTCGTGTCTGATTGTCATTGTCACGTGAGCAAATTCCGGGGTTTTGCCCCCGTGGTTGGAAACTCGTATGCAGATCTGGCCCTTTTGCCTACGAGAGCGTTAAACGGATAAACCATATATCCCAGATATCCCGATAAACTGATAATAAATCTGATGAGTCGATGCACCGAAGATAACTCCTAACCTTAACACCGATAACAAAAAAAAGAGGCGCTCCGAAGTGGAGTGCCTCTGCCCAGTACCCCCAAGGGGATTCGAACCTCTACCGAAAGAACCGGAATCTTTAATCCTATCCATTAGACTATGGGGGCATTTGCTCTGCAAATTTATGAAATAAATCGGACATATCCGAAATAAATCACACATATCCGATAAATGCCCTTCTTATTTTCTTTTGTTTCAGATTTTTTATAAATTTGCCACAATGTGTCGTACAGGCACGAAATGTGAAGAAGTGCGATACCGGAAAGACAGTTAAAAGACAGTTATTTGTATTAAATCTATATATTCAAGTATGAAGAAAGCATACGTATTTCCAGGTCAGGGAGCCCAGTTCCCGGGAATGGCCAAAGAAGTATATGAAAAGAGTCAGAAGGCCAGAGAAATGTTTGAAGCGGCCAATGACATTCTTGGATTCAGAATAACCGACATTATGTTTGAGGGCACACCTGAGGCATTGAAGGCCACCAAGGTGACACAGCCTGCCATATTTCTGCATTCAACCATCCTTACGGCATGCTATGACGGCTTCGAGCCGGATATGGTTGCAGGCCACTCATTGGGAGAGTTCTCTGCACTTGCGGCCAGCCACGCGATTTCCTTCGAAGATGCATTGAAACTTGTTGCCATCAGGGCAAGAGCCATGCAGAAATGCTGCGAACAGGTTCCGGGAGCTATGGCTGCCATCATTGGCTTGAGCAACGAACAGGTGGAGGCCGTCTGCAAATCCTGCAACGGACTCGTCATCCCTGCGAACTATAATTGTGACGGACAGGTAGTGGTGTCCGGTGAAAAAGATTCAGTGGCGGAGGCTTGTGACAGGGCTAAGGCGGAAGGCGCGAAGAGGGCATTGCCGCTTGCAGTGAGCGGAGCATTCCATTCACCGCTTATGGAGCCGGCAAGACTTGAACTCGGCGAGGCTATCGAGGCGACAGAGATTAAAGCGCCGATATGCCCTATATATCAGAATGTTACAGCTCAGCCGACACAGGATCCGGAGCTGATTAAGAAAAATCTGCTTGCACAGCTTACTGCCCCGGTAAAATGGACTCAGTCTGTGAAAAATATGTTGGCAGGCGAAGCTGACTACTTTATGGAAATCGGTCCTGGCAAAGTCCTTCAGGGACTTGTCAAGAGAATCGCCGGTTCCATCGTGACAGTAGAAGGTCTTGAAACATTGTAGAACAAGAGAAGGCATCTCCGGAAACGGCTGATGTCTTCGTTCTTTCATTGAATCCGGAAGGTAGAGTCCCTTCTGTTGAGATGAGAGATTACGTTTGATACTGAAAGATAGAGTGTCCTTCTATTGAGATGAAAGATTCCGTTTGAAACTGGAAGGTAGAGTATCTTAAGCCGAAAGGTCGAGTATCCTAACCCGAAAGTTCGGACACCCTTTCATTGAAACGAAAGATTACGTTGATAAAAAATCAATCACATAAAATTAACGATTATGGCAAAAGAAAAGAAATTCATCACCTGTGACGGTAACTTCGCTGCCTCTCAGATCGCTTACCTTTTCAGTGAGCACGCAGCGATTTACCCTATCACACCATCATCGACAATGGCTGAGAACATTGACGAGTGGGCTGCCCACGGAAAAAAGAACCTGTGGGGTGAGACCGTAAAGGTTACCGAAATGCAGAGTGAGGGAGGTGCCGCAGGAGCCGTTCACGGTTCACTTCAGGCAGGAGCCCTCACTACTACATATACAGCTTCACAGGGCCTTCTTCTCATGATTCCAAATATGTACAAGATTGCCGGAGAGATGCTTCCGGCCGTGTTCCACGTTTCTGCACGAGCACTTGCATCTCACGCGCTGTCGATTTTCGGAGACCATCAGGACGTAATGGCTTGCCGTCAGACCGGTTTTGCAATGTTGGCATCCGGCTCTGTTCAGGAAGCTCAGGATATGGCTGCAGTAGCACATCTCGCAGCTATCAAATCCAGCATTCCGTTCCTCCACTTCTTCGACGGTTTCCGTACATCACACGAAATCCAGAAGATTGAGGCTATCGATGAGGACGATCTCAGAAAGATGGTCAGCACCAAGTCACTCGAGAAGTTCAGAGCAAGAGCACTTACTCCGGAATCTCCTGTAACAAGGGGTACAGCACAGAATGGCGACGTTTATTTCCAGGCTGTAGAGTCCAGAAACCAGTTCTATGATGCTGTTCCTGATGTAGTTGCACGTTACATGGGCGAGCTCGGTGAACTTACCGGCAGAACATACCGTCCGTTCGAGTATTACGGTGCTCCGGATGCAGAAGAGATTATCGTGGCTATGGGTTCAGTTACAGAGACCATCAAGGAGACCATCGACTATCTCGAAGCACACGGTAGGAAGTACGGAGTCGTTTCTGTACACCTCTACAGACCGTTCTCAGAGAAATACTTCTTCAAGGTGCTCCCTAAGAGCGTGAAGAAAATCGCTGTCCTCGACAGGACCAAGGAACCGGGAGCTCTCGGAGAGCCTCTCTACCTCGATGTAAAGGCAATGTTCCAGGGCAAAGACATGGAGCCGGTTATCGTAGGCGGCCGCTATGGTCTTTCATCCAAGGATACCACACCTGCACAGATCGTCGCAGTATTCGACAACCTCGAGCAGGCAGAACCTAAGAACGGTTTCACCATCGGTATCGTAGATGACGTCACCTTCAAGTCACTCCCTATCAAGAAAGAGATCTCCATCGTAAAACCTGGTACTACAGAGTGCAAATTCTACGGTCTCGGTTCAGATGGTACAGTAGGTGCAAACAAGAACACCATCAAGATCATCGGTAACCATACGAACAAATATTGCCAGGGCTATTTCGACTATGACTCCAAGAAATCAGGCGGATACACCTGCTCTCACCTCAGATTCGGTGACGCTCAGATCAAGGCTCCGTACCTCGTGTCCACACCTGACTTCGTGGCATGCCACGTTCCTTCATACCTCCGCAAGTATGACGTGCTCAAAGGCATCAAGGATGGCGGTACCTTCCTTCTGAACAGCCTTTGGAACGCAGAGGAAACAGTCAAGAGACTTCCTGAGTTCGTGAAGGCTACACTTGCCAAGAAACACATCAAGTTCTATATCATTGACGCTACCAAGATTGCATCTGAAATCGGTCTCGGCGGAAGAACCAACACCATTCTCCAGTCTGCATTCTTCAAGATTACGGGCATCATCCCTTACGAGGACGCTGTAAAATACATGAAGGACGCTATCGTGAAGAGCTACGGCAAGAAAGGTGAGAAGGTCGTCAATATGAACTATGCCGCTGTTGACCGCGGTGGTGAGTACGAGCAGGTCAATGTCCCTGAAGAGTGGGCCAGCATTACTGCCAAGTTCGAGAATCCGGGCAAGGACCGTCTCGCACCTGAGTTCGTAAAAGAAATCGCTGATGTAGTGAACTCCCAGGCAGGCGATACACTTCCTGTAAGTTCATTCATGCCGTACGTTGACGGTACAATGCCTGCCGGCACAGCCGCTTATGAGAAACGTGGCGTGGCAGTGTTCGTTCCGCAGTGGCAGCCTGACAACTGTATCCAGTGCAACACTTGTGCATTTGTCTGCCCTCACGCAGCTATCCGTCCGTTCCTTCTCAATGAAGAAGAGGCAGCAGCTGCTCCTGCAGGTCTCAAACTTGCCCAGGGTAAGGCTAACCTCAAGGATTACAAGTTCGCCCTCTCAGTTTCAGTAGCAGACTGTACTGGTTGCGGCAACTGCGTTGACGTATGTCCTGCCAAGGAGAAAGCTCTCGTCATGGTTTCCGCTCTCGACGCACAGGCAGAGCAGGAGAACTTCGACTTCCTCAATACCAAGGTTGGCTACAAGGAGACTATCGTAAACAAGGCCCAGAGCGTGAAGAACTCACAGTTCGCACAGCCATTGTTCGAATTCTCAGGCGCTTGCGCAGGTTGCGGCGAGACTCCATACATCAAGAACATCACCCAGCTCTTCGGCGACAGAATGATGATTGCCAATGCTACAGGATGTTCTTCCATCTACGGAGCTTCATTCCCTGCATCACCATACTGCACCAATTCTGAAGGACACGGTCCTGCTTGGGCAAACTCCCTCTTCGAGGACTTCTGCGAGTTCGGTCTCGGTATGAAACTCGGTTCTGACCGTATCAGACAGACCATCGCTGAAATCATGTCAGAGGGTCTCGACTGCGACAAGGCTTCTGACGAGATCAAGGCACTCTTCAAGCAGTGGCTCGAGAACAAGAACAATCCTGCTGTTACCCGTGAGGTAGCTGACAAGCTTGTTCCTCTCATGGAGAACACTGATTGTCCTCATTGCAAGAAACTCCTCACATACAAGAAGTTCCTTGCTGCACGCAGCCAGTGGATCATCGGAGGTGACGGTGCAAGCTACGATATCGGATACGGCGGACTTGACCACGTGCTCGCTTCAGGTGAGAATGTGAACATCCTCGTACTCGATACTGAGGTTTACTCCAACACCGGCGGACAGTCATCCAAGGCAACTCCTGCAGGCGCTATCGCCAAATTCGCTGCAAGCGGCAAGAAGATCCGCAAGAAGGACCTCGGAATGATGGCAATGAGCTATGGCTATGTATATGTGGCTCAGGTAGCTATGGGCGCAAACCCTGTTCAGTACCTGAACGCTATCAAGGAGGCTGAGGCTTATGACGGACCATCACTCATCATCGCTTACGCACCTTGTATCAACCATGGTCTGAAGGCCGGAATGGGTCTCAGCCAGAAAGAGGAGAAACTCGCAGTCGAGTGCGGTTACTGGCACCTCTACAGGTTCAACCCTGAACTCGAAGGAACAGACAAGAATCCGTTCTCTCTCGACAGCAAGGAACCTGACTGGAGCAAGTTCCAGGACTTCCTGAAGGGCGAGGTCCGTTTTGCATCCCTCTACAAACTCTTCCCTGAAAGAGCTGATGAGCTCCTCCAGAAGACAGAGGAATTTGCAAAACTCCGTCTCGAATCATACAAGAGATTGGCAGGCAAATAACCCTGCATCTTACTGAATAGAATCCCGGGAAATCATAGAAATATGGTTCCCCGGGAATTTTTTTTGTCAATGACGGCTCAAGTCCAGCATCATTTTTGACAATGACGATGATAATTGCTAAATTTACGTGTTTATACACAGGTGTTGGATATTATTATGAAAATGAACAATAAGACTATAACAGCTGCATTGACAGTAGCCATAATGGCCGCCTCGTCATTGACCTCATCCGCATCGGATTACAGTGTGGATTTCGGGAACATTGACAGGAATTGCGCAGTTGCCGGCGACGAAAAGTCGGACCTCAAGTATGCAAGGGAACTTTACGGGCACGGAATGTATGTGAAGGCGCGTGAGATTTTCCTTTCGTATCCTGAGAATCCTTTCGCCAACGGGTATGCGGTACTGTGCGATATCAAGATGAAATCCTATGCTGCCCAGGCCGCAATGGAGAAATACATTGAAAAGTATCCGTATTCCGGACTTGTGCCTCAGATGAAATACGCTGATGCGCTGAATCTCTTCGATATCCCGGACTATCCCGCTGCTTCGGCCGAGTTCTCCCAGATCAAGGCCAAGTCTCTCTATAAGAGCCAGTTGGCAGAGTTTAGGTTCAAGAAAGCGTATGCTGATTTCCAGATCGGCAGCGTGGACTCTGCATTGGAAGGATTCCTTGAAGTTTCCTCTCTTCCGAAGAACGACTATCAGGCTCCGTCAGCATATTCCGCCGCCTATATCTATTATGAGCGTGAGCAGTTCTCAGAGGCAGAGAAGTGGTTTGCGAAGTCGGTGAAGGATCCGCGTTTCGCTGAAGTGTCGGCATACTATATCCTTGAATGCCGTTTTATGGACAAGGACTACAAATATGTCACTGACAATGCCGAGAAAATATTCGCTTCGGTGCCGAAGGAGAGGAAACCGCATCTTGCACGTATCATCTCCGAGTCCTACCTTGTGCAGGGGGATGCTTCATCTGCCAAGAAGTATTATGACCTTACCGATACCGCTTCAGGAACCAGGAAGGACCACTTCTATGCTGGATCGCTGCTCTATGCATTGTCCGACTACAAAGGTGCTGTCGAGAACTATTCCAAGATGGATGACAGAAGCGACTCGTTGGGACAGATCGCGAATTACCAGATGGCATACGGCTATATCAAACTGAAGAACAAGGTGGCTGCCATGGACGCTTTCAAAGACGCGGCATACGAAGAGTATGATGCTGACATTCAGGAAGATGCGTATTTCAATTATGCGAAACTCGCTTTCGACCTGAACCATGACCCTTCCGTATTCGAGCAGTATATCAAGAAATATCCGAAGCTGGCCAAAGGGGACCGTATCTACAGCTACATCGCCCTTGCAGCCCTGTACAATCATGACTATGCTGCCGCCGTGGAGGCTTATGACAATATCGACGTCCTCGACAAGGATATGAAGGCCAATTACATGAAGGCCAATTACCTGCGTGCGGAACAGCTGATTTCTTCAGGTTCATACCGTAAGGCGATACCATGCCTCAAGACGGCAGCCTACTATTCAGGAAAACGCTCACCGTTCAATCAGCTGTCACGTTATTGGCTCGCCGAAAGTTATTATCGTTCAGATGATTACGCCAAGGCTGCCGAGGTTTACAAGACATTGTACAACAATTCTGCGCTTTACGGTCGTCCGGAAGGCAATCTCCTGCCTTACGACGTGGCATACTGCTATTTCAAGTCAGGCGCCTACCCGTCTTCCTGCGAGTGGTTTGACGTGTATCTGCAGAGCGGCGACAAGAGAAGACGTACAGATGCATTGACCCGAAAAGGCGACAGCTATTTCATTGACAAGAACTATAAGGATGCGATAGCTTCTTACGAGGAGGCGATCAGGAGCGGCGGCAGCGCGAATGACCTTTATCCGTACTATCAGGCGGGCCTGGCACTTTCATTGACCAACAAGACGAAAGATGAGATCAAGCTGCTTGCGCCAGTTGCCCAGACATCTCCGACGGCTTCGTTCTGGAGCGAGACTGTCTATGAACTCGGCCGCGCGTATATGGCTGATGATGACAATGCCAATGCAGCTGAAATTTTCAAGAAACTTTCGTCTGAGAGCCGCGACTCCACTTACCGCGCAAGGGCATTGATCGGATTGGGAATGATTTCGGCCAATGAATCCCAGTTTGACGATGCACTCGGATATTATAAGCAGGTGGTCAGCAGGATGCCTTCGACGGTGTATTCTGAGGATGCGCTCAGGGCCATCGAATCCATATACCAGACCAAACAGGAACCTGAGGCCTATTTCGCTTATCTCAAGACATTGGACGGTCAGGGGACTGAGGGCAATGAGGAGACGATGTTCTTCAATGCTGCCGAGCAGATTTTCCTTGCGGAGAATTACCAGAAGGCCATAAAGTCGCTGCAGGCATATCTGGATGAGTATCCTCAGGGCTCAAATGTAAATCTTGCGGAATTCTATATGGCCGAGTCGTACAAGAACATCGGCAAGAAGGAGCAGGCCTGCGACTGGTACAAGAAGGTCATCGAGTGTGGCGAGACATCGTTTGTGGAGGCCGCTTCGCTCAGTTTTGCGAAATTGTCCTACAGCATAGAGCATTACAATGATGCCTATTCAGGTTACCAGTCACTGCTTGAGAATGCGAAAATCGAGAACAATAAGCATACGGCCATCGTGGGAATGATGAATTCCGCATACAATGCCAAAGATTACGATGCGGCTGTCAGCAATGCGGTGAAGGTCGCTGCGGACAAGAGGAGCGACAAGGACGAAGTCCGTCATGCACAGTACATTGAAGCGAAATCTTATCTTGCTTCGAGCCGCAGAAATGAGGCATTCGCGATACTCCGCAAGCTTTCTTCACAGAAATCTACACCGGAAGGGGCTGAGGCAGCGTATCTGATTATCCAGGACGCTTACGACCAGGGCAAGTTCGACGAGGTAGAGAAACTTGTGTATGCGTTCTCCGATGCGGGAAGCGACCAGACTTACTGGCTTGCGAAAGCATTCGTCACATTGGGCGATTCTTTTGCTGAGAGGGACGATATGGCTCAGGCAAAAGCGACTTTCGAGAGCGTCCGTGACGGATATGAGCCGTCAGGCAAAAATGATGATATCCTTGACAATGTTAATATGCGTCTGAAGAAGATAGCACAGAGGGAAAAGTAGTATGAAAAAGATATATTTGACATTAGCGGCTGCCGGTTCGGTATTGGCTTGCGTTTCTGCCGGAGCTCAGAATCTGAATCCGACTGTTTCAGTGACAAAGGCGTACGAGGGCAGTCTTATGGAGGTTCACAAACCGGCTCAGGAGATGTTCGTGCCGGATTCGCTGAAGCGCTTTGACTTGGATTTCGACTACTCTGTTTTTGAGAATCCATATAAGGGGTCGTATGATTTCAGCCCTTATCTTCTGGAAATGAAACCGCAGGCGGCTGCGCTTACCGGGCGGAAGTTCTATCTCAAGGCAGGAGCCGGATATCGCCTCAGACCGTCGCTCGATCTCGTCTGGGAGCCATTGACCAAGGGCAGGTTCAGAATGTCCGTATATGGCTCACATCATTCATATATAGGTGATTACAAGAATATGCAGTTCGATGCGGACGGTATGCTGAAATCGGCCGGAGGCTCGTGGAACGGCTATGATCTGTATTCGACTGCGGGGGCCAATGCTCAGGCAGATCTCGGAAAGGCAGTAATCGCTTTCGACCTGAACTACAAGGGAATACAGGGAAAGACCGGGGAAGGTGCCACAGGATTCAATTCTGCCAGGGCATTTGCGCATATTTATTCCACAAGCCTTTCGGAAAATTTCCTGTATTATGACATTGCAGTAAACTATGCTTTCTCTTCGCAGGGTATGCTTGCCGGGGACAGAGCGTTGAATGCCAATGACTTGGCCTTTAAGTTCACTCTTGGTCCGGTGCTCAGCAGGCACAACAGGGTCTTGGCGGATGTGGGTTATGGCATGACTTGGTATAAAGGCTATATGAACACGGCCATAGGGACGGCTTACATCACCCCGAAATACGCATTTGACAAGAACAGATGGGATCTGAGCCTCGGTGTGAAGTTCGGTTTCAACATCAGCGAAAAGGACAAGCCGGAGTCTGTCAATACCAATAAAGGAACGATGATTTATCCGGATGTCTATATCGGGTTCGAGGCCGTGAGGGATTATCTGAACCTCTATTTCAGGGCGACCGGAGGCGATTACAGGAATCAGTTCTCGTCAATGAAGGAGAAGTACCATTTCTATCTTCCGTCACACGGCCTGACCAACAACTATGTGGAGCAGTATAATCTGGCGCTCGGTTTCGCCGGAAATATCAGGAACAGATTCCGTTACGACGTGCGTGGAGGCTTCAGAAGCTATGAGGACATGCCGTTTGACGGTATCTCCGCCATTCGCATAGGAACTGCTGCCCCGACTGTTGCTGACAATCTTATGTATATGTCCAATATGACGGTGGTAGGCGGTACGGCCGGTTATGTCAATATGAAGTTCCAGTGGGATTCACGTGATTTTACATTGGATTCGGATTTCAGGATCAATTCCAATTCATTCAAGGATTCGGAAATAGCAAATCAGCACATCTATCTGAACCAGTCGCTCTTCTCCGGCCATCTCGACGGCACATATAACTGGAAGAAGAGAATCTTCGCGGGAGTTTCTGCGGAATTCGCGACCGTGAGGAAGGGAGAAACCACTCTCGTGTCAATGCAGGAGAGCGGGGGAGAGCTCACTCCCGTAGCTCATACGACTATGAATGTGAGGGTTCCCGGATGGCTGAATCTCGGTCTGCATGCCGAATATGCATTCAACAACAAATTGTCATTCTGGCTCAGAGGTGAGAACCTTCTGAATATGAAGATACAGCGTTATGGAATGTATATGGACGGCGGAGTAGGATTCACCGCAGGCATTTGTCTGAATCTCTAATTTTTACTATATTTGTGAGATTAAGAACCTGTTTTGAAATGATTGAATAGTTGTTTGAGGTAAAATTCCTTCATCTTCTTCCCGAGTTTTCAGGTCAGATAGTCCCAGCTATCTTCCCTGAACCCTCGTTTGAATCTGAAGTTTTTTCCACTCAAACCTTCTGTGAATAATTTCAAAACAGTTTCTAAAAAAGTCAGACAGACAAGTTGATTTGAATAGAAAATTTTAAAAGAAAATAATGGAAGAGAACGAGAAGATGCGCGAAGCTGAAGAGCAGTATTCTGCGGGCAGTATTCAGGTCCTCGAAGGACTGGAGGCGGTGAGGAAAAGACCGTCAATGTATATCGGCGATGTGGGTGTAAGAGGTCTCCATCATCTGGTGTATGAGGTTGTGGACAACAGTATCGACGAGGCTATGGCCGGATTCTGCGACCACATCGAAGTTTCAATATTGGAAGACAACTCCATCAGAGTTCAGGATAACGGACGAGGAATCCCTACGGGAATGCACCCGAAAGAGCACAAGTCTGCTCTCGAGGTGGTTCTTACGGTTCTTCACGCCGGCGGTAAGTTCAACAAGGACAGCTACAAGGTGTCAGGAGGTCTTCACGGTGTCGGTGTATCCTGCGTGAACGCGTTGTCGGACAGCCTCGTGGCTGAAATCCACAGGGAAGGCAAGATCTATCAGCAGAAATATTCCAAAGGAAAGCCTTTGACTCAGGTAGAAGTGATCGGCGAGTGTGAAGACACGGGAACCACCATCACATTCCATCCGGATCCGGAGATATTCAATGTCACTACCGTCTATAACTACGAGACTCTTGCGAACAGGATGCGTGAACTCTCGTTCCTGAACAAGGGAATCAAGATTACATTGACAGACAAGCGTACCCTCGTGGACGAGTATGTGGTCGATGCGAACGGAAACAGCAGTCCTACCGGAAAGCAGATCTACAAGAATGATGTATTCTACTCCCAGGAAGGATTGAAGGAATTCATAAAATATCTCGATGCAAGCCAGGAAGAGATTATTCCTGAACCGGTATGTGTGACATCCGACAAGATCATTCCTATCGACATTGCCCTCCAGTACAATAACGGCTACAAGGAGACAATCCTCTCATATGTGAACAATATCCACACTATTGAGGGCGGTACCCATCTACAGGGCTTCAGAATGGGCCTTTCCCGTTCGTTGAGGAACTATGCCGACAAGAACAAGCTCCTGGAGAAGGTCAAGGTGGAACTTACCCAGGAAGACTTCAGGGAAGGTCTTACCGCCGTGGTTTCCGTGAAGGTAGCTGAGCCTCAGTTCGAAGGCCAGACCAAGACCAAACTCGGAAACAGTGAGGTCACTTCCATCGTGTCCCAGGCTACTTCAGCCGCGATGGACCAGTATCTTGAAGAGAATCCAAAGTACGCCAAGCTCATTATCGATAAGGTCGTTCTTGCCGCAACAGCCAGAACTGCTGCCCGCAAGGCACGTGAAATGGTTCAGAGAAAGACGGTCATGTCAGGTGCCGGTATGCCGGGCAAGCTTGCGGACTGCTCCGAGAGGAATCCTGAGCTTTGCGAATTGTTCCTTGTCGAGGGAGATTCCGCAGGCGGTACCGCAAAGCAGGGTAGAGACCGCCGCATCCAGGCCATCCTTCCGTTGAGAGGTAAGATTCTCAATGTCGAGAAGGCAGCCGAGGACAGGGCATTCGACAGTGAGGAAATCAGAAACATCTACACGGCGCTCGGCGTTACCGTGGCACAGGCTGACGAGAACGGCGAGAAGAGAATGGACCTCAGCAAGTTGCGTTACCACAAGGTCATCATCATGACCGATGCCGATGTCGATGGAAGCCATATCGCCACATTGATTCTGACATTCTTCTTCAGATATATGCTCGACCTCATCAGAAACGGCTATGTCTATCTGGCAACCCCGCCGCTTTATCTGGTGAAGAAAGGCAAGGAAGAGATTTATTGCTGGACTGACGCACAGCGTGCTGAAGCAACCCAGAAACTCGGAAAGGGTTCTGACAAGGGCGTGACAGTACAGCGCTACAAAGGTCTCGGAGAGATGAGCGACCATCAGTTGTGGGATACGACAATGGACCCGTCCAAGAGAAGACTCCGTAAAATCACCATTGACAATGCTGCCGAGGCAGAGAGGACCTTCTCAATGCTTATGGGCGATGATGTGCCGCCACGCAGACAGTTCATTGAAGAAAATGCACATTACGCAAACATTGACGCATAGTATAAGACAATATCTAAAATCTAGACAATATGTTAGACATTTTTGACAGAATTGAAAGAGACTCAGGCGGTCCTATCGGCCAGTATTTCGACCAGGCTTACGGCTATTATATGTACCCTCGTCTTGAGGGCGAACTCGGACCTCACATGGTTTTCAACGGAAAAGAGGTCCTGAACTGGAGTCTGAACAACTACCTCGGACTTGCAAATCATCCTGAAGTGCGTAAAGCGGATGCTGAAGCAGCTGCACAGTGGGGTCTTGCATACCCGATGGGCGCCAGAATGCTGTCGGGCAATACCAGATACCATGAGAAGCTGGAGAAAATGTTCGCTGAGTTCGAGAAGAAAGAGGATGCCTTCCTCTATAACTTCGGATATCAGGGAATCGTTTCCACGATCGATGCTCTTACCGCGCGTCATGATGTAATCGTCTATGATGCAGAGTGCCACGCTTGTCTGCTCGACGGTATCCGTCTTCATATCGGCAGCAAGTACAAATATCGTCACAACAATATCGAGGACTGCGAGAAGGTTCTTGCCCGCGCTTGTGCTGAGGCTGATGCCAACGGCGGCGGTGTGCTCCTTATCACCGAGGGCGTATATGGTATGACAGGTGCGCTCGGTATTCTCGACAAGATCGCAGCTCTCAAGAAGAAATACAACTTCCGTTTCCTGATTGACGATGCCCATGGCTTCGGACTTCTCGGAGAACACGGCCGCGGAACTTCTGAGGCACTTCACTGCATGGACGAGGTTGACCTTTACATCGGCGCATTTGCCAAGTCAATGGCTTCTATCGGCGGATTCGTTGCAGGTCCTCACAAGATCATCAACTATCTCCGTGCGAACATGCGTTCACAGATGTATGCGAAGTCACTTCCTATGCCGCTCGTCATCGGCAATACCAAGCGTCTTGAAATCATCATGTCTCCGGAAGGTGACGAACTCCGCAAGAAGTGCTGGGCCATCACCCATGCCATCCAGGACGGTTTCAGGAAAGAAGGGTTCGATATAGGTGAGGCTCAGGCTTGCGTAACCCCTGTACATATCAAGGGAGGAGTCGCTCAGGCTACCAAGATGGCTAAGGATCTCCGTGAGAACTACAGGATTTTCTGTTCTATGGTCATCTATCCAGTCATTCCTAAGGGTATGGTCATTTTCCGTATCGTCTGCACGGCAGCCCATACTATGGAAGATGTCGAATATACTCTCAACGCATTCAAGGAAATCAAGGCCAAGCTCGACGCCGGTGCTTATGATGGAGACGACATCGCTGCAATGACTGTGGAATAGTCCAAAATACACTTCATTATGAACCGGTCTTACTTTAAAGATAAGGTGATAATCATAACAGGAGCCAGCTCGGGTATCGGGTTGGCTTCTGCCAGATTATTCGGTAGCTTGGGCGCGAAGGTCGTCATGGCCGCCCGTCATCTCGACAAACTCGAGGCTGAAGCCGCTTCTGTCAATGCTGATTTGTCCAAAGTCCTCTGCGTCAAGACGGATGTTACCAAAGAAGAGGATTGCAAGGCATTGATAGAGAAGACGGTGGAGAAATTCGGCGGAATCGATATCTTGGTGAACAATGCCGGCATTTCCATGAGGGCGATGTTCAATGACCTCGACCTTTCTGTGATCCATTCCCTTATGAACGTGAATTTCTGGGGAACCGTGAATTGTACCAAATTCGCGCTGCCGTGGCTGCTGAAGTCCAAAGGCTCAGTGGTGGGCGTCATCTCGATTGCCGGATATTCCGCGCTTCCAGCAAGGACCGGTTATTCAGCATCGAAATACGCTATCCGAGGCTTCCTGGACACGCTCAGAATCGAGCACCTGAAAGACGGCTTGAACGTGTTGGTGTTCGCTCCGGGCTATACCGCCTCCAATGTGCGTAATGCGGCATTGACAGCAGATGGAAGCGCCCAGGGAGAAACCCCGCTGGATGAAGGCAAACTCATGAGTGCTGAAAAATGTGCAGAATATCTTGCCAAAGCGCTCGCTTCCCGCAAATCAGAGGTGATTCTTACGGCTCTCGGAAAGATTACCGTGCTTGCGCACAGGCTGTTCCCGAGACTTACTGACAAACTGACTTACAAGTATATAGCCAGAGAAAAAGATAGTCCTTTCAAATAGTATTTCATTATGGCAAAGACTGGAATTCCCCGCGATCCCAAAATCTACATATCGCTATTTTGTCTTTTCCTGATTCTTCTGCTGATGATGCCGAGGAACGGAAAGTTCAACTACGACTACAAGAAGGGTACGCCGTGGCCTTATGAAACATTGGTTTCACAGATAGATTTTCCTGTCCTGAAAACACAGGAGCAACTTCGTGCTGAGAAAGATGCCGCAGGCTCCAGTATAGTGCCATATTACAAATATGACGACGGAATTCCGCGTAAAGTGGTGAAGGGCATCGAGCAGCTTAATTTAGGCGAGGCCAGCCAGATCAGGCCGAAAATGCTCGAGGCCGTGTCTGATATTTACAGAAGGGGAGTGATGGCTGATGAGGCCTCTTCCAAGGAAGAGAACTTCTCGGCTGCAGATGATATCATATTCATCCAGAGAGACAAACGTGCGGTGAAAACCCCGGCTTCCGATGTTTATACGGTATCTTCAGCATTGGAAAAGGTCATTTCAGAGACTGCCAAGGATTTTCCGTCCGAAAGGGTGGATTCGATTGCCAATGCAGTGGGCATCGACGATATCATTGTCCCGAATCTGATCTATGACAAGGAAACCACGGACTTGGTGCATGCGGAGTCTGTGGATTATATTTCTCCGACCTCAGGTTTTGTGACCGCCGGGCAGCTGATCGTGACCAAAGGCGAAATCGTGACGGCTGAGATACAGCAGCTGCTGGACTCGTACAAGGCTGAATATGAGGAGAGTCTGGGATATGACGGACCGAGGATTTTCCTGTGGATCGGTAACGGAGTGATATCATTGGCATTGGTCCTGATACTATTCCTTTCCATTTTCTACACGAATCCGGACATATTCAAACTGATGAACAAGTATCTTTATCTGCTGTTCATCTTCACATTGACGGCATTTGCAGCGTTTGCAGTGGACAAACTGGACCCGACATTGCTGTATATGATTCCGTTCTCGCTTTCGGCGCTGTATCTGTTGGCGTTTTTCAGAAGGCGTGTAGTGCTTCCGGTGTATGTCGTTTCATTGATGCCGCTGCTGATTTTCGCGCACAACGGCGTGGAACTTTTCCTGCTGAATCTGGTTGCGGGAGTGGTGACAATGTTCGTGTTCCCGTTCTTCAGCAAGGGATGGAGACAGTTCGTGGCGGCTATGCTCGTGTTTGTCTGCCTGCTGCTGACCTTCATCGGATTCCGGCTTATCAATTCGGGCAATGCATTCGACGACTTGTGGCTGATGCTCTATCTGTTTTTAGGGGCACTGCTTTCAGTCGCAGGATATCCGCTCATATATCTGATGGAGAAGATATTCTCGCTTGTGTCAGGTACCCGTCTCCAGGAACTGTGTGACCCTAACAATAAACTTCTGAGAATTCTTGCCCAGAAGGCTCCGGGGACATTCCAGCATTCACTTCAGGTGATGAACCTTGCTGATGCGGCTGCGAGGAGCATTGACGCGGACGTGCTTCTTGTGCGTGCCGGAGCAATGTATCATGACATCGGGAAGACTGCCAATCCGCAATGCTTCGTGGAGAACGAGAGCCTCGGCGCCAAGTTTCACGACGGGCTTACTCCCAAGGAAAGCGCTGAGATGATCATAAGACATGTTACGGACGGTCTCGCTCTTGCTGCCAAGTACAAGCTGCCTCAGGTGGTGAGCGATTTTATTCTCACACATCACGGAACTACCTGTACTGCATTCTTCTACAACAAGTTTATAGAAGAGGGCGGAAACCCTGCCGAATCGGATGCCTTCTATTATAAGGGCAAGAAACCTTGGACCAGGGAGCAGGCGCTGGTCATGATCTGCGATACTGTGGAGGCCGCTTCGCGTACATTGAAGGACAATACTCCCGAGACTTTCGACAAGTTCGTGGAGAACATCGTTTCAGCCAAGATGGCTGCAGGACAGCTTGACAATGCAGATATTACATTGAAGGAACTCAGCCGTATAAAATCAGTGCTGAAGTCATATCTCGGGCAGATTTATCACGAAAGAGTGGTCTATCCCAAGCAGTATAGACAATAATAGGCTTTCCCGATTGGAAATTGTCTGAAAAATACCTATTTTTGCAGGCTAAGTGTGAGATGGCTTGAATCTCGCGCAAACACATAGAAAAATTCGCATTGAAAATATAAAATATTGAATAAAGATGAATATTGTAAAAAATCAGATTGATGAGCTTAATATCCAGCTCACTGTCACTGTTGCTCACGATGATTACGCTGAGGCTGAGAAGAAAGAACTCCAGAGATGCAAACGTACAGCCGAGTTCAAGGGCTTCAGAAAGGGAATGGTTCCAATGTCCCTTATCCAGAAAGTTTATGGTGAGCGCGTGCTTGGCGAAGTTGTGAACAAGGTTCTTTCAGACGCTATCAATAATTTCGTTAAGGAAAACAATATCAAGATGGTAGGTGAGGCTCTTCCAAGTGAGGACCAGCCGGAGATCGAGTGGAAGTCAGGCAACGACTTTACTTTCAAGTTCGATATCGCCACCACATCAGAGGTGAACTTCGAGCTCTCCAAGGATGACAAAGTGAAAGTTTATGAGATCAAGGTTTCTGCTGAGGCCAAGAAAGAGATGAAGGACAACCTTCTCCGTCAGTTCGGTTCTCTCACGGATGCTGAGCAGGCAGGTGAGGATGATTTCGTAATCGTTGATTTCGCTCAGGAAGGCAAGACCGTTGAAGGCTCATATGTAGGCGTGAAGAATGTAGAGGGCGAGGCTAAGTCCAAGTTCCTCGGCGCAAAGGTCGGAGACCAGTTTGATGTCAATGTAAATGAGGCATTTACTAATGAGTCTGACCGTGCATATATGCTCAAGGTAAAGAAAGAGGAACTCGCTTCTCTCGCACCTGAGTTCCACGTTACAGTGAAGGAAGTGAAGACTTTCGCTCCGGCAGAGGAGAACCAGGAGACTTACGACAAGATTTTCGGTGAGAACCAGGTTCACAATGCAGAGGAATTCGACAAGGCTGTAACTGCAAGACTTGAAGAGAATTACAAACAGGAGTCTGACTATAAACTTTCCAAGGATCTGCGCGAGTATCTCGTAAAGAAAGCTGACATCAAGCTTCCGGAAGAGTTCCTCAAGAGATGGCTGTTCAATATCAATGACGGTAAGTTCAGCAAAGAGGAGATCGAGAAAGAGGCACCTGCATTCTTCGAGGATTTCCGCTGGCAGATGGTACGTGGCTACATCATGCAGAAGTTCGACCTCAAGATCGAAGAAAAAGATGTTCACGAGGCAGCTCAGGCATATGTTGCTTACCAGTATGCTTCATACGGCATGGGAAATGTTCCTGAGGCAATTCTCAAGGACAGTGTTGCCCGTGTACTTCAGGATGAGAATACCAGCCGCCGCATTGTAGAGAATGTTGAGGCTACTAAGGTTATCGAGGCAGTTAAGGGTGCGGTTACACTGAAGGCTGAGAAGGTTTCAGTAGAAGATTTCCGTACACTTTAGTCTTAATCCCAAGAAATATGAACAATAACGAATTTTATAAATTCGCGAGAATGGGCCGTGGAATCAGTTCTACGACCCTTCATCGTTATGAATCGGCTCTGGATTCGTATATAAATCCGACCATCATCGAAGAAAGGAAACTCAATGTCGCATCCATGGACGTGTTCAGCCGTCTTATGATGGACAGGGTGATATTTCTCGGTGTCCCGATTGATGACGACGTGGCGAATATCATCATGGCCCAGCTCCTGTTCCTTGCTTCCACCGACAGTATGGCGGACATTTCGCTCTATCTGAATACCCCTGGAGGACAGGTTTCTTCTGGTCTGGCCATTTATGATACGATGCAGATCATTGAACCGGACGTTGCTACCATCTGTACAGGCATGGCGGCATCGATGGGCTCGGTGCTGTTGTGCGCAGGTACTGAAGGCAAGCGTTCAGCATTGCCGCACAGCCGTGTCCTGATTCATCAGCCTCTTGGCGGCGCCCAGGGACAGGCATCAGACATCATCATAGCAGCCAAGGAGATAGAAAAGACCAGAACAGAACTGTGCAGCATCATTGCCCAGCACACTGGTCAGACTTTCGATCGTGTGCTTGCTGATGCGGACAGGGATTTCTGGATGACTGCAGAGGAAGCAAAGGCTTATGGTATGGTGGACGGAATTCTTTCCAGTAAGAAAAAGGTGAAATAAAGTGGCCGGAAAAAAGACACAAAATTATTGTATGTTCTGCGGGAGACCGGAATCTCAGGTTCCGTTCCTTCTCCCGGGACAGAACGGGGCTTGTATCTGCAGCGACTGTATCATGTTGGCTGCCGATTATCTGAAGGAGGTTTCAGGACAAAAAACTGAGAAAACAGCACCCAAGAAGATCAATAAACTGCAGAAGCCTAAGGAAATCAAGGAGTTCCTGGACCAGTATGTCATTGGACAGGACCGTGCGAAGAAGCTTCTGTCAGTGGCTGTGTACAATCACTACAAGAGGATAAACCACAATCTGGCCGACAAAGTGGATGACGGAGTTGAACTTGAGAAGTCCAATATCCTCCTTGTTGGCCCGACCGGAACAGGTAAGACATTGCTCGCAAAGTCCATAGCAAGGCTTCTTCAGGTGCCGTTCACGATTGTGGATGCGACTGTGCTTACTCAGGCCGGATATGTAGGTGAGGATGTGGAGAGTCTGCTCTCAAGGCTTCTGCAGGAGGCTGATTATGACCTTGCGAAGGCGGAGAGAGGTATTGTCTTCATCGATGAGATAGACAAGATCGCCCGTAAAGGAGACAACCCGTCCATCACTCGTGACGTTTCCGGAGAAGGAGTCCAGCAGGCGCTGCTCAAGCTTCTCGAAGGAAGTGTTGTCAATGTGCCGCCACAGGGCGGACGCAAGCATCCTGAGCAGGAGTTCATTCATGTAAATACCCAGAACATCCTGTTCATTTGCGGCGGTGCTTTTGAAGGTATAGAGAGGTCGATTGCCAATCGTCTGAACACTCAGGTCATCGGTTTCACAGCAGGCAGCACCAAACAGATTGACAAGAACAATCTGCTCAAATATGTGGCTCCGGAGGATCTGAAGTCCTATGGCCTCATTCCGGAGATCATCGGTCGTCTTCCGATTGTCACTTATCTGGACAGTCTGGACAAGGAGTCGCTTCTGCGTATTCTCTCAGAGCCGAAGAATGCCATCTTGAAGCAGTATGAGAAAATGTTCGAGATGGACGGCATAAAACTGGAGATAGAAGAAGGCGTGAAGGAACTCATCGTCGATACCGCCATCAAGAACAAACTCGGAGCGCGTGGCCTGAGAGGCATCTGTGAAAGAATTTTCGATGATGCCATGTTTGAGGCTCCGTCTTCGCGCAAGAAGACATTTACCGTGACACTAGAGTACGCCAAGGAGCATCTGAAAGATGATATTTAATATTACGGGAAATGACAGACAGGCTGCTTCACGTTTTGTGAACAGCCTGTTTCCGGAAAAGTCGCAGTTTGAGAAATAGTCGCTATTTCTCAAACTGCACTAGATGTTGGCGGTAGCAGCTGCAGCGCGTCCGGCAGCTTCGGCGAAATCCTCACCATTGGAGGCGTAGATGATTCCACGTGACGAATTGATAAGCAAGCCGCCCATTGCATTTGCACCGTGCGCGATTACCTCTTCTGCGGAACCTCCCTGTGCACCGACACCTGGCACGAGGAAGAAATTGTCCGGGCAGAACTTGCGGATTTCAGCAAGTTTGTCGGCTTTGGTGGCGCCTACCACGAACATCATGTTGTCAGGAGTCGAGATGGACATCATCTTTTCCATAACTACCTGATAAAGAGGCTTGCCGTCCTGCTGGGCCATCTGGAAATCTGCAGAAGACTTGTTGGATGACAATGCTACCACGATAGCGAATTTTCCAGGATATTCGAGGAACGGGGTGACAGTTTCACTTCCCATATAAGGGGAGATGGTCACAGCGTCGAAATCCATCGTCTCGAAATAAGTTTTCGCATACATCTTTGCTGTATTTCCGATATCCCCGCGCTTGGCGTCTGCGATGATGAACTGCTCAGGATGATTGTTCCTGATATAATCTACGGTCTTTTCCAGCGCCATCATACCTTCACGTCCATAACACTCATAGAAAGCCAAGTTCGGCTTGTATGCTACACAATGCTCTGAAGTCGCGTCAATGATGGCCTTGTTGAATTCATACAGCGAGCGAGCAGTGCCTTTCAACAATTCCCCGTGGACAGCAATCTCTCCGTCCTGGGCTAGTTTCTGAATGTGCTGGGGCATCTTGTTGAAATCAGTGTCCAAACCCACGCACAACATGGTCTTCTTGGCCTGGATCTGGGCATATAAATCTTTGGTATTCATATCTTTATAAATAATCTTCAAAATACATCGTCACCTTGTCCATAAGGTGGATACGGTCCTTGCCGAAAACATTGTGCTCGGCGCAAGGATATGGGAAATAGTCCAGCTGGACATTGTTCTTGATACATTCTCTTACGAAACTCAGGCTGTGCTCCCAGACGACAGTGTTGTCGATAGCGCCCTGACAGATAAGCAGTTTGCCCTTCAGGTCAGCCGCCTTGTTGATCAGACTTGTCTCGGCGAAGCCTTCAGGATTTGAATCCGGAGTCTCCATATATCTCTCTCCGTACATCACCTCGTACCATTTCCAGTCGATTACAGGCCCGCCTGCAACACCGACCTTGAAAGTCTCGGGATAGTTTGTCATAAGCGAAATCGTCATAAATCCGCCGTAGCTCCATCCGTGCACGCCGATCCTGTCCTTGTCCACATACGGCAATGTCATAAGTTCACTCAGGCCGGCCATCTGGTCAGCCATCTCCGCCTGTCCGCAGTATTTGTGGATGGCCTTCTCATAAGCTGCGCCACGGTTTTCCGTACCTCTGTTGTCCTGCACATAGACGATGTAACCGCGCTGCGCCATGTACATTTCCCAAAGCCTTATCTGTCCAAGCCAGGAATCATTCACCATCTGCGAATGAGGACCGCCATAGACATACAGGATGACCGGATACTTCTTGGCAGGGTCGAAATCCACCGGAAGATAGAGCCTGTACCAGTTGTCATATTTTCCGTCGGCGCTCTTTACAGTTCCCAGAGTCATCTCACCTGTAGCGTAATCCTTCATCGGATCCTCAGCGGTGAAGATAGTCTTGGACATCTTTCCGTCTGTAGAAGTCACTTTCACCACGCCGGGAACATTGAAACTGCTGTAACTGTCGATAAACCATGTGCCTGATTCATTGACACTTACATTGTGCCATCCCTCATCGGAGGTAAGCCTGACAGGTGTCCCGACATTGACCTTTCCCTTGCGGGAGACATTGACACGGACGGAGAACAGGTGCTGCTCGACAGGGGAGACCTCGGCGCTGGTGTAGAAGATGCGCTCGCCGTTTTCGGCAACGAATTTCACGTCAGCGGCGACGTTGGAGATGCGGGTTACGGTGCCGAGCGTGTCGCAGAGGTAGAGGTTCTTGTAGCCGTCCCTGTTGTCAGTGCGGTAGATGAATCTGCCGGAGAATCCGAACCAATGCAGAGGGTCCGTCGGCTCCACCCATTTTTCATTGTCCTCAGTAAGTATGGTTCTCAGGAATTTGCCGTCGTGGGCCCTGTACATATTCAGGTGCATATGCTTCTGGCTCCTGTCCAGAACCTGGATGAAGAGCAGCTTTCCGTCAGGAGACCAGGAAACATTGGTGAGATACTGGTCGTAGCCGAAATCGTCCGCCTGGATGTATGTAGTCGTGTGTTCCGCCAGATTGTAAACGCCTACGCGCACATTTTCCGAGCCCATTCCGCTCATCGGATATTTGATGCTCTTGAGAGAACCGGTACGTGTGGTGATGTCCAGAAGAGGGAATTCCGTTACCTGACTTTCATCCTTGCGGTAGAAGGCGATGCTGCGTCCGTCCGGTGACCAGAAAATACCTCCGGATATACCGAACTCGTTTCTGCTGACCGACTGACCATAAGTGATTTCAGAATTCTCGCTTTCAGCGACAGGGCGGACATGCTTGCGCTGGTCAATGTAATAAAGGCTTTTGCCCACGGTAAATGCCAATGCTGGGGCTGCACCGACGGCCCTGTTGCCCATCATTGACCCGTTTGCAGACATTGCAGCCTCGTTCGGCGTGACATTCTCAGCGCCTTCCGGCAATGACTTCTTCAGATATGCTCCGGCAGCTTCCGCATAGATGCCGAGCACCTCGTCAGCATCCACATCTTTACCGGCATTGACATCATATAGCTGCGGCCTTCCTTCCTTCATATATACAATGGTGTTCTCGCCGTACCATCCTGCACGGAATCTCTCAGGTCTGAGGTCGCCCGAATATACGGCCTGCTCCATCGTCATCATCTTGCCTGTGTTGTTGGCCGGATGAACAGAAAAAACTTTCATTCCCTCAGCTCTCTGGTGCTCCTCGGCATTCAGAGAAACAGCGGCCAAAGATGATGCCGCCAATATTGTCAATGCGATAAAATGTAATCTTTTCATCTTATTGTCATTCAATAGCTTACCTCACGGACAGGATATTATCCACGATATACTTCTGCTGACCGCGCCACGGAAGCGCTCCCAAATACTCTTTATAATGAAGTTCCACGGTCTTGCCGCTGCACCTCATCAGAGAATCAGCAAGCTCTCCATTCTCCACAGAGAACTCGAAAACGTAGGATTCCATACCATTGGTACCTTTTCCTGTACCTCTCAGGCCTGACTGGATCAGCCTGCCTTCGTAGGTCTTGAATACATAGCCCTTGTACATCACCTGATTCAGGTCTCCTGCCTTGACTCCTTCACCGAAGACAAAGTAGAAGCGGAAATAGAAGAACCCTGTCAGGGCCAGCACAACCACAAGCGTGACGGTGCTGATGATCTTAGTCTTGATACTCATATTATTCGATATTGTCATTGAGTTCCCATCCTGTCAATGTGGAGATATATGGAATCAGCACATGGGCGAGCTTTTTGTGTCCCTTGTAGCTTGGATGCCAGCTTGCGCCGAGCTCATCATCCGTATTGTGCACAGCCTTGGTGAAACTCAGGAAATGCACATTCTTAAGGCCGCAGCTGTTTACGCAATACCTCACATAATCGGCTGCCAGGTCATCGCAGTTGCTCGAAACACAGAGAACCGGATGATTCTCACCGTAGTTCTTCTTGATCTTGTTCAGGAGTTTCACATAATTGTCCCTGAAAATCGACATCTTGGGCTGTCTGCCGGTAGAGAAGTCATTGGTACAGAGGTAGATGATGGTGACCTGCGGTCTGAATGCATCAGCTGTGGCATCCCATTTCACATCCTTGTCCTCGTCGAATGTCTGGTCATAACGGTCAGGCATATAGTAGTCCTTGAACTTGTCCGCATAATTTCTGGCAATCCCCATTCCGGAATGCGCAACAGCATAGTAATCAGCCCCGAAGTACCTTGAAAGGATAGCAGCGTAAGTCAGATTGCTGTTCTCGGTCTCGCTCTTGTAAGGGTCAGTCCTGACACTGTTCTCAGTACCGTAACCGCAAGTGTAGGAGTCACCTATCACCTCGAACTGGCGCTCTTTGAGACCTTCAGCCTGAAGCAGTTCGCCTGCCTTGGTAATATACTCGCTGATGGTGGTCCTGCCTTCACTTCCCTCAGTACGCTTTTTCAGAACCACAGTGTGCTCGAAGCCTTTCCCCTTGGAATTGAACGACTTGAGGGCAGCCGGTTCCACCAGCACATATACCGAATCCTTACCGCTGACCCTGATGGTCCTGTCAGCCTTCGCGTCCGGTTCCCTGTCAATCCAGAGGTCATAATAGTTCGCTTTGCTGTCGGAAGCCTTCATCGCGAGGTAAGAGCCCTCAAAACGGATTCTGACATATACTCCGGTCCAGTCGAAAGAAACATTGTCCTTCTCCTTCAATGTCCTGCCCACATAAGTCACCCTCGAATCCGATGCCGGAGTGTGGATCTCCGGCAGTTCCCTTGCAGATAAACCGCTGATGGTCAATGTCAATGCCATCAATGCTGTAATCATCCTTTTCATATCTTTTATTTCATTTTCTCAAGTCCTGAATTCAGGAACTCGACAAATCCGTCTATATCAGTATTGTATCCGCGAATCGGAGCGAGCTGCTTTCCGTCAGGCGACAGAAGCACGTAGTTTGGCTGTGCGCTCACGCCAAAATTCTCACGGACGAACCATGCATTGACACGTCCCCTGTCCTTCAGAACCTTTCCGCTGCTGGTGGTAACCCATTCGTTCTCAGGAAGTTTAGTCTTGTCATCCGTATAGAGAACCACAATGACGAAATCATTTTTCAGTATCGACAGTACCTTCGGATCACTCCATACCCTCTGCTCCATCTCGCGGCAATTCACGCAGGCGAGACCGGAAATGTCCAGGAAAACAGGTTTGCCGGACGCTTTCGCAGCAGCATATCCCTCTTCCATAGAATGATAGCCTGTAAGTCCGAGCGGCAGTTTTTCGCCTTTATTGGCCTCCTCAATACTGATCACAGGCTGGCTTGCATTGCTGCCCATTATGAAGTCCTGCGTCTCGATAGGAGGGAGATATCCTGACAATGCCTTCAGCGGTGCGCCGAACATTCCCGGTATCATATAGACCACGAACGTAAAGTCCACGATCGCCAGGAAAAGCCTGAATATCCCGATATGCTTCACCTCGCTGTCCGCCTCAAACCTGATCTTGCCGAGCAGGTACAGACCGAGCAGGGTGAATACCACAATCCAGATGGCGAGATAAATCTCCCTGTCCAGAAGACCCCAATGATAAGTCTGGTCCGCCACGCTGAGGAACTTCAGACCGAGAGCCACCTCGATGAATCCGAGCACCACCTTCACGGAGTTCAGCCAGCTGCCGCTCTTGAGCTTCTTCAGCAGAGACGGGAACATCGCGAAAATCGTGAAAGGCAATGCAAAGGCTACAGAGAAGGCAAGCATTGTCACCATCGGAGTCCAGAACTCACCCTGAGTGGATTTGATCAGGACGGAACCTACGATAGGACCGGTGCATGAGAATGACACCAGGACCAGTGTCAATGCCATGAAGAAGATGCCTGCAAGTCCTCCCTTGTCGGAATTCTTGTCGCTTTTGTTCACGAGAGCTGAAGGCAGAGTGATTTCAAACGCTCCGAAGAAAGATGCCGCAAATACCATAAACACGATAAAGAAGATGATATTCGGAAGCCAATGCGTTGAAAGCCAGTTGAATATGTCGGCCGTAACTGTCTCTCCTCCAAAGATGTAGGTCGCTCCGATAATCAATGAAATAGGTACTGTGTAAAGCAGTACGATGAACAGTCCGTACATGAAGGCCTTGAAACGTCCGGCCGCAGGTGTTGACGAACCTTTCATGAAGAATGATATGGTCATCGGCACCATAGGGAATACACAAGGCGTGAGAAGCATCGCAAATCCCCACAGTACGGCCTCAAGTATCAGAGCCCACAACGAGCCGCCGGCCCGCTGCTCCTCTTCTGTCACGTTCTGAGAAATCTCTGGAGCCTCTGCAGTTACGGCAGTCTCAGCCTTTTCAGGAACAGCAGCAACTGCCGCGTCAGCCTCTTTCCGGAGCTTTATCTCGAAATTCCAGTCCTCAGGCGCGCCGCAGGAGTTGTCCGTGCAGCTCGAAGACGTGATCATACCTTTCAGACTCGAGGCATCTTCTGTCACTCTGATCTTCTGTGCTACCTTGATCTTGTCGAAGAAAACATCATCCCCGTCGAATTTCTCAGGCTTGAGCAGATCGTACAAACCGCCTTCAAGAGAATATCCTTTGACATCCTCGAATTCCACCGTTACAGGCGAATCCTTGTGGGAAGCTCCATAGGTATGCCATCCGGAGCTGATAGTTCCGGAGAAGATGATTTCGGTAATCCCGTTTTCCGTTTTTCCCTGGGAAACGGACCATTTTACTATCGGTTCGCCCATTTGAGCGAATAAAGGCACTGCACTCAGTAAAAAGAGTACAATGCTTGATATAATACTGCGTCTTTTCATTATCATATCATTTTCGGTATAAAAATGATTTCGCTTATTTTGCGTAAGCTACTGAACGGGTCTCCCTGATGACGGTAATCTTCACCTGTCCAGGGTATGTCATTTCGTTCTGTATCTTGAGAGCTATGTCGGAAGAAAGCGTAGCTGCCTGCTCGTCGCTTACATCCTCTGCGCCTACGATTACACGGAGCTCCCTACCTGCCTGGATCGCATAACTCTTGGTTACACCAGGATATGCGGCAGCAAGGTCTTCCATGCCCTTTAGCCTCTTGATATATGATTCAATGACCTCGCGGCGTGCTCCAGGACGTGCTCCTGAGATAGCGTCACCTACCATGACGATAGGGGAGATGAGCGATGTCATTTCAGTCTCTTCGTGGTGAGCGCCGACAGCGTTGCAGATTTCAGGTCTTTCCTTGTACTGCTCTGCCAGTTTCATACCGAGCAGTGCGTGAGGAAGTTCAGGATCATCCTCTGAAACCTTTCCGATATCGTGGAGAAGTCCGGCCCTCTTCGCGAGCTTAGGATTGAGACCGAGCTCGGAAGCCATTATGGCACAGATATTTGCAACTTCGCGTGAGTGCTGGAGAAGGTTCTGTCCGTAAGAAGAACGGTATTTCATACGTCCTATGAGTTTCACGAGTTCGATGTTCATACCGTGGATTCCAAGGTCAATGCAGGTTCTCTTACCGGTCTCGAGGATCTCATCCTCAAGCTGTTTCTGGACCTTCGCCACTACCTCTTCAATACGTGCAGGATGGATACGTCCGTCCACGACAAGCTGATGGAGCGCAAGACGTGCGACCTCTCTTCTGACAGGGTCAAAAGCCGAAAGAAGAATGGCATCCGGAGTATCGTCCACTACGATTTCCACACCGGTAGCAGCCTCCAGAGCCCTGATGTTACGACCTTCGCGGCCGATGATTCTACCTTTGATATCATCGTTCTCGATAGGGAAGGTGGTGACTGCATTCTCAATGGCAGTCTCCGTCGCAGTTCTCTGTATCGTGGTGATTACTATCCTTTTGGCTTCCCTTGCAGCATTAAGTCTGGCGTCATCCATCGTATCGTTTATGTACGCCTGGGCTTCGCTTCTCGCCTCGGCCTTCATGTTTTCCATGAGAAGGTTCTTGGCTTCGTTGGCGGTCATGCCGGCAATGCTCTCAATCTGCTTGTTGGCTTCCTGGCGGAGTGACTCGTATTCTTCTGCCTTACGGTCGAGCGCATCTTTCTGGGACTGGAGGCTTGCCTTGGTATTGTCGAGATCCTTGATTTTCTTCTGGAGCTCGTTGTTCTGCTGGTTAAGATTGTTCTCTTTCTGCTTGAGACGGTTCTCGGTATCCTTGATCTGTGCATTCTTCTCATTCACGAACTGCTCGTGCTCGCTTCTGAGCTGGAGGAACTTCTCTTTGGCTTGAAGGATCCTTTCTTTCTTGATGTTTTCTGCCTCAAGTTCCGCCTTTTCCAGGATGCTGTCCTTGCGTCCCTTCATAACCATTCTGTGAACCATTATGAAAACTGCAATTCCGAATGCAGCTGACAGCAAGGCTACTGCTATGAATATCAAAATGTTGTTCATACGTATATATAAATTTATGTTTTAGTCGTCTCTTTCCGGATTACAAAAAACCGGCTGCAAGTTTCCTTGTACGAAGAAGCTTGCAGTCGGAATATATAAAAGCCGTCAGCCGGGTCGTCAGAAAAATCTAATATTGCAAGATTTGAGCTCCGTGCCGGTTCAGTAATCCTACGTCCCGCATAGCGGAATCCCATCAAAGGTACTTAGGCCCGCACATCCCCGGCTCGAGAACACCCGGTTCCGAAGAACTTGTTGTTTTCAGCGAGTAGTGGGCCGACGGCTAATCTTTTATACCATCAAGATAAGTATTTGTCTGCTTCTCAAGCGCTTTCACCTCATTCTCCAGACTCTCCACCATCCTTCTCGCTGACAGCCTCGCGATACACTCGTTCAGGGCCACAAACGTAAGAAGCTCCGACGTGTCCTTTTCGGGAAACCTGTTCGAATACTTGCTTAACGTGCTTTCCACCAGTTTAGCGGCATTTCTGTAAATCTCCTCGTCATCTGGCGTCTTGGCCGACAACTCGTATTTCTTGCCGTTGATCCGTATCGTAATCTTCTGCCCCATATCTATCTTTCCAATAATGAGATGCATCTGTCAATCTCAGAAATCATCCTGTCAATCTTCTCCCTCGCAGCTGCGCTGCCTTCCTCATGAGCAGTAAAAGCTTCAATCAACTTGAGATTATCTACTTGTCTTTCCAGATCCGAAATCTGCTTCTTATATGAATCAATTTCAGCATCTTTCCTCCTCAGTTCGATGACAAGATTCTCTTTCGTCTGTCTCTCGCGTTCATACAGCGCGATAAGTCTTTCGATATTTTTTCTTACATCTTCGAGCATCAGAGGCAATACTTTAGATTCATAATATGCAAATTTAATAAAAAATTTTCCATATTTGCGTTGGAATATAAGATATTTCTGATGGAATCTTCAAATTTATTAGACCGATACGTGTGGCTTGTGGATTTGCTTGTCCAGAACCGCTATATGTCCTTCACCGAAATTGACGAGGCCTGGAGAGAATCGGACTTGAATCCGAAAAAGGAACCGATGCCCAAGAAGACTTTCCAGAATCACTGTGCGAAGATCAAGTCGTTGTTCGGGATTGAAATCAAATGTACCCACAGAGGCACATACCAGTACCATATAGTAGAAAAGAGGGACGCTTTCGTGACAGGTGTCCGTTCCTGGCTGTACAACTCATTCGCATTGAACAGCATAGTATCTTCAGACGCATCCCTGTCCTCGAGAATCGTGCTCGAGAAGCTGCCGTTGGGCGTTTCCAAACTCTCACCCGTGCTGAAGGCAATGAAGAACAACAAGATGCTCCGCATCGAGTTCAGAAGTTACCGCTCACGGGAACTGTCAGTAAAGGAGGTTGTGCCTTATTGCCTGAAAATCTATCATCTCGTCTGGTATCTTCTTGCCAGGGACAGAGATTCTTCTGCTCTTCATATCTATAACATGGAACGGGTGACCAATGTAGAAGAGATTGACTATCAGTTTACTATGCCGCCCGAATTCAATGCGGGAGCTTTCTTTTCGAACTATTTGGGCGTCATTGTTCCGGAAAAGCCTGTGGTAGAGACCATCCTGCTGAAAGTGAAAGACGGTCAGGAAGAATATCTCCGCAGCATTCCGTGGCATCATTCCCAGAAGGAAGTGGTGACAGGGCCGGACTATGCGGTCTTTGAATTCAGAATGTGCATCACGACAGACCTTATACAGCGAATAATGTCCCAGGGCTATCTGGTGGAGGTGCTTGCTCCGGAGAGTCTGAAAGAAAGAGTCAAGAATGTGCTGCTGAAAATGAATGAAATCTACGGACTCTGATTAAAGGTGAGGATAGCGACTTATGGGTAAAGAAAGCCACATATCAGGCAGAAACACATTCGTCCTTGTGTATTTGGGCGCGTTGAGCGCCTTCGGGCCTTTCGTAATGGATATGTATGTTCCGGTGCTGCCTGCCATGCAGGACTGGTTCGACTGCCCGGTGTCCAAGGTGCAGTTAGGCCTGACCACAGGTCTTGTCGGGCTTGCAGTCGGCCAGCTGATATTCGGCCCGGTAAGCGACAGGTACGGCCGGAAACGTCCTTTGATATGCGCTATGGCCCTGTTCTTGATATCCACATTTGGCTGCATCTTCTCTGCCAATGTCCATGAATTCATCATCATGAGGCTCTTCCAGGGTCTGGCCGGATCCGGCGGAGTCGTCCTTTCCAGAAGCATTGCCACAGATCGGTACAGGGGAAAGGAATTGACGAAAATGATGTCAATGATAGCCGCGGTCAATGGCGTAGCGACGGTGGCTGCACCTATCGTGGGCGGACTTATAGCCCTTGTGGGAGGCTGGCGGGCCATATTCTGGAGCCTTATAGTGTTGTCGGCGGCACTGCTCATCGGAGCTACCCGCATGGATGAGAATCTCTCGTTCAAGAACCTGAGCATCTACAAGTCCTCGTCATTGAAAGTTATTGCCGACGGTATCTACAACATATTGAGCAACAGGCGGTTCCTTCTGTATGTTCTTACGTATATGTTCTCCATGGGCGTGCTTTTCACCAACATCGCCTCAGCTCCATTCCTTATGCAGGAGCATTACGGACTATCCACTCTGCATTTCAGTATAGTTTTCGGATTCAATGCATTGACCTTCGCCATCGCTGCGGCGCTCATCCCTAAATTCAAGGACAATGATGCGGCTATCAGGTTCGGTACATTCGCGCTTGCGGGATTCTCGGTGCTGACAGCAGTCGTGCTGTTTTTCAAACCGGGGTTCTGGTGGTACGAGATACTGGTATTCATCCTGATGTTGATAGTCGGCATAGTCTCCACCGCCTCCAACGTCTCAGCTATGGATTCGGGACGGGACAATGCAGGGGTCGCATCTGCCCTGCTCGGCGCCATCGGTTATGCTTTCGGCGGAATTGTGCCTGCGATAGTGGGAATGGGGGACCTGTTCATCATCACCGGGGCGCTTTTCCTCTGCAGCTCAATGCTTACGCTCGTCTGCGTGCTGATTTCTCTTGCCGGAAAGAAATCCGCTTAGTAATTTTGCTCCCAAATAAGTGTGCGTATGGAATTGTATGAATATGCAAGGCCTGACATAATGTCAGGAAAAAAAGTGCTGTATCTGCATGGCTTCGCTTCGAGCGGCCAGAACGGTACGGTAAAGACAATGGGGACATTGCTCCCTTCAGCAGAAATCATTGCCCCGGACATCCCCGTAGAGCCTGTCGAGGCCATGGATATGCTTAAAAAACTTTGTGAAGCGGAAAAACCGGACCTGATCATAGGTGCGTCGATGGGCGCGATGTATGCCGAAATGCTGCGCGGATATGACAGGATTCTCGTGAACCCGGCATTCAAGCTCGCCGATACCATATTGAAGAACAATGGTTTGGGACGGCAGGAGTTCCATAATCCAAGGCGCGACGGACAGACATCATTTCTGGTGAACAAGGGGCTTATAGAAGCATTCCGTGAAGTGTCTTCGCACAATTTCGAAGGACTCGAGCCCGACAGTTCCGATCCTGTCTTCTTCGGGAAGGTCAATGAAGAGAAACAGCGCGTTTACGGAATGTTCGGTATTCACGACACGCTCGTGACCGGCACCTTCGAGTTGTTCTCGACCTATTATCCCAATGCTGTCCGGTTCAATGGGGAGCACTATCTGGATGACAGCGTCTTCCTGCATTCGGTCATGCCTGTGATAGAAAGGATAGACGACAAGCAGGAAAACCGGGCCAAGAAGGTGATGCTCATAGCATTGACAGATACCCTTCTGGATATGACAAACGGGCAGGCTCATGGACTCGCCATAGAAGATATGGAGCCTTACGGGAGTGCGGTGAAGGCCTTCGCCAAACTCTCGGAGCAGTACTCGCCTTATGTGCTGATTTCCAATGACTTCAATGCCCCTGAACGCCTTCCGGAACTCTATCATTGGGTGGAAAAACGACTTGGCGTGCCGGCCTGGAACAGAGTGGTCATTGCCAATAAAAAGGATATGCTGCTCGGGGACTATCTCATCGACAGATATCCGGAACGGCTTGGTACTGATGACTTTATGGGAACAGTTCTCCATTTCGGAGAAGAACCGTTCAAGACTTGGGAAGAAGTGCTGACATATTTCTCCCGCCTCGGGGGCCAGTAGAATCGCTGATTCCTGTCATGGTGTGATTTTTGCGGTAATTTTCTGCTTGGTGACAAAGGACTATGTGCCGTCGCCCAGTTTTATTTAAACATAATTAGTATGAAACGTAGTTTATTGTATTCAGGACTCATGCTTGCTCTCTTGGGAGTATTTGCCAGCTGTCACAAAGACAGCAAGTCCGATGAAAATTGGAAAGATATTCCGTCAAATCAGTTTACCGCAGAAAGCGGAAAAGCTGAAATATCTGTCAATTCCATACCTGTAAGCATGGGAAATGTGAAATTGACGGCATCCAGCGCTACCGAAGGCGTCCTCCAGATGAACAATGTCATTCCTTGCGCTTCTTCTGTCGCAGTCAATGTGAATCTGAAGAATACCGGTGACTCGAAATGGACATTCAGCGGTGAAGGCAACATCTACAATATGGCAGTCATGTCATTGTTCAGTACAAACAAGACACCTATTTACACAGTGTCCGTGGAGGGCGAAATCGACGGCAATGAAAAAATCTCCGTCAAGGCAGCAACGAAAGTAGTCGCAAAAGGCGGCATGGAAGGAGACTGGAATCTGCTTAGAGAGGCTGTTCCTGATAAGGATGGAGTGCCTGTGGCAACTCCTTTGCAGATTACCTGGACGGCAAGTGGTGATTACGCTGTCAGTGCAGCCATGATGGGCAAGATGCTCAGTATATTTGGTAGTGTTCAGCTTGCTGACCAGCTTGACAGGCTTTCATTTACAGAGGACGGAAACGTGACTGCAAGATTTTGGGAATCTGACGAGGATTCAGGCAATTCAGGAATCCCTGATATGAAGGAGTTTGATGGAATCATCAAGAGTCTTGTCGGTCCCGACGGCAAATACCATTTCGTTCCGACCACCCACACGGAATGGATAGACCTTCCGCCTGCAAACTTGGCTTTCTGGTTTGCGAACGGAGGAAACCTTTTCGTTCTGCCTAATATCGCTGCATTGTCAGAAATGGAAGGAGCACAGGCTGATGCGTTCGTGACCAAGGCAGCTGACCTGTCCGGTTTGAGCGAACTCCTTGAAGAACTTCAGAAATTGGGCATTGACCCTAAAGAAATACTGCCGGTCATCAAGAATTTCATGGCCAACGGCTTGGTAATGAAATATGTGGTTACAGACAACTCTCTGCAGCTCTTCATGGACAAGGAGCTTTGCGATCCTATAGTGAAACCGCTGCTTCCGTTGCTGGACCAGCTCGACAAGAAACTCGAGGAAATGGCCAAGAATCCTGATATTACAGAGGAGCAGAAGGCTGAGCTTCAGAAACTTCAGACCCTCATGGGAGTATTCAGACTGACAAAGCCGTCCGACCTCAAGGCTGTCTGGGCGAATACTACAGAATTTGCTGTAGCGATGAATTTCGTGAGGTAATGCTCAGAAACATTCACGCATTATCTGCGTGATGTTCCGGGTTTTGCCCATAGTATAGAAATGCACGGCAGGGACTTCATTCTTTATGAGGTCCTTGCATTGTTTTATGCACCACTCGGTACCGATCCGATAGACTTCTTCCTTGTCGTCTCCCGCGTCCCTTACCGCGTCTGTCAGCTCTTTGGGAATATCCAGAGCGAAAGACTGGGGCAGCAGTGCTATCTGTTTGGCGGAGGACAACGGCTTGAGTCCCGGGATAATCGGGACATTGATACAGGCCTTGCGGCATTTCTCCACATAGCTGTAGAACACGGAATTGTCGAAGAACATCTGCGTGATGATGTAGTCCGCCCCTGCATCCACTTTCCTCTTCAGGTTCAGGATGTCCGTTTCAATGTTGGCGCATTCGAAATGTTTCTCCGGATATCCGCCGACGCCGATACAGAACGATTCTTCACTCTGGGCATCGAACCGGCGGATGGCCTCTACCAGCTCATTGGCATGACTGTAGCCGGAGGGGTGGGGAGTGAACCTCTTTTCGCCGCTTACCGAATCGCCGCGCAGCGCCATCAAGTTGCTGATACCGAGGAACCTGTAATTGTACAGGTCGCTTTCGATTTCTTCAGCTGACGTGCCGCCGCAGATTACGTGAGGCACCACGTCGATATCGAATTCCGCCTGGATGGCCGCGCATACCGCCACCTCGCTGATCCTGTTCCTGACCAGATGTCTCGTGTATGTGCCGTCGCTTTCTCTTCGGAAAGCATATTCGTCCCTGTGGCAGGTGATGTTTATGTATTTGGGGCTGAACTCCCTAAACGTGCGCACCTTGTCGAGAAGTTCAGTCTTGCTCATACCGTTGAGCGGCGGAACTATCTCTATCGAAGGAAATGTATTCTTGCTGTCGGCAAGTATTTCAGAAATTTTCATAGCCTGTTCATTTAGAATGATGCATACTCTTATGATTACAGCAGGTGTCCGAGGAATTGGCGGGCCTGCTCCTCACTCATTCCTCGTCTTTCCCTGTAGTCCTCGAAATCCTCTTTTGAAAGCCTGTGTATCTCAGGATACGTGGCCTCGGGATGGATAAACACGAAACCGCAGACGGATGCGTCAGGAATCATCGCGCAGCTCTCCGTAAGCCGGATGCCCAACTTCTCCGCCTCAGGCAGAATGTTCAGAATGTCCCGTTTCAGAGTGTGGTCAGGACAGCTGAGATATCCCGCAGCCGGTTTCACGATTCTGAATTTCCGCTGAGCCCCAGGATGCAGATGCTCCTCCAGATGCTTGTCCAGCCAGATGGAAGCGGCTTCTGCCAATGTGACGCGCACTGCCCGGTCAAGCATCGATTCGAAACAGCCGCATGTACAACATCCTGTGTGACATGTCTGTACGCTTACAGCGAAAGCGCCCATCGGCCCGTAACTCTTTTCCGGCACGAAATCCGCCAGCGAAAGTCTCACAGGACGTCCGTCCACGCTCTTGCCGGCCTTTTCCTGTCTCATCATAGGAAAAACCACATTGACCTCATTCCCGCCGGAACCATATTTCGCGTCAATGTCATTTCCCTTACGTCGCGCAAGCATTGACCTGAACGAAAGCCGGATCAGCACTTCGTGCTTTGTGCGGAATCGCTCCAGGACGGTCTTGCCTTCTGCCAATATCTTGTTTATCTCCGGGTCATCCGGAAGTTCCTGTCCGTATTTGAAGCCCCAGATAGCCAGAAACATTCTCCAGTCGAAATGCGGCATTACCTGGTCAATGCCCAGTTCCATTGCCGGAATGTCTTGGAAATCATACTCTTCCGCCTTGAGGTAAGAGTCTTCCGGGAATGCGGCTGGGGCAGCGCTCTCGGCATCAGTATGAGGCCTGCTTTCGTACAGGCTCCTGATGGGTTCCTGACCCGCATGCTCTTCCGCCTCGAATTTCTCCCTGTTCATCAGACATTTCTTGGCCATGACCGCCGACGTGGAAGCATCCTGCGCATAGAACACGTGAGAGTAGAGCGGAGCGAGTTTTACGGCAGTATGAAGCGCAGAGGTCGTGGCGCCGCCTATGAACAGCGGAATGTCCAGCCCTCTTCTGGTCATTTCACGGCAGAGCTCCTCCATCTGGAAAAGCGAAGGAGTGATCAGTCCGCTGACCCCGATGATGGAAGCGTGATGCCTTACCGCCTCGTCCAATATCTTCTCCTTCTCCACCATCACACCCAAGTCAATGACATTGAACCCGTTGCAGCCCAATACTATGCCCGTGATGTTCTTCCCGATATCGTGTACATCACCCTTGACCGTGGCATTGATGATTACCGGCCTGCCAGAGCCTGAGTCACTGTCTCCGCTCATATAAGGCTCCAGCACTGCCACCGCGTCCTTCATGATCTTGGCTGATTTCACCACCTGAGGCAGGAACATCTTTCCGGCTCCGAACAGCTCGCCGACACGCTCCATCCCCTCCATCAGAGGACCTTCAATCACCTTTACGGCAGTTCCGTATCTGCGGTAGCAGTCGAGAACGTCTTCCTCAAGCCCGGTATTCCGGCCTTTGACCAATGCCTCCTTTATCCGTTCCTCAGCTGTGGCGGCTTTCTCAGTCCCCGGCTGTGCGGCGTTCGGGCCAATCCCCTGAGCAGCAGCCTCTTTGGCCGCCATTATCTCCTGAGCCTTGCCTATCAGCCTCTCAGTGGCATCAGGATCCCTGTCCAGAATGACATCTTCCGCCTTCTGTTTCAGGTCCGGTTCAATGTCGTCATATACCTGCAGCATGCCAGGATTCACGATACCCATATCCAGTCCGGCATTTACGGCATGGTAAAGGAAAATCGAGTGCATGGCTTCGCGAACCGGATTGTTTCCCCTGAATGCGAACGACAGGTTGGAGATGCCGCCCGAAGTATATGCGCCCGGCAGATTCGCCTTGATCCATCTCACCGCCTCGATGAAGTCGATTCCGTAGCGCGCGTGTTCGGCAATGCCGGTTCCGACCGAAAGGACATTGACATCGAAAATTATATCCCGTGGCGGGATAGCCAGTCTTTCCGTGAGCAGCCCGTAAGCTCTCCGGCAGATTTCTGTTTTCCTGTCAAATGTGGTGGCCTGTCCTTGTTCGTCGAAGGCCATCACCACCATTGCAGCCCCGAGTCTGTGTATTTCTTCTGCCTTTTTCAGAAACGCCTCCTCGCCCTCCTTCAGGCTTATGGAGTTCACAATGCATTTGCCCTGAGCGTTTTCCAGACCCGCGACAATGGTGTCCCAATGCGAAGAATCGATCATCAACGCCGCCTTCGCCACAGCCGGGTCGTTGGAAATGTATCTCACGAATTTCTCCATGCAGGCGCGGCTGTCCAGCATCGCGTCGTCCATGTTTATGTCAATGATGGCTGCGCCGTTCTCTATCTGCTCTGCTGCAATCTGAAGACCTGCCTCATAGTCGCCGGCTGCTATCAGCCTTGCGAATTTTCTCGAGCCCGCCACGTTCGTGCGTTCTCCGATATTCGTGAAATTGCTGTTCTTCAGGTCAATGCTGACTGCCTCCAATCCGCTCACTGTCAGGATTTTGCTGCCTCTTTCGGTATCATTCGTGAAACTTCTTGGCCTGATGCCCTTTACCGCCTCGGAAATCGCAGCTATATGCTCAGGCGAAGTGCCGCAGCATCCGCCAACTATATTGACAATGCCTTTTTCAGCCATTGCCCTGACGGCGCTGCCCATCTGCTGAGGAGTCTCATCGTAACCGCCCATCTCATTCGGCAGACCCGCGTTAGGATAGCAGATGACGGGACATCCGGCGAAACCTGCCACTTCTTCCACGAGGGGAGTGAGGTCCTCGGCTCCGAGTGAACAGTTGAGTCCGAATGCTGTGAGAGGGTAGTGGCTGACCGATGTGTAGAATGCCTTGACGGTCTGTCCGGTCAATGTCCTTCCGCTCTTGTCATTGACAGAAACGGAGACTATCGCAGGGAAACTGCCGTTTCCGGTGATGTTTTCCAGTGCGTAGAGCGCAGCCTTCGTATTAAGCGCGTCGAAACAGGTCTCTATCAATATCAGGTCCGCTCCGCCATCGACCAGTCCGCGTATCTGTTCGTCGTATGCCGAGACCATGTCCCTGAAACTGTAAGGCCTGACTTCCGGGCGGTTGATGTCCGGAGCAAGGCTGAGGGATTTGGATGTGGGACCCACGCTGCCCGCCACAAGGATACGTCTTTCCGTTACCGAATCGGCAGCCTGTCTTGCAATGCGTGCTCCTTCAAAGGCCATTCTGTAGGCCAGTGCCTCGGTTCCGTATTCCTTCTGGGATATCTTGTTGGCACTGAAAGTATTGCTCTCGATGATGTCCGCCCCGGCCTTTATGTATTCGAGGTGAATCTCCCTGATTATCTCAGGGTGCGAGAGATTCAGGCATTCATTGTTTCCCTTGAGCTCTCTGACTGCTTGACTGTCAATGATATCTGTATGGAAATCCTCTTCAGCGAGTCCGTATCGCTGAAGCATCGTACCCATAGCGCCATCCAGAATGACGATGCGTCCATTGAAAAAGTCTTTGTCAAGCATCGTTTTCGAGTTGATTGCGGAAGCCGTTACCGGGAGAGTTTCACCTTGAGCTTGGAAATCATGTCCCTGGTCATCGACTCCAGATCATATTCCGGTTTCCAGTCCCATTCCGCACGGGCGCAACTGTCGTCCATGCTGTCCGGCCAGCTGTCAGCAATGCTCTGCTTGAGCGGGTCCGGTGCATATTCCATCTCGAAAGAAGGTATTTCCTTGCGGATGGCTTCGTATATGTTTTCAGGAGCGAAACTCATGGACGCGATGTTGAATGCGTTCCTGTGGATGAGCCTTGAAGGATCTGCTTCCATGAGACTGATGGCGGCGTTCAGCGCATCCGGCATGTACATCATGTCCATAAACGTACCAGGTTTCAGCGGGCAGATAAATTTCTCACCTTTGACTGCGGAATAATATATGTCCACAGCGTAGTCCGTGGTGCCGCCTCCCGGGAGCGTGACATTGGAAATCAGGCCCGGAAATCTCACTGCACGTGTGTCCACGCCATATTTGAGGAAATAATAGTCGCTCAGGAGCTCGGTCGTAACCTTGGAAACTCCGTACATTGTCCTGGGCCTCTGTATGGTGTCCTGAGGAGTTCCCACGTGCGGGGTGGTCGGGCCGAAGGAACCGATGGAACTCGGCGTGAATACGGCGCATCCTTTTTCTCTGGCAACTTCCAGCACGTTCCACAGGCCGTCAATGCCGATTTTCCACGCGAGCTTGGGTTTGGACTCGGCTACCACTGAAAGCAGGGCCGCAAGATTGTATATCGTGTCAATATGATACTTCTCCACCACGGAGGCAATCATTTCCCCGTCAGTGACATCCACCACCTCACAGGGACCGGACTCTTTCAGAATTCCTTTCGGCTCGCTGCCGTGAATATAACCGACTACAACATTGTCATTGCCATAACGGCTGCGCAATTCCATTGACAGTTCAGAACCTATCTGTCCTGTAGCTCCGATGATGAGAATTTTTTTCATTTTTGATGTGATACATTTTCTTGGGAAATGCTGCTTTCCCCTGTTAACCAATCTTATGTGACTTATGTGACTCTTTAATGTAACCTTTTAAAAAGAGTTACTCACAAAAGTAATCAGTTTTTTTCATCATTCCTATATGGAAAATCCAATTTTAATCCGTAATTTGCCAAGACAAAAAGACTTTACACAAAACAGACTTTATAATGTACGGAAAAATGAAAGAGCATCTCAGCAAGACTCTCACTGAGATTCGCGAGGCGGGACTCTACAAGGAAGAACGCCTGATAGAGAGTTCACAGTCAGCAGTTATCGATGTCGCTGGAAAAGAAGTGCTTAACTTCTGTGCCAACAACTATCTCGGACTTGCAAATGACCCGAGACTTGTCAAAGCTTCCGCGGCAATGATGGAGAAACGCGGTTTCGGTATGGCTTCAGTACGTTTCATCTGCGGAACACAGGACATCCACAAGCAGCTGGAAAAGGCGATCAGCGAGTATTTACATACTGAAGACACCATCCTCTATGCCGCTTGCTTCGATGCCAACGGAGGAGTTTTCGAACCGCTTCTGACTGAGGAAGATGCCATCATTTCCGATACATTGAACCATGCGTCCATCATCGACGGCGTAAGGCTCTGCAAGGCGAAGAGATACCGTTATGCCAATGCTGATATGGCCGATCTCGAGCGTTGTCTGCAGGAGGCTCAGGCCCAGAGGTTCAGGATTATCGCCACTGACGGAGTGTTCTCCATGGACGGAAACGTGGCTCCGGTGGACAAGATCTGCGAGCTGGCGGAGAAATACGATGCCCTCGTGATGGTGGACGAGTCTCATTCAGCAGGAGTAGTAGGCGCTACCGGTCACGGCGTAAGCGAACTCACTGACACCTATGGCAGGGTCGATATCTACACCGGTACTCTCGGCAAGGCTTTCGGCGGCGCCATGGGAGGATTCACCACAGGAAGAAAGGAAATCATTGACCTTCTCAGGCAGAGAAGCCGTCCTTATCTTTTCTCCAATTCATTGGCTCCTTGCATCATCGGCGCAAGTCTGGAGGTTTTCCGCATCCTGAAGGAAAGCAACGAGCTGCATGACCGTCTCGTGGAGAATGTCAACTACTTCAGAGACAGGATGATGGCTGCAGGTTTCGACATCAAGCCGACTCAGAGCGCCATCTGTGCAGTGATGCTTTACGATGCGCGTCTTTCACAGGTGTTCGCGGCCAAGATGCAGGAAGAAGGCATCTATGTTACCGGCTTCTACTATCCGGTAGTGCCTAAAGACCAGGCCCGTATCCGCGTACAGCTTTCTGCGGCTCACAAGAAAGAGCATCTCGACAAGTGCATTGACGCATTCATCAAGGTCGGCAAGGAACTCGGTGTGCTGAAATAGCATTATAGAAATAAAAGGAATTGCGGCATTCTCCGGTTGATGGAAAATGCCGCAATTTTATGTTGCTTGTGTCGCTTACTTGGTGCCGAAGATCCTGTCTCCAGCGTCTCCCAAGCCAGGAACGATATATGCGTCCTGATTCAGGTGGTCATCCACGGACGCTACATATATATCTACGTCCGGATGCTCTTTCTGTACCTGTGCGATTCCCTCAGGAGCTGCTACAAGGCACATGAGGCGGATATTGGTACATCCGCGTTCCTTCAGCATCGTCAATGCGTCGCAGGAACTTCCTCCTGTCGCGAGCATAGGGTCGGTAACGATTACCAGGCGCTTGTTTATATCCTCAGGAAGCTTGCAGTAATAAACTACCGGCTTGTGAGTCTTCTCGTCGCGGTAGAGGCCGATGTGACCGACTTTTGCCACAGGTACCAATGTCTGGAGTCCGTCCACCATGCCGATACCTGCACGCAGAATAGGTACGATGGCAAGTTTTCTTCCTGAAACCTTCTTCGCCGTCATCTTGCAGATAGGGGTTTCGATCTCGACATCAGCCAGCGGAAGGTCGCGGGTGACCTCGTAGCCCATCAAAAGTGAAATTTCTTTAAGTAATTCGCGGAAATCCTTGGAACCGGTTTCCTTTTTCCTCATGATTGTCAGCTTGTGCTGAATCATCGGGTGGTCTATAACGTGAATTGTGCTCATTTGGCCGTTAATTTTTCGTAAAGTTACCATAATTTTTCTATTTTTGTACGATTTGAAAAACGATTTCCCATATGCTGAGAGTTTTCTGCAAGAATACCGGTACTTTTCAGGAGTTTCCTGAGGGTACGATGCTGCTCGAAATGATAGACAGTTTCGAGTTCGAACGCCCTTATGAAATCATTGCGGCGAAGGTCAATAATGTCGCACAGGGACTGAAATTCCGGGTCTATAACAACCGCGATGTGGAATTCCTGGACTATCGCTCGTACAGCGGAAGGAATGTCTATAGCCGTTCACTCTGCTTCCTGCTCTACAAGGCGGCGCAGGACGTTTTCCCGGATTGCAAGGTGGTGATGAGAAGGCCTATATCCAAGGGCTTTTTCGTAAGTATCGACAAGGCTGACGGAAATCCGCTGTCCGCAATGGACGTGGCCCGCGTAAAGCAGCGTATGGCAGAAGTCGTGGAGGAGAAAACGCCGTTCCATAGGCATGAGGTACAGATAGAGGAGGCGATAGACGTGTTCAGGAAACTGGGCCACATGGACAAGGTAAAGCTGCTGGAGTCTTGCGGCGAGGTATATATCAGCTATTATACATTGGGCGACACGGCAGACTATTATTATGATGTGCTGGTTCCAGATGCCGGCTATCTCAAGGTCTGGGACCTGACCCCATATCGTGACGGTGCGATTCTGAGAGTTCCGGACAGGCATAAGCCCGAGCAGCTGGCTCCGTTCATTGAACAGCCCAAGACTTTCGACGTGTTCGCGGAGACTATCCGCTGGAACCGCATAATGGGACTGGACAATGTCGGTGACGTGAACCAGGCCTGCATCGACGGCAAGGCAACTGACTTGATTCAGGTGGCCGAGGCGCTGCAGGAAAAGAAGATTGTCCAGATTGCGGAGGAGATATTCAGCAGGTACAAATCTCCGCAGAAGGTGCGCATTGTCCTGATTACCGGCCCGACCAGCAGCGGCAAGAGCACGTTCTGCAAGCGTCTGAGTGTGCAGCTGAAGGCCTGCGGTCTGCATCCGGTGTCTTTCTCTACTGATGATTATTTCGTGAACAGGCTTGATACGCCTAAACTTCCGGACGGCAGTTATGATTTCGACAATTTCGATACTGTGGACCATGCCGCGTTGCAGAAGGATGTGCTGAAACTTATTTCCGGTGAGACCGTGGAAGTGCCTGAGTATAACTTCGTTACCGGTATCCGGGAGTACAATGGGAAGAATCTGGCTCTCGAAGAGGGGTCCATCCTGCTGATCGAGGGGCTTCATGCGCTGAATCCTAAACTGCTGGACAATATCCCTGATTCCGAGAAGTTCCGCATATTCATAAATACCATCACGAGCATTTCGCTGGATGACCATAACTGTATTCCGACAAGTGACAACCGTCTGTTGAGGCGTATTGTGAGGGATTTCAACAAGGGGGCGTTCACGGCCCAGGAGACTATTTCCAACTGGCCGAATGTGCGTCGTGCCGAGGTGAAGTGGATCTATCCGTACCAGGAGGATGCCGATGTGCTGTTCAATTCTGCCTACCTTGTGGAGTTTGCGGTGCTCCGCAGCCATGCAGAGAGAATCTTGGCTACTGTGCCTAAGAATTGTCCTGAATACAGTGAGGCGCACAGGCTTGAGAAGTTCCTGCATTATTTCGTCTATGTTTCGGACAAGCAGATTCCGCCTACTTCGCTGATGCGCTACTTTATCGGATAGATTGTGGGTTGTAACGGCTCTGGGTGAACTTTAAAAATCATTGATTATGAATACTTTATATAAGAAACTCTGTGGTGTCCTCTTTATCGGTCTCCTGACATTGACATTGTCTTACAGCGGCTTTGCTGCCGGTCCGGTGGAGTCTGCCGGCATTGAAAAGAATGGTGCGGCGAAGAAGGGGGACGGCGTCATCCGGATTCTGGCGATCGGGAACAGTTTTTCGCAGGATGCTGTGGAACAATATCTTTACGAACTGTTCGATGCTGCCGGAATCAAGGTGGTAATCGGCAATATGTATATAGGTGGCTGCTCGTTGGAGAGGCATTATAATAATTCTGTTTCGCTCAAGGATGCGTATGCTTACCGGAAGATTGTCGATGGGAAGCGGACCAATACTCCGAATACCAGACTGATTGATGCTGTCTTGGATGAGCCGTGGGATTATATCAGTCTCCAGCAGGCGAGCGGCAAGTCCGGTCTGTATGAAACTTACAATCCGTATCTGCCTTCATTGATTTCGTATCTGCGTGAGAATGCGCCGAAGAAGGATTTCAAGCTTGTGTGGCATCAGACGTGGGCTTATGCTTCGGATTCTGACCACAGGGATTTCCCGAAATACGGGAACAGCCAGATGGCGATGTATGAGGCGATTGTGTCTGCGGCCATGAAGGCGTTGAAGAACAATGATTTCGATGTGCTTGTTCCGTCTGGTACTGCGATTCAGAATGCGAGGACTTCGTATGTGGGGGACAAGTTCAACAGGGACGGTTACCATCTGGAGCTGAATTATGGCCGTTATACTGCTGCCTGCACGTGGTTTGAGGCGATTTCCGGAAAGTGTGTTGTGGGCAATACCTATGCGCCGGATTCTGTAGATGAGGGCAAGAAGGAGGTTGCGCAAAATGCTGCCCACTATGCTGTGCGGCATCCGTATCGCGTCACTATAATGAAACGCTTCCGCAGTGAATAGAAAAAGATTGAGCATATTATTTGGGATATGAATGTCGATGGCGGCGCAAGGACAGGCGGCTGCGCTTGAGAGGACTTGCCGCCCTCGGCACGAGAGGGAGGGGCCCACGATAGTGGGAGGGCCTGGTCCTCTCAAGTGCTCCGCCTGTCAAGGCTACACGTTAGCTATATTATAATAAAATATGAATAGATTGAGCATATTAGGGATAGGAATGTTGATGGCGGCGCAGTTTGGGCTGTCAGGGGCGGCGTTCCCGTCGGCGGCGACGTCAGGGACAATGTCCGGAATGGCGTCGGAGCAGGGGACTGCGGCCGGCTATAAGGCAGTTGCGGACATGGCGGCGTTCAGGGAAGAGCTGGCGTCCAAGACATCGGCATTGACCACGATTCAGGCGAAGTTCGTCCAGACGAAGTACCTGAGCGTATTCTGCAGGGAAATGAAATCCGAAGGACGGTTCTACTGGCAGAAGACCGACAAGATCTGCCTCGACTACCGCACACCGGTCGCCTACGAAATCGTCATCAACGGCGATAAGATCAAGACCGTAAACGCCGGCAAGGCCTCCGTCATTGACACCAAGGGAAATCCCATGATGGACCAGATGAGTACACTCATAACATCCTGTATGACAGGTGATTTGACCAAGCTTGGCACGGATTTCACCGTAAACGTGGAAGAGTCCGTGGCCGATTACAGACTCACTATCGTCCCGAAATCGAAGACAGTCCGCGCATATATCGACAAGATGGTTATCCTGCTGAACCGCAAGGACTTGTCCGTGAATCGGCTGACCATGTACGAGAATGCTTCCGACTATACGATGTATGACTTTACAGATAAGAAATTCAATGCGGCGATACCTCAGACTGTCTTCAATATGCGTTAGCCTCGCATTGACGACCTCCTGCTTTCCGAAACTCCTCGTTTCCGAACTGCCTCAGGCCCAGAATGTCCAGGAGCAGACCGCGACATTCGAACCGCGCACCTTTACATTTACATTGGGCGTGGGGAAACGGCAGCTGTCAGGAATAATGCTGGCCAAACCTGTTGAGGAAGGCTCGTGGAGAGTAGTCGGAACCACATATTTCGGAATGACATTGTTCGACATGACAGTCTCCAGAGACAGTTACGTCACCAACTACGTCGCAGACGCCATGAGCAGAGATGCCTTCTCGGCATTCCTCGCTTCCAAACTCAGAAAATCATTATCAATGTAACGCACGATGCCAGAAAACGAGATATATAACTACACGCCGGAAGCGAACAATGCTGTGGCTAAATCTCCTCATGAGTGCCGCAGAGTCCTGAAAGAACTTGGCTGCTGCGTGATAATCCCGACCTACAACAACGCCGGAACTCTCTCGCACGTCATCTCAGAAGTCCTGCAATACTCTGAAGACGTGATAGTTGTGGATGACGGCAGCACTGACACCACACCGGAAATCATCCGGTCATTCGGCGATGCCATAAAATCATTGACCCAAGAGAAAAACCAGGGCAAGGGCGTGGCGCTCCTGTGCGGAATGGTCTATGCGAAAAGATACGGCTTCAAGTATGCCATCAGCATTGACTCCGACGGACAGCATTATCCTTCAGACCTCCCGATTTTCGCGGAATCGATAAGCAAAATGCCTGATACACTGATAGTCGGGGCACGGAACCTGCGGGCCGAGGGAATGCCCGGCAAGAATACATTCGCGAACCGTTTCTCCAATTTCTGGTACAAACTCGAAACAGGAATACGCCTCGACGACACGCAGTCCGGCTACAGAGCCTACCCGCTCGGCAAGATCGAATTGGGCTCGAAATTTCTCACCGGCGGATACGAATTCGAACTCGAAATCCTCGTCTTCTCCGCATGGAGAGGAACCAATGTCGTCAATGTCCCTATCCGCGTCTATTATCCGCCTGAAGGAGAACGTGTTTCGCACTTCAAGCCGTTCCGTGACTTTACGAAAATCAGCATACTGAACACCATCCTCGTACTGTATTGCCTGCTCTGGCGTTGGCCCGTGAACTTCTTCAGAAAGCTAACGTGGAAGAATTGTAAATCATTCATTGACAGATACATAATTCATTCGCCGGAGAGCAATGCGAGAATAGCGTCAGCGATAGCGCTCGGCGTATTCATGGGGGTAGCCCCGATATGGGGGTATCAGATGATATGCGCATTTGCATTGGCCCATCTGCTGAAACTGAACAAAGTCATAACGCTCGTGGCATCGAACATAAGCCTTCCGCCCCTCATTCCGTTCATCATATTTGCCGGATACTGGGTCGGATGCGTCCTGTTCGCCAAACCGGTCCTTCTGACACCGGAAAACATAACGCTCGCATCTATCGGATCAATGCTTCTGCAATATGTAGTAGGCAGCATTGTCTTCGGCGTGCTCCTGTCGGCATTCAGCTGGTGCCTCTCGATGTCCCTGCTGGCCATTTTCCGGAAATCCCCTGATAAACCTGCATCCAATGTCTAAAATCTTCACACGACTATATATTTGGTTCCGCTCGCATAAGACGGTGTTTTGGATAACGCTGATACTCAGCGTGTTGTCAATGTGTCTTATGGCATCGCGAATCGAGTTTGAAGAGAACGTCACCTCATTCTTCCCGTCATCTAAGAACTCATCGCATCTCGCGGACGTCTATTCTCACCTTAAAGTGAGCGACAAGATAGTCGTGATGTTCACTCCTGAGCAGGAAGACGACAATCTGCTGTCAGAAGCATCGGAGCGACTCGGCGAACTGTTTTCCAATTCGGAAGACAAGTATCTGATAGACAACTATATGGGTGAAGTAGGACAGTCCGATATAAGCGAAATGATGACCTTCATCCTCGGCCATCTCCCGTGCCTGATGGATGACAGCGATTTCCGGTGTCTGGAGGAACTGGACCGTCCTTCAGCAGTCGATTCAGCCTTAATGAACGACTATGTGAACCTGATATCCCCGGCCGGATTTGCGATGAAGGACTACATACTCGCAGACCCGTTGGCCATAGGAAGCAGCGTACTCGGACGCACAGCCGAACTGAACCCGGTATCCGAATACAAAGTCCGTTCAGGACACGTCTTCACCCCGGACGGCAGGACAATGCTGACCTTCATCGAGCCCGCATTCCCGTCAGGCGAGACCGCCCACAACGACGACCTTGTCGATCTGATTGAAGCTTCCTTGCACACTCTCTCTGAAGAATTCCCGAGCATCTCGCTCCACTATTTCGGCGGCCCGGTCATGAGCGTTTACAACGCACGTCAGATAAAACGCGACACCTATTCCACGTCGATAGTAGCCCTCATAATCATAGTCCTGTTCATCCTCGCGGTATTCAAGCGGAAACGCTCCGTGTTCCTGATATTGTGCCCGGTGTTGTACGGCGCATTGTTCGCCTTGGCATTGTCCTGGCTCATTCAGGGCAGCATTTCCGGCATCGCAGTCGGAGCGGGAGCGGCGATAATGGGCGTGGCGCTGAGCTACTCGATACACCTTCTGGCCCACCAGAATCACGTACATACAGTAGAACAGCTGCTTGACGAACTGTGCAGCCCGATGATTATCGGAAGCGTCACCACCATAGGCGCCTTCGCCGGACTGCTTTTCACCTCCTCCAAACTGCTTCAGGATTTCGGCCTTTTCGCCTCACTCACATTGCTCGGGACAATGATTTTCTGCCTCGTTTTCCTTCCGCAGTTTCTCACGGCGCAGGCAGACCTCCGGGAAGGACGCATTCTCAGAGGTATTGAAAAATTCAGCTCCTATCCGTTCCACAAGAACAAATGGCTTGTCGGTGCGCTGATAATATTGACCGTCGTATGCACCTACATGTCCACCAAAGTCGGTTTCGACAGCGACATGATGGATCTGACCTACTGGGAGCCGAAACTGAAAGAGGCGGAGACGATTCTTAGCGGCAAGACCGGGGTCAATGCAGATGCCGGCGTCGCAGAGGGAGCTGGCAAGCCAGTCGCTGAGGAGTCTGAGCCCGGAGAGAAGAGCCTGTCCGGCATCGCCGAAGGAGTTCAGGTCAATGAAAAGAGCGTGATGTTCGTGAGCGTGGGAAAGACGGCAGGGGAGGCTTTCGCCGCACAGAAAAAGACATTGGCCCAGCTCGATTCTCTGAAAGCCAAAGGCTTGATACTCAGTTATTCAGATGGTGGCTCGTTTGTCCGAAGTCAGGAAGAACAACAGGCAAATCTTGCGAAATGGCAGGCATGGTGGACAGAAGAACGTGTGGCCAGACTGAAAAGCGAAGTTGCGGAAGCAGCCGTCAAATATGGATTTCGCGAAGACTCGTTCGATGCCGCACTGACTTCTCTCGTAAATAATTGTGGGACAATAGATTATTTTAGCGGAGAAGGTATGCCGGAAGCTGTCTCAGCGTGGCTCGGAAACTCTGACGACCTGAAAATGCTCATAACCAGAGTCAGCCTCGACGAAAGCCTGATCGACCAGGTTTACGGCACATTCTCGGACAGGGCAGACCTTGTCATCTTCGACCAGGCCTATTTCGCAAACCAGGCAGCCAAGAGCATCAACGATGACTTCTACCTGATACTCTTCATCTCCTCATTCCTCATCTTCTTCGTTCTATGGCTATCTTACGGCAGACTCGAACTCGCATTACTCAGCTTCCTGCCGATGGCCGTGGGATGGCTGATAATCACCGGAATAATGGGCATACTCGGGGTTCAGTTCAATATTGTGAACATCATCCTCTCCACATTTATCTTCGGTATGGGAGACGACTTCAGCATCTTCATCCTTGAAGGCCTGCTGCACAAATACAAGACAGGCCACGAACTGCTCAATTCGCACAAGACCGCCATTTTCTTCTCGTCATTCACGATGATAGTCGGCATAGGCGCCCTCATTTTCGCCAAGCATCCGGCCCTGCACTCCATTGCACTCATAACCATACTCGGAATGGTAGCGGTGGTGCTGATATCCTATACCGCAGAACCATTGATATTCAATGCTTTCGTAACACGTCCGACATCGCAGGGGAGACCTCCATATACATTCGGAATGATAGTCCGCAACCTGGCGTTCTATGTGCCGACCGTGCTCGGATGCTTTATAATATTGGTACTCACCTTGTTGCTTCTGTGTCTGCCGATCAGACGAATACATAAGCAGGCATTGGTCTCCAAGATGCTTCATGTCGGCTGCAAGGTGCTCGTAGCGGTGACACCGGTCATAAAATCTGTACGGATAGATGATGGGCACGCTGATGTAGAACCAGGAATCATCGTGGCGAACCATCAGTCGTCGCTTGACATAATCCTGCTGATGGCAGCCTTTCCTAAAGTGAAATTCTTCGTGGCCGACTGGGTGAAAAACTCCCCTCTGTTCGGCCCTATCGCAGAATATCTCGGATATTACGTCCGCTCCGAAGGATATGAAGTCTCATTGACAAATCTCAAGAAAGACATCGAACAGGGCTGGAGCCTCGTGATATTCCCTGAAGGCACCCGCACGACTGACGGAACCATCAGGAGATTCCACAAAGGCGCATTCTATCTCGCTTCTCAGGTCAATGCTCCTGTCACTCCGGTCGTGTTCTACGGCAACTGGCGGATAATGCCGAAAAATCATTGCTTCACTATTACGCGTGGCCTGTCCGTGATGCAGGTGCTCGAGCCTGTGAAGACGGAAAACATTGACTATCACGACTTAGCAAAGCGAGTGGCGACATTGGTCAAGGACAGATACGCGAAACTCTGCGACAGGTATGACGGGCCGGAAAACCCGTATTTTGCTGCGACATTGGCCTCGGCCTATATATATAAAGGTCCAGTGACCGAGTGGTATGTGAGGGTGAAAATGAAGATGGAAAAGAACTATGCATTCTTCGATTCCATGCTTCCTGATTCCGGTCAGATTACGGATATCGGCTGCGGAATGGGCCAGATGGACTTCATGCTGTCGATGTATAAGTCGGGGCGCAGGATTCTGGGAATCGACTATGACGACGAGAAGATAACGGTGGCGCAGAATTGCTGGCTGAACAAGTGCCTGGGCAGCCTGTCATTCAGATGTGAGGATGCTTCGCAGGCGGAATTGCCGGAAAGCGATGCCTTCATCATCAGTGACATGATGCATTATCTCAGCGCTGAAAAACAGCAGGAACTTATACAGCGATGCGCGTCCAAGCTTAAGAGTGGCGGACTTATCCTGGTGCGTGACTCTGATTCTGAAAATGCTGAAGGACAGAAGATTACGGCATTGAGCGAAGTGTTCTCCACCAAGATTCTGCGGTTCAACAGGACAGAAGGAGAACTGAGTTTCATCTCCCAGTCGAGAATGGAGCAAATCGCACGTAAGACAGGGCTCTCGATGAAAGTGAAAGCGAACGACGAGATTACATCCAACACCTTTTACATTTTGAGGTTGGAGTAGGTATAATATATAATTGAAGCCGAAATGAAAATTGTCCTGAAAATATTCAAGTGGACGCTGACCGTGATATTGGCGATGGTGCTGGTGGCGGTTCTGGTCTGCGTCGGCCTTCACTCAAGCGCTGACCTTGCAGAGCCGGCGTTTGCACCATCCGGGTCAAAGGCCGTCCAAGTCGGTGACAGCCTACGCCTCTGGGTAAGTCCTGCTGTTTCCCGAGATACTTCGGCGAAAACTGACGGCGATTCAGAGACTGAAACCTCGGACAGCCCCCGAGCCATAGCCCCCACAGCCAATCCTGCGAAGGTCAATGCCCTGAGACTCAGCGAGTCCGGACTTTGGGAGATGAGAGTCATCGGCAATGCCTTCGAACGTGGAGAGGCCATAGGGAAACTCGCTCCGGAACTGCTTTACGAGCAGGAAAAAGCATTCGCAGACAAGCTTTTCGAGATAGTCCCGAGCCGGAGTTACAGGAAGCTGCTGCACTATTTCATCACCATTTTCAACAGGCGTTTAGGGGCCAATGTGCCACTGGAATACCGTCAGGAAATCAAGGCGATGTCCACAGCCTGCACGGATGAATTCGAAGAGTTCGGCAATGCCTACGAGCGCCAGATGCAGTATCATTCTGCCCATGACATCGGTCACGTCATGCAGGACTATATGCTGGTGGGATGTACCTCATTCGCATCGTGGGGCAAGGGTACAGTGGACGGTAACCTCCTGATAGGTAGAAATTTCGACTTCTATATGGGCGACGAATTCGCTCGGAACAAACTCGTCATGTTCGAAAAGCCTGACACCGGATATGCTTATGTGTCAGTTACTTGGCCCGGAATGACAGGAGTCCTCAGCGGAATGAACACCGAAGGACTCACGGTCACCATCAATGCCTCCAAACTCGAGACACCGTCGATGTCGGCCACCCCGATATCCATATTGACCAAGGAGATACTCCAGTACGCATCGGACATCGACGAGGCTGTACGTATCGCCGCCTCACGCCAGACTTTCGTGTCGGAATCCATATTGATAGGCTCCGCAAATGACGGCAGAGCGGCAATCATCGAGAAAACCCCGTCTGAGATGGCTGTCTATGACCCCGCTTCAGGCAACCCGGACATACATCACATCATTTGCACGAACCACTATCAGTCCACCACCTTCAGGGACAATCCTGTAAATCAGGACAATATCAGGATGTCCGACAGTATGTGGCGCTTCAGAAGAGTGGAACAACTGCTGGAAAGTGCAGGGACATTGACCCCGGAAAAAGCCGTGCAGATACTGCGCGACAAGAAAGGACTCGACGGCGAAGAAATAGGATATTGCAATGAATTGGCCATCAATCAGTTGCTTGCGATGCACTCGGTCGTGTTCTGTCCGGCTGAACATAAGATCTGGGTATCCACGTCGCCTTGGCAATGCGGTAGGTTTGTCTGCTATGACATTGACAAGGTATTTGCTTCCGACTTCAGAGGCGAAATCAGCAACGCTTCAGAGGACATCGCGCAGGACCATTTCGTGGAAACGGAAGATTATCGCAAAGTGCTGGAATTCAAGGAACTGCTTCCGAAAGTCAGAGAGGCGGCAGGGGAAAGAAGACAGATGGATGAAGATTCATTGACATATATCATTGGCCTGGACTCATTGTACTATGGCGGCTACAATGCGGTGGGCGACTATTTCCGTGCGACGGGGCAGATGAAAAAGGCGCGGGAGTATTGGGGGGCGGCATTGGAGAAGAAGATGAAACTCACTGAGAGACAGTATATTGAAAATAAAATAAGATAGAGATGAACATATTGGTTACAGGGGCCGGCGGGCAGCTCGGACGTGAGATGATACGCGCAGTGGAAGGGACATCGCACAGGTATTTCTTCACCACGCGGCAGGACTTGGATATCGCTGATACTGAGGCGGTCCGCGCGATGGTGCAGGACAATGGAATCGACCTCATCGTGAACTGCGCGGCATATACGGACGTGAACAGGGCTGAGTCAGACAGGGAGACCGCTGATCTGATGAACCACGTGGCTGTGGGAGGAATGGCGAGTGTGATGAAAGAGCGCGGAGGAACATTGGTCCATATATCCACGGACTATGTTTTCGATGGCAATGCTTGCGTTCCGTACCGTGAAACTGACCCAACCTGTCCTGTAAGCGTCTATGGCGAAACCAAGCTGAAAGGGGAGCAGGCAATCATTGACTCCGGATGCAATTACCTGATATTCAGAACATCGTGGCTGTATTCCGAGTGGGGCAAGAACTTCGTGAAGACGATGCTGGTGCTGTTCGCCACCAAGGATAGGGTCAATGTCGTTTTCGACCAGGTGGGCACGCCGACTTACGCGGGCGATTTGGCTGCGGCTGTGGCATACATTATCGAGAGCGGACAGACAGGAAAGAGCGGAATCTACCACTACAGCAATGAGGGAGTCTGCTCCTGGTATGATTTCGCAAAACGTATCTGCGAACTGAGCGGAAATGCCTGTGAGATTAGCCCTTGCCATAGCGATGAGTTCCCGAGTCCGGTGGCGAGACCACATTATTCTGTACTTGACAAGACATTGGTCAAGACTGTTTTTGGCCTGAAAATTCCACATTGGAACGATTCGTTGGAGGTGTGTCTGGAGAAAATTTGACTAAACTGTCGCCATGATCTGCGGAAAGTGTTTTTTTCTAACTCCTTTATTCTTAATAAATTACAATGGGGGGGGGTAAATGCGCGTGAAATGAACTGAATATGAACCAGTTATTTGCCGAAAACCGGTTGCTCGTTACGTCTTTATTGACTAACTTTGTAAAGATTTTTTGACAGACAAAGTGCGGGGGCAGAAGTCAATAAATGAAATACAACGATGTTATTATGGAGATTTGTGAGAGAACATCGGACCAGAGCCGTCCTTTTGCCTTTAGAAAAGGTGACGACATAAAATAGAAAACAGTCGATGAAACTGGATAGTACAGATGCGTTTTCTATAGCTTCAGAGCAGAATTCTTCCGAGTGGAAAGCAGTCCGTCCGGAGGTAAGTTCGTGTAAAGACTGGTGCTATGTCTATGTGCATCATGCCAAGCTTCCGGCCATCATGGAACGGTTCGCGAAGGATGGTGTGTTCCATGTCTTTGCACATAAGGCTGTGAACGGCATGCTGTTCATCCAAGGAAAAGTCCGTGCAGTGAAGAAATACCTGCAGGACAATTTCCAGTCACTTTATCTGGTAAATGATTGTGGTACAGGACGGGAGGCGGTAATCCGCGACAGCGTGATGAAGGCGTTCATGAAGGTTCTCGAGATAGATCCGGACAGAGTCCGCTTTATGCTCAAGCCGATTTCCGAATATGCTGAAGGCAATCCTCTTCTCCGCATAACATCAGGCGTTTTCGAAGGCCTTGAAGGCTATGTCATCCGCATTGACAGGGACAGGAAACTCGTCATGGCAGTGGGCGACAGGACCATCGCCATTTCCGGCGTGAACAAGGAGTCCTTCGAGAAGGTGGAAGATTATGACAAGATGATGGAACTATTGGATAACCATTGATCTCTGAATTTATAAGTATTTAAAAACCAATTAAATACTGATATGAATATTGTACAGAAAATCTCCAATTGGTATTTCTCCGGAAAGGCGCTGCCATATTGGGGACTGCTGATTCTTGATTGCTGCATTGTGGCTTTCTCTGGTTATGTCGGATACTATGTTGATCTGGGAGGGGACGGTTTCGCTGCGAATTTCTGGCCAATGACGGCAGCAAATCTGCTGGCGCTGGTCCCGTTCGCGATATCGTTCAATCTCTTCCATACCTACTCCGGAATTGTAAGGTACTCGTCATTCATTGACCTTCAGAGAGTTGCGACTGCTGCATTTACCGGTTCAGTGGTATTCTATCTGATAGGATATGTCACCGGAGCAGTATTCCCGAATCAGACGATATTCTATTTCCCTAAGTTGAATACAGCCGTTACCGTCTTCATTCTCAGTACATTGCTGCTGTGGGTGGAGCGTATATTGGTAAAGAGGCTTTTCGACTCCTTCCATCTGGACGGCGCCCTCCCTGTGGCCATCTATGGAACCAAGGCGGGCGGAATCAGCATTGCCAAGAGCATTGTCTCCATCAAGGACAAGAAGTATTCGCTCCATGCTTTCGTATCTGACGGACCTGAGATGAAGGGCGCCTACATCATGGGCAAACCTGTCTATCAGAATGGGGCAAATATCGCTGAGAAACTGCGTGACGAAGGGGTGAAGGCTCTGCTCGTCTCGCCGCTCAAGACCGAGAGGTTCCGCCAGAACCAGGAAATGGTGGATGATTTCCTCAATGCAGGCCTCAAAATTCTTATGATGACCAATGCCGAAGAATGGGATGGAAAAGACATTTCATTGACACATAATCAGTTGCATGAGGTGGCGATCGATGATCTCCTGCCGAGGGACAAGATCGAGGTCGATATGGAGGCCATCGGAAAACTACTGAAGGGACGCCGGATCCTGATAACTGGCGCGGCCGGTTCCATCGGCTCCGAGATGGTGAGACAGATCGCGAAATTCTCGCCGGCGGAGATGACATTGATCGACCAGGCGGAGACTCCTATGCACGATATCAGGCTGATGATGTCGGAGCATTACCCGCATATCCATAATGAGACCATCGTCACCAGCATTACCAATGCTGAGCACATGGAGCGCATCTTCTCCGAGCACAAGCCTGAATATGTGTTCCACGCGGCTGCCTACAAGCATGTTCCGATGATGGAGGACGACCCGGCTATCGCCGTGCAGAACAATATATACGGTACGCGCGTGATTGCGGACCTCGCCGTCAAATACGGAACCAAGAAGTTCGTGATGATTTCTACCGACAAGGCGGTGAATCCGACCAATGTCATGGGCTGCAGCAAGCGTATCTGCGAGATATACTGCCAGAGTCTCAACCAAGCTATCAAAGACGGTAAGGTTCAGGGCGTTACACAGTTCGTCACTACCAGATTTGGAAACGTTCTCGGCTCCAACGGCAGCGTGATTCCTATATTCAAGAAGCAGATCCGAAACGGCGGACCGATCACCGTCACCCATCCGGACATCATCCGTTACTTCATGCTGATTCCGGAAGCCTGCAAGCTCGTGCTTGAGGCCGGGACCATGGGCAAGGGCGGCGAGATCTTCGTATTCGATATGGGCAAGCCGGTGAAGATCGTCGATCTGGCCAAGCGTATGATAGCCCTTTCAGGAGCGAAGAATGTGGAAATCCAGTTTACGGGACTTCGTGACGGCGAGAAACTCTATGAAGAGGTGCTCAACGACAAGGAGGAGACCATCCCTACCACCAATCCTAAGATCATGGTGGCGAAAGTCCGTGAGTATGACTATGATACGGCTTGTGCCAATGAGAAGAGACTCCTCGAGGAATCGCGCACTTTCGACGATATGGCCATTGTCCGCATCATGAAGGAGATCGTGCCGGAGTACAAGAGCCGTCACTCGAAATATGAAGTTTTAGATAAAGCAATATAGATTATGAAAGAGTTCAATGATATCAAAGTGGCTGTCGCCGGAACAGGTTATGTAGGCCTCAGCATTGCTACGCTTCTTTCACAGAAGCATCATGTGACCGCAGTGGACGTCATCCCTGAAAAAGTGGAGAAACTGAACAACAGGATTTCGCCTATCCAGGATGACTACATCGAGGATTATCTGAAGAACAAGCAGCTCGACCTTACGGCCACGCTCGACGGCGAGTCAGCGTACAAGGATGCGGATTTCGTGGTGATTGCCGCACCGACCAACTATGACAGCAAGAAAAACTTCTTCGACACGTCACATGTGGAGGAAGTCATTGAACTGGTGCTGAAGGTTAATCCTGATGCGGTGATGGTCATCAAATCCACTGTCCCTGTGGGTTATACGGCATCTGTCAGGGAGAAATTCTCCTATCGTGAGCGTCAGGCTGACGGCACGATGAAGGTGGTGACTCCGAACATCATTTTCGCACCGGAGTTCCTGCGTGAGTCCAAGGCCCTCTATGACAACCTCTATCCGAGCCGTATAATTGTAGGTTTCGAGCAGGGCAATGCTTTCCTCGAAGAGGCTGCTCACACTTTCGCCCGTCTCATCCACGAAGGAGCATTGAAAGAAGAGGTTCCTGTCCTGTTCATGGGCAGCACCGAGGCTGAGGCCGTGAAGCTTTTCGCCAATACCTATCTGGCGCTCCGCGTAAGTTATTTCAATGAACTCGATACCTATGCTGAGATTAAAGGTCTTGATACTCAGTCGATTATAAATGGTGTTTGTCTGGATCCGCGAATCAGCTCCCAGTATAACAACCCTTCATTCGGCTACGGCGGATATTGCCTTCCAAAGGACACCAAGCAGCTTCTCGCCAACTACAATGACGTTCCCGAGAACCTTATCCAGGCCATCGTGGATTCAAACAGCACGAGAAAGGATTTCATTGCAGACCAGGTACTTACCAAGGCAGGCTACTACAGCAGCAACAGCCAGTGGGACAGCACCCAGGAGAAGAAATGCGTCATCGGCGTATATCGTCTGACCATGAAGTCCAACTCGGACAACTTCCGCCAGAGCGCCATCCAGGGCATCATGAAGCGCATCAAGGCCAAAGGAGCAGAGGTCATCATCTACGAGCCTACTCTCGAGAACGGCACTCTTTTCTTCGGAAGTGAGGTGGTCAATGACCTAGCGGCATTCAAGTCCCGTTCGCACTGCATCATTGCCAACCGCTATGACGTCTGCCTCGATGACGTGAAGGATAAGGTCTATACACGCGACATTTTCAAGAGGGACTAAGATGCTGGAATACAATATCTCTTTGTACAGAAAGACAGTCCTCGTGACTGGTGCAGCTGGATTTATCGGCAGCAATTTAGTGAAAAGGCTGTTTCATGAATTCAACGGTATTAAAATCGTCGGAATTGATTCGGTAACAGATTATTACGACGTTAATATCAAATACGCCAGACTCGAGGAAATCGAGGCATTGGGCCGGGACTGGTCCTTCGTGAAAGCGAGCATTGCCGACAAGGGCATTGTCAATGAACTTTTCTCGAAGTACCATTTCTCTGTGGTTGTGAATCTCGCTGCGCAGGCCGGTGTGCGTTATTCCATAACTAATCCTGACGCATATATCGAGAGCAACCTGATAGGTTTCTACAATATTCTCGAGGCTTGCCGCCACAATGAGGTGGAACACCTTGTATATGCTTCATCATCAAGTGTTTACGGCTCGAACAAGAAGGTGCCGTACTCCACAGACGACAAGGTGGACAATCCTGTAAGCCTCTATGCAGCGACGAAAAAGAGCAACGAACTGATGGCGCACGCCTATTCGAAACTCTACAACATTCCTTCCACAGGACTGCGGTTCTTCACTGTTTACGGCCCTGCAGGACGTCCTGACATGGCATATTTCGGTTTTACGAACAAACTCGTGAAAGGGGAGACCATCCAGATTTTCAACTACGGTAACTGCAAACGAGATTTTACCTATGTGGATGATATCGTGGAGGGAATAGTACGTGTCATGCAGCACGCTCCTGAGAAGCAGAGTGGAGAAGATGGTCTGCCTGTGCCTCCGTACAAGGTCTATAACATCGGCAACAGTCACCCTGTGAACCTGCTCGAGTTCGTGGATATCCTCCAGCAGGAACTGCTCCGTGCAGGAGTCCTTCCTCAGGACTACGACTTCGATTCTCACAAGAAACTCGTTCCAATGCAGCCGGGCGATGTTCCGGTAACATACGCAGATACCACGCCACTCGAAAACGATTTCGGCTTCAGGCCATCCACACCGCTGCGTGACGGCCTCCGTGCTTTCGCCCAGTGGTACAAGCGCTATTATGGAGAGAAGGAGTAGATGAACGACTTCGTGGCGTCGATAATGCTGATGGGGGCGATGGCATCGACAGACGGTTATCTTCCGTACTGGATGACGACCAATCAGTATGGACTGATGCCTGAACGCAGAGGGGGACTGGCACTGCTGCAGGTTTATTCTCAGAGTGACAAGTCCAGGACTATACAGTACAGCTGCGGCGTTTCATTGGCGACCAATGCCTATCATAATCCACTCAACCCGTCATCCCGGACGGTCAATCTGATGGCCGATGAACTCTATGGCTCAGTCAAGTGGAAGCTCTTGACACTGGACATTGGCATAAAACATAGAGAGAACGACTTTATCGGCGCATCGCGGGAATTGGGCTCATTGTCAGTGACAGGCGGGCATCTTGTGGAGACAGGAAATGCGCGCTCGATGCCGGGGTATCTCATCTCCTTGGACCCCGGGGCATTGCCATTGACCAAAAAACACTTGTGGCTTTATGGAGCGTACGGCGATTATATGACGATGGACGACCGCCATGTCGAAGGTGCATTGGTCCACAGAATGAGGGTGGGGCTGCGATACACCGCGACAGACAGGCTGTCATTCGACGCGGTGATCGACCATTACGCGATGTGGGCAGGTCATCATCCGACAGATGTCAGCTATCCGGTGACGATAAAGAACTATATCAAGGTGGTGACCGGCCGCCATGCAGGAGAAGGCGGAACCATGAGCGACAGGCTGAATGTCATCGGTGACCATGGTGGAAGTGAGATATTCAGAGTTACATATCGTGCCGACAAATGGACTATTACGGCCCAGCACGACATACCGTACAGCGACGGCTCAGGAATGGGATTCTACAATTTCCCCGACGGAGTCAATACGCTGTCATTCAGTTTCACTGACAAGAACAGATGGGTAAGCGACATCCTGTACGAGCACCAATATACTCTGTACCAGTCGGGACCGATATACGGCGAGATCTTCGATGACAAAGGCAATTCCATCACGCCACCGGGAGTATCCACGGTAGGCATGGATAACTACTTCGGCAACTCCTATTACAGATCCGGCTGGACCCATCACGGAAGGGTAATCGGCGACCCGCTGTTCCTGCCGCGTGGTGTTCACGAGCAGACCTGGACCTCTGCCCGGATAAACCGCGGTATAGAGAACAATCGAGTCAAGTCGCATCACCTGGGCCTCGGCGGAAAGCTTTTCCGCAAGCATCCATATAAACTGATGTTGACGTACTCCAAGAATTACGGCATCTACCAGGCTCCCTACACGGGCGAGTCCCAGATACAGAAGCCTTGGGGAACGGTCCATGAAACTGGACTGCACCAGATTTCCGCCGCTTTCACAGGCCAGGTCGAATCCGTATTCCGTATCCCAGGCCTCTCCGTCCTGTACGGCATCTATCTCGACAAGGGCCAGCTCTACCAGGACGCCATCGGCCTCACCGTCGGTGTCAGATACACCATCGGCCGCGGGGAAGTGAAACATTTTGATGATATGTTTATATTGAGATATTAAAATGCCCAAACGATATGAGACACTTGGTCATAAAGAATTTCGGTCCGATTCGCAATGCGGACCTTCAACTTGGACAGGTAAATGTATTGATAGGTATGCAGAGTTCCGGCAAGAGCTGCGTACTTAAGACGGCGTGCTATTGTGCCTGGGTTGAAAAACGTCTTAAATTGTCTCAGAAGGTCAACGGTTTCGGTAACAGCTCAGCCTTCATTGACACCATGACCAGCTATTATCAAATGGCAGGATACGTCCATCCGGATACCTACATCGAATATGAAACCGAACATGTCTTCTTCTCATACAGCCATTCAGAAAAGGAGTTTACGATGAGATGGAAAAATGATCATTGGAACTATAAGAGGCCAAAGGTAAGTTATGTCCCTGCCGACAGAAATTTGGTGGCTTCAATTCCAGGGTGGAACTTCCTTCCATTGGATGGCAACATGCTTGACTTCATGTCAGATTGGGACAGGGCCAGGAAGTTTGTAAAGAGCGAGGAGAATTTCTTGAATCTGGGCATGTCTTATACTTATGACTCCCAGACAAATACTGACAACATAAGACTGGAGAACGGAACTCCGCTGAAACTGAAGGAGAGTTCCAGCGGTATCCAATCGCTTCTCCCCATGTATGTGCATCTCGATTATCTTACTGCAGGCCAATACAATGCAGAAGCAGGAAAGATGTCGTATGAACAGAAAGAAGAGCGCAAAAATCTTTTGTCGAACATTTACGCCAATCTCTACGAAAAGGATTTCAACCATGAAGAGACGATTGAAGTCGTCACCATTGATGGTGTAGATTATTCGTTTTCCAAGCCAGATCAGGCGAAGAAGTTCAAGTCGATTTGTCAGGAGTATATCAATGTTGATCATAGCGAGATATTCCTTGAAGAGCCAGAGGATAATTTATTTCCTCCGACTCAATGCCAATTCGTGAATTGGATGCTGGAGCAGATAAAAACTCACGGAGATATGCTTTTCATCACGACGCATAGTCCGTATGTCCTGAATCAGCTGATCAAGGCAGCCCCGAAAGAATTGTCAGTAATGTTCACTCATCCACAGAAGCCTGCCAGCAGAGATTTTTCCGTAAAGCAGCTCAATGATGAGGAGATACACGAAGCTTACGATAATGGTGTAGATATGTTCTTCAATTTCGAGATGTATGTATGAAGCGGAAGATTTTGAACGTAATGCCTGAGTGCTATGTTGATACAAACCTGATAGAATATCTTCTGGATGGAGTAGTAAATCATCAACATTGCTGCTCAAAGGTAGTGGGCCAGTTGAACAAAACATTTGCAGACAAGTTCGCCATCGGAATTATCAATAAAGATAAGGTAGAACTCGGCTACATACAGGCTTGTGACGAGATTGCCAAGACTGGACACCTGACATTATTGAAGCATAAATCCCGTCATCAGTATCTGATTACGATTTCTCCTGCCGTGGATAAATTTGTATTGGACAGCGCTAAAGAGCAGGGAGTCGATACGGAAAAATACAACCTTCCGTCAACTCTTAAGGAGTTCACCAAACTATCCAAGTCAGTCACCTCCAACACGGATGAGCGCTTCAAGAACTTATTCGCAGCAATTAACGGCAACTCTGAATTCAGAGCGTTAAAGATGACTTTGAAATATTTATTGGACAAACAGTACAACACGGATATTTCTGAACTCGCACGGATTTTTGGTGGAGAAGCACGTGAAGAAAATCGAATAACGGGTGAAGTGTAGACTTTCTTAATGATATTGCACTCATTGAGAGCAGAATTATACATATTTTCGCTCTCATGCAGTGTGTTTTAATCAGGCCACAGATATGTGGAGACTGGTTGTGGCTTGGGGCATATTGAAAACATTAAACGACAATCCCTACTCTATGTTCAAGGCATTTCGAACAAATACAGATGAAATCTCAAAGTTGGAAAATTCTGTTAAGTCAACTGATATAGATAACCTGAAGTCTTTACAAAAAGATTTCAAACAAAAAATACGCCCTTTCATTCTTCCCAAGGATGGTGTTATAAAAGGAGAGACACTGAAAGATACTTACTTTCCAACATCAAAAGATGGTAAGCCTTATGATATATTTATATCCCACTCTCATAATAATCAAAAGGAAGCGGAAATACTTGCAGCATGGCTAAAAAAATATAAAGGCCTTTCCTGCTTCGTTGATTCTTTTGTATGGGGAAGTGCTGATGAACTTTTGAAGGAAATAGACAATAAATATTGCAAAAACGATCGTAAGAACACATACGATTACACAAAAAGAAATTTTACGACATCTCACGTACATGCCATTTTGTCTATGTCTTTGTTAGAAATTATCAACGAGTCTTCTTACTGCATATTCATAGAAAGTTCTGAGTCTTTAAACTTAGCTTGTCTTGACAAGAAAAAGACGTTCTCCCCCTGGTTGTATGAGGAGATTGAATATATGAAGACTTTGGTACCCAAAGAAGCTAATTTAAAAACATTCTGTAAAGCAGTAACTGAATCGAAAGACCTAAAATTCGAATATGAGATTTCCGAACTGGATAATTTTTCTTTTCTGAAATATGATGATTTCTTGCGTCTAAGATGTATGACGCAAACATTATAGAAGTTTGCCGTATTTTTAAATTGCTAATGTATGCCTAAAATAATAAAGAATATCTTTTCAAGGTTTTGGCTTGATAGAACTTCTATCATAAAGAGAACCTGTCAGTTGGTAGGATGCGCTTATACTTTTTGTGGTTTTCTCTCTGTGTGGTTCTCTTTTAGTGATTGTTTGCCCAAAGATTGGACTTTTTGGTGTAAATTTTTCTTGTCTATTGGTGTGTTGTTAGGGATTTCTATAATTTGCTGTATTGTTGCGACATGTTGGACTTTATCCCAAACTAAGGAAGTTGTGTTAACATCAAATTCGGGTCATAAAGTTTACGTGCAATATGGGGATATGTATTCCTCTTCTATTGTTGGTGCCAATTATAGAGAAAGAAGAAATATTGTCGTTTCTGTCAACAGGTGTTTTGACACGATAGTCGACGATGATCTTGTTTCTGATAAATCTCAACATGGAAGGGTCATGAATGAGATGTATGCAAAAGGATTATACACACCAGACACCTTGAATGCGAAAATTCAAGAGAAACTTCTTGGTGAACATTATGTTGATTTGACTCGGACGAATAAATCCAAAGGAAATACTTTTCGATATGATGTGGGGACTATAGCAGAGATACAAGGAGACAATCCTATTATATATTTCTTTTTTGGACTAACCAAGTTTGATTCGCATTTTATGGCAAGTACGTCCAAGGATGAATTTGTCCTTGCAATTCAAAGACTAATAGAATATTGCAACACTCGTTCACAAGGTTATCCTGTAATAATGCCGTTGATTGGTTCAAATTTATCAAGAACTGATATTTCTCAAAAAGATATTCTGAAATATCTAATTCAAGCTTTTAAAATCAATCGTGAAAAAATCTCCGCAGATATTCATATCGTGATATGGAAAGGAGATAAAGATAAAATCTCAATTCATAATTTGTAGAACCATGTCTAACAGAACAGGAAATTATTGTGCCTTTTATGTAGCAGAGCCTTTTAATCAATACAATTTAGGTGCAAATGCTGCAAGGGATTTTTGTTATTATAATTTATTGAAAGCATGGAAGGCTGCTGATTCTTCTTTCCCATTTGTTGACTCTCATAACAAAACATATTCCGTTCGTGACGGAAGTGATTGGGAGCAAACGTTAACGCCAAGACTTCATGAGAGATTAAATGCTTCAGCAAATGTTGTTTTGTTTTTGAGTTCAGAAACAAAATATAGCAGAGCCTTACGAGAGGAAATAGACTATGCTATCAACACCAAAGGCTTGCCAATAATAGTTGTATATCCCGAACTCAGCACAAAGACAGACATTCATACCCCATCTGGTTTTACTACAAAAGTAAAAAACTTATGGGATAAGTTACCTGTTTTCAGAGACAACAAGTATAAGGTACCTGTACTTCATGTACCTTATAATAAGGATTTGATTAGAAAAGCTCTTGATGATTCCGATTTAAGAGTTGCAACGAAGGCAACTGCTGGCGATTACTTTTATGAATAATGTAACAACGGATGTTTTTTTAAGAAACTGAAAGTCTTTTATAAAAACTTGCGATGTGTCAATGAATTTAGAATTTAGTCAAATTAAGGTATAACCTCCACTGGCATTAGCTTGTGGAGATCTAAATCTCATATGCGTATCGGCAATACGAGGTGATACCGAATACTTAGGGACTGTCGTGAAATGCCTAAAAAGTTTTCGACTTTCCTAACGAATTGATTGATAAAGCGATAGAAATTTCGTAACATTGAAAAAGATTCTCCCAACCACCGTCGAAAGTGAGAAATTTGGGGAATCGCAAAAATAATCTGCATATCAAAAGCACGATTTTATTAAACAGCGCCAGACATTGCGTTTTCGGAGTTCAATTTTTACGAGCTCTACTATAAACTTTGCGAAAAAACCTCCACCTGCATGTTGCATATTACAGCATCCACACGGTAAACGTGGTGCCGTTGGCGGACAGGATAGAACAAAGGGCGCGTTTGACGGCTGCCTGACACTGAAACTTGCAGTCAATGCGGAGCTATTGTGGAACTGTATTCTCGCCATGAAAAACGGACAAATAATCCGGCCGAAACGACCGGAAACAGATATATAATTGAAATTTTGATGAGTCGGACGCAAAAATTGAAGGGATTGACTGCTGCTTCGCTCAGATTGAAAACATTAAGCGACAATCCCTATATTAATCACACATGTCAGAAGTAAAAGACAACAACAAACGTATAGCTCGAAATACAGTTTTTCTATATATCCGGATGTTCCTTGCACTCATAATTAATCTTTATACTGCAAGGTTATTACTAAATGCTCTCGGTGTTGAGGACTATGGTGTATACAATGTCGTGGCAGGGTTTGTATCCCTTTTTGCTTTTCTTAATGCAACATTATCATCTAGCGTACAACGATTTTATAATTATGAAGGGACCACTAATGGCGCTACTGGGTTTCGAACTGTATATGTGACTTCGTTTCTGACCCATATTTTTATCGCTGCACTTGCGCTACTCCTATTAGAGACATTTGGTATATGGTATGTAAATCATATTATGGTAGTCCCATCAGCAAGGCTTCATGCTGCAAATGTGTTATTCCAAATGTCAACTCTTTCGTTGGTGCTAATGACAATTCAGATTCCATATGTTGGAGCTATTATGGCCAAGGAAAGAATGGATTATTATGCTATAGTTAGTATTGTAGATGTAATCCTTAAATTTTTAATTGCATTATTTATTACGTGGACGGAATATGATAATTTGATAATGTATGGAATCCTTCTATTTGGAGTATCATTAATTGATTTTATTCTATATTTGACTTATTGTAAGAATGAATTTCAAGAAATGAAACTAATCAGGTCGTTCGACATAAAGTTATTTAAAACCATGGTTTCGTTTTCCAGTTGGAATCTAATTGGAACCTTTGCGTTTATGTTGAAGGGACAAGGAATAAATATGCTTCTTAATTATTTTTTTGGCCCGGTTGTCAATGCTGCAAGAGGAATAGCTTACCAAGTGAATGGCGCAATTAGCGGTTTTACAAGTAATGTCTCTATTGCGTTTGGCCCCCAAGTTGTAAAGTCTTATGCAGATGGTGACATCACACGAACAAAAGGTATGATGTTCGTGGAATCAAAAATTTGTTTTGCTCTTATAGCAATTCTGATAGTTCCTATCTCGCTCGAGATTAATTATCTACTAAAACTGTGGTTGGGAAGAGTTGTTCCAGACTATACTAATATTTTTGCTGTTTTAGTTCTGGTTGATACTTTAGTCTGTACGCTTAATACTCCATGCACTCAAGTTGTTCAGGCTACGGGCAATATTAAGTTTTATCAGATTGGCAGTTCCATTACTAATATATTATTATTACCTCTAGCATGGTTATTTCTTAGTTTGGGTTTTTCTGCAACTAGTTCATTTGTTGTCACGATTTTCGTTTCATTAGTTAATCAGATTGTTTGTGTGATTTTGGCAAATAAGCAGCTTTCATTTGGCCTAACACTGTATTTGCGCAGTATTGTACTGAAATGTTTGTTATTTATAATTGTATTGCCCATTTTACCTGCTTTTATTCACATTTTATTGCCTGAAAACTTTTTTAGAGTTGTTTTAGTGGGCTGCGCGTCTGTTATCGCTGGGATTGTATTTAGTTACTTTATCATTCTTGGAAAAGATGAAAAGGTGCACGTGAAAAATTTCATTATATATAATATTAAGAATCGAGGATACATTAGAAAATGATATAATATGCCTAAAATAAGTATAATTATACCTGTATATAAGGTTGAAAAATATATTGAGCGTTGTGCTCGTAGCCTATTTGAACAAACTCTTGATGATATTGAATATTTATTTATAGATGATTGCTCTCCTGATAAAAGCGTAGAAGTGCTCAAAGATATTTTGGATGAATATCCGCATCGTAAAAGTCAGACCATTATCCATAGAATGGAAAGAAATAAAGGTCAGGCTGCAGTGCGATATTGGGGCGTAAAAAATGCTACCGGAGATTATTTAATTCATTGTGATAGTGATGATTGGGTTGATCTAGATATGTATAGAAGTCTTTATGAAGAAGCTATATTGACTAATGCCGATATTGTTATTTGTGATTATTATGAGTCGGATGGCATAGTAAATAGGCTGAAGCATTATGACTATTCTGAAGATAAAGAGTGTTTGATAAACGATCTCTTGTTCCTTCGAGGTTCTTGGGCTCTATGGAATAAGTTGATTCGACGTAATTTATATAATAATATTAAATTTCCCTTATTTAATATGGGAGAAGATATGTCGATTGTTTTTCAACTTATACAAAAATCAAGTAAAATAGTAGCAATTAATAAGCCTCTGTATTATTATTATTACAATTCAGAATCAATATCAAATCAAAAATCAATAAAAAATAGTATTCAAAGATTCATACAGGCTTGTGAAAACACAAAGATTGTAGAAGAATCAATAGGAAATAATCCTATTTTTAAGGTGGGCTTATTAAATTTGAAAGAAATTAATAGGAATTTATTATTAGGGGGGCTTGATTCAAAGGAAGCATGTGAATTATGGATAAGCCGATATCCAAACCTTACGCGAAAACTACTACTTTCTAAAGGTATTGATTTTAAACAAAAAATTAGGGCAGTACATTATGAAGTGCAAATCAAGTTGCGCAACTTATATTCAATTTTTAAGAATTTCTTTTGCTCTTAAAGAGTATAATTGTTATTTGAATAGATGAATAATATTAACAATCAGTTTCTATTTCAGAATTATATTTTCATTGTCGGAATATGGTTTTCTGCTTTTGTAGGACTATTACCTGAGTCAATAAATAAGCTCGCGCTGTATGTGGTTTTGCCATTTCTATTTTTATTGACCTTTTTGTCCCATAAAACAATAAGATCAAATAAATACATGAATATTTTATCGGTATTGTTTATATGGATTCTATTTTCTGTATGTTGGGCTTCTAATATTCAGTATGCTACTCAACAAATTCATCAAATTTTAGGTTCGTTCCTCTTGTGCTTTATTTTTTCAGTAAAAGGAGACAATGAAAAAAATCTTCCTTGGCTATATTTTTCGTTTGTAATACTCTTGGCCGGAGATTGGTACTATGCATATAATGATATTTTTGGAGTAATCGACGTGGGCGTTGACCGTTTAAATGACGAAAAACTTAATGCTAATACAATGGCGTATCATACATATTATGCAACATTTGCGGTGTTTATGTTGGGGGAATTCCGGACCAAGTGCAACAAATTAATGAGAGTATTCTTCTTCTTAATGATACCATTATCATTTATCACTTCAATGGTTACTGCTTCACGTCAGGTTTTGATAATCCAAATTCCTCTGATTATTTTATTATTATATGGAAGATATTATAGAAACAAGAGAAAGAGACAGAAGTGCTTGGTCGTTCTTGCATTATTTGTAATTGTTGCAGCATTTTTACCAGTGGTTAGCAGATATTACGAAGGAAGTACATTACAAAAGAGAAATGAAATTGAAGTCAAGGATGATTCTCGATTGCTATTGGCTTTGGATGCAATTAAAGTAGGCAACGAGAATTTTCCATTAGGCGTTGGGGCTAATAACTATATAATATACTCATACAATAAACATTTTTCGCATAATACGTATACAGAACTCTATGCTAATGAAGGTGTAGTGGGTGTTTTGTTATACATGCTTTTGCTTGGCTCATTCATTAAAACTCAATGGCAAAGGTATAGAGAAACAAAAGATATTATCTATTTTTATTTGTTTGTCTCAGGAATTATTTATGCTTTTGATGGTTTTTTCTATGTGTTTTATCCGCATTTATGGCTAATTAGTTTTTTAATTCTAATATCTACTCATAGCGAAACATATTATAAAAAGAATTGTTTATTAAACGTGTAAAATTGTAATAAAATCATGAAAACATTATGGTTGATATTATATTATGGCATTGCTAGACATTTACCAGGATCTTACTCAAAATTCGGAGGAAAAATATCCTTAAAATTTAGAAGATTGTGTTGTAAACATATTTTTAAGTGTATGGGTAAAAATGTAAATATTGAGAGAGGTGCCTGGTTTGGATCTGGAAGAGACATTATAATTGGTGATAATTCAGGTTTAGGTATCAATTGTCATGTCCTTAATAATACAATAATTGGAAAAGATGTTATGATGGGCCCAAATTGTTATATGCTGGAAAGTCTACACAAGTATGATCGAACAGATATTCCTATGATAGCGCAAGGCTTTAGCAAGGAACGCTGTCAGGTCATAATTGGTGATGATGTCTGGATTGGGCGGGATGTTATGATTATAGGCTCTAAGCAAATAAAGACAGGAACAATTGTTGGGGCAAGATGTTTACTCTCAAAATCTTTTCCTGAATATTCAGTTATTGGTGGAAATCCATGTCAATTATTAAGAAATAGAAAAAAATGAAGATTCTCCATATCCATCCATCTCTAGCTAGTGGCGGTATAGAAGCTATGATTGCAGGTCTCGCTAATGAAATGGTAAAAACAGAGGATGTTAGTATTGGACTTATTTTCAAGACAAAAGAGTCTGATATATTTTTACACCAATTAAATAAAAAAGTTAAAGTCTTTTCTTTAGGAAAGACAGGTTCTGGTATTTCATTACCCATAATATGGAAAATCTATCGCACAATCCTTAAAGGAAAATATGATGTGGTGAATATCCATGGTTTTTTCTATTATTATGTTCTATCCGTGTTATTATGTCGCAGGCATACGACATTCTTTTATACTGTTCATAGTGATGCGACAATGGAAAATTCTAAATGGGATAGGAAATTGTTGCCATTTAAAAAATTTTGTTTCAGACATAAGTGGATAAATGCAATCACTATTTCACCTGCTTCTGAAAATTCCTTCGAAAAACTATACGGATGTAGAGGTTCATTAATCTCAAATGGGATTCAAAGAAAACAAATTGATCATATCGACATTCTTGCAGATTATCGTTTTACACCAAATACGCGGATATTCATTCATGCCGGGAGAATTTCCTATGTAAAGAATCAAGAGATGCTTTGCCGCATTTTCGATAGATTGATAAAGAATGGTAAAGATGTCGTTCTTTTAATTGCAGGAAATATTCAAGACAACGATATCTTCTCTCGCCTACAAAAGTATTTTTCAGAACGCATAATATATTTAGGAGAACGTAATGATGTGATTCATCTGATGGCAAATAGTGACGCAATGTGTCTTCCTTCTATTTGGGAAGGGCTTCCTGTAGTCCTTTTGGAAGCTTTGTCTGTTGGATGTGTTCCGATTTGCTCTCCAGTTGGTGGGATTGTGGATGTTGTGACTGACGGGTATAATGGCTGTTTATCTAAGTCTTACGGGGAGAGCGATTACTATAACACGTTGATAAATTTTCTAAAGATTGATGACTTAGAGTTGGCAAAATTCAAACAGCGTTGTAAAGATTCTTTTGGACCTTACGACATCCAAAAGACTGCGTATAATTATTTGAGTCTATATCAATCATTGTTATAATATAAGATATGAATATTTCAGTAATCATACCAACATACAAGCCTTCGTTTTATTTATGGGAGTGCTTAGATTCGCTTGTAGCCCAATCATTTCCAAAGACCGATTTCGAGATCTTACTTATTCTGAATGGTTGTTGCGAACCATATAATAGTCAGATAAAAAATTGGATATCTGGACATTCCGATTTGCAGGTTCAGTATATACAAACTGATCAAGGAGGAGTGTCGAATGCTCGCAACATTGCTTTAGATAATGCAAAGGGTGAATATGTGACATTTATAGATGATGACGATTTTGTATCACCATCATATCTAGAAGAATTATATATAAGGGCAACGCCAGATACCGTTTCATTGTGCTACCCGTACGCTTTTAAAGATGGAATTTTGGACAAACAATTAAAGTACCCATTAACAGATACATATTATTATTGTTTGTCGCATAAATGTAATAAACTTTCTTCTAGGGCTCGGAAATATTTTTCTGGTCCCTGTATGAAGCTCATTCCTATGAGTTTCATACAGGGGCGACGTTACGATGTTCGGTTTAAAAATGGAGAGGACAGCCTTTTTATGTTCTTAATATCCGATAAGATAGATAAAGTAGCGTTTACTTCAACTAAAGCCATCTATTATAGACGTTTCAGAAAGGATAGTGCAGTTACTGCTCATAGAAGTACAAATGAACGAATAATTAATAATGTTAGGTCAATTAGAGAATATGTGCGAATGTATCTCAATGGTCGATATAGTACATTTTTTTTATTAACGAGATTAATTGCCGAGATAAGAGGCATACTTTTAGCTCCCATTAATAGCCGAAGATAATAGTATAAGTATATGGAAAACATGTTAAAAAATAAAGTTATAATCTGGGGCGCAGATGATTATAACACTCTAGCATTAATACGTCAAATTGGCCAAGGTACTAACAATCTGTTCTACTTAATAAATGGTCCTGCTCGTTACGCTGCATTTAGTAAGTATTGTACTCAGTATCATACTGTGGAAAATGCAAATGAAGGGTTAAAATATCTTATAGGTCACTTTAATAACGAGCCAGTCAAACCTATTCTTCTTACGTCTAGTGATGGGGTTGTTACCTTAATGGATAAGAACAAGGAAAAACTTATTGATAAGTATTTCGTTCCAGGTACCGAACTTCAAGGTGATTTGGAAAAATACATTGATAAGTATAATATGACCATACTAGCAAAGGAGATTGGCATAGTTGTGCCTGATTCAAAATTCGTAATGTGGGACACTGACGTTGAGGATATAGAATGTCCGTGCTTTATAAAGCCTAGTCATCAAAAACCGGGACACTATAATGAGTTTAAATTTAAATATTGCGAAACTCTTGATGATTTGAAGAACACCTTGAAGTATGTAAGACATGACTCTGTGTTTATTGTGCAACAATATATTAAAAAAGAAAAAGATCTGCTTGTTTATGGGTGTAGAACGCCACAAGGTGAGACTATTATTGCCGGTGGATTGATAACAGAGCGTTTTGCTGTAGGGAATGGCAGTTCGTATGGATATGTAGATGGTAAAGTACACCCGTCCATTGATGTTGAAAAAATAAAGCAGTTTCTTGATGTTATAGGCTATGTCGGTTTGTTTAGTTTTGAGTATGGGCTCTGCAATAACAAGGCATACTTTTTTGAGACAAACCTTCGAAATGATGGCACATCACATTTTTTCTTTATGGCTGGTGCCAACATTCCGTTAACTTATGCTTTAAGCTGTGCTAATGAAGACCTTAATAAGGTGTCGCACAAGGTTACAAAGCCGTGCTATTACATGGATGAAATTTTCGATATTTCGAATGTGATACTTGGCAATATTAGTAAAAAGGAGTGGAAAAAACAATATGCTGGTGTCGCGGCATTCAAGTTTATATACGAAAACGATATGCAGCCATATGAGTTGGCTAAAAAAAATCGTTTCGTTCATATAATTCGTGATATCGTGATTAGGAAATACCGCCTATATCTGATGATTGTATTAGATAAAATTGGATTGAGAAAATGATTAATTTAATGTATCATGACATATCTTTTGGATTAGATATGTCGAGTGGCTTTCAGACAGAGGTGTCTATGGCTTATAAAGTGGATGCCATAGAATTTGAAAAACACGTAAAGCAATGTGTTGGCAAAAATGTGGTTTTTTCCTTTGACGATGGTGGTGTGTCATTTTATACAGAAGCTGCTCCAATATTGGAAAGATATGGATTTAAAGGTGTTTTCTTTATAAGCACTGCATTTATCGGAAAACCTGGTTTTTTGACTGAAGAACAAATAAGGGATTTAGATGCACGGGGGCATATTATCGGCTCTCACACGCATAATCATCTAAGAAATTTATCCCTTTTTGATAGAGAAACAATAGAGAACGAGTGGAATAAATCAGTAGATGTGTTATCGAAAATTTTAAATAAAAGAATTAGGTATGCTTCTTTGCCTAACGGTGATGGTTCAACAGTCGTATATGATGCAATACGTAAAACAGGTATAACCGAAATATACACATCAGTCCCCACCACAAAAATTGTTAAAAAGGATGGTGTTAACATTTTTGGACGTTATACTATATTAAACTCATTTTCATCTACTAAGGTGCGTAGTATTGTCTTTTCGAAAGGGACAAGAAACAGAATGTATATAAAATGGTATGTAATCTCAATAATAAAAAAAGTACTAGGAAAACAGTATTATAACCTAAGGAGGTTAATTGCAACTCACTAATCCATAAATAGGGGCTGTCGTGAAATGTCCAAATAGTTTTTGGCTTTTCTAACGAATTGATTGATAAAGTGATAGGAATTTCGTAACTTTGAAAAGGGAAACAGATTCCCCCAACCACCAAGAAAAGTGAGAAATTGGGGGAATCGCAAAATTAATCTGCATGTCAAAAGTACGAAATTTTTCTGAAATAGCGCCAAACATTGCGTTTCCGGAGTTCAATTTTTACGAGCTCTACTATTCAACTTTCGAGAAGAGCGAATTGGGCAGGATCCGAAATTGCTTCCTCTCCGCGAGATGGCAGAGAACCTCGGTTTGGTAAGGAAAAGCAAGAGACCGAAGCTGGGACGCAGGTCGTTCTTCACTCCTGAAGGGAAAGTTGCCCTGATGTTCCTGAAGATGTACAAGAGACTGTTTGGAGTCGAAGCGAAAAAGGTCGGAGGCGACACCGGCTACGCGGGAACTGAAAACAGGGACTACTGCAAGGCGAACGGGATACAGACATCTTTCGTAAAAAGAGGCCGTCCGTTCGGTGAGAAGAAAAAGGAGAAAGACCTTGTCCGAAAGGAGCTTGCCAGAGTGAGGGCGACTGCGATGGAAGGCTCGTTCGGAACACAGAAAGAGCACTACGATCTCCGGAGGGTCAAGGCCAGGACGAAGCGGACTGAAATCCTGTACATCTTCTTCGGCATCCACACGGCAAACGTGGTCCAGCTGGCGGACAGGATAGAACAAAGGGCTCGTTTGGCGGCTGCCTGACACTGAAACTTGCAGTCAATGCGGAGCTCATGTGGGGGAACTGTATCCTCGCCATGAAAAACGGACAAAAAATCCGGCCGAAACGACCGGAAACAGATATGAAATTGAAATTTTGATGAGTCGGACGCAGAAATTGAAGGGATTGGTCGCTGCTTCGCTCAGAGTGAAAAATATTAAACGACAATCCCTATC
>ENA-OPUE01000114-OPUE01000114.1-human-gut-metagenome-genome-assembly--contig:-NODE-114-length-72541-cov-12.458833_pt1 | contig 72541 bp, 64 predicted proteins | sample MGYA00241466_ERZ501924 | MGnify/ENA primary metagenome ERZ501924 (study PRJEB25962, sample SAMEA2042223) | human gut metagenome | biome: human gut; feature: human-associated habitat; material: faeces...
GCCACATGATTGATTTTACGGAATAATCTTGATAATATACTTCTAAAGATGAAGTGCGGAAAAATATTGTTGTAAGAAATTTAAGGATTGATAATACTGCCTGCAAAATGCAATACTTATATGGAAAGGTGGATACAAAATGAATGAAGTATTTGAAACAATAGCAGAGGTATTTGAGGAGCTTCGGAGTGAAGCAGGAGAGCGTGAATATTCTGTTCAGACGAAAGAATCGGAAAAGGCAGATAAAGCATTGAAAAAGGCGAATCGGGAATATGAAACGGTGTTGGCTGAGCTTTCAGCAGAGCACAGAGAATTTTTTGAAAATTATATGGATATAGTGGATCACGCTCATTTTCAAGAAGAACAAAGAGCCTACTATCAGGGGATGGTAGATGTAATGCAGATATTTGACGGACTGGGGATTTTAAAGGAAAGAAACAAAGTGAAAGAAGTGCTTATGCATATCAAAGAATAGTTCAAACAGGGTGGATGGCTTACCGGGAAGCTGACCACCCTGTTTTTCTTCAGAATAATTCAGAAATAATCCAGAAAAAATCGAAATCTTTCTGCTATTCTGTCTCATGGGTTTTATATGTACGAAGATAGGCTTCCACAAGTGCAAGAATAGTGGTGATCTGATCGTCCGTACATTCTGAAAGATAAACCAGCAGCCTTTGGTAATCCAGATTATCGGTTGGAGCTGCCGGATAAAAAAACGGATCAGCAGAGATATGTAAAGCACGAATGAGTTGTCCGAGTTTTTCAAGACTTGGAACATTGCCATGATTTTCAATCTCTTTGATATATCTTGATGAGACACCGGATTTTTCGGATAACTCATCATAAGTCAGCTTTTGGTCTAATCTGGCTTTCTTCAGGCGAAAACCCATGTCTTTATCAATTTTCTTAGATTTAGCCATATCATGCACCTCCGTATATAGTGTATAGTTCACCATTTAAAAAGAAAATGAACTAATAACACACTATATATACTTGCATTTTTTCCGATGATGTCAAGCGTTTTCAAACAAAGCAAGTTCAAGGAAATAAATATATCTATTTATTTATGAAAACTGTTATATTACAGCAGAAATGCAAATATGCTTATGGCTATAAGTTTAATGAGAAACGAATGCAGAAGCAATCTTTGTTGCTACCTGTTGATGAATCCGGCAATCCTGATTATGCCTTTATGGAACAGTACATCAAGGAACGGGAACAGCAAATTATACAAAAATATATTAAATATATTGGCAATAATATACAAATCGGGGGGGGTATAACACCCCTTAATCAAAAGAAGTGGAAAGAATTTTACCTTAGTGATATTTTTACAGATATACAGCGTGGTAAACGCTTGAAAACTGCTGACCATATACAAGGTAATATAGGGAACTTTTGCGACAAACAACATGTCAAAAAGTTCCCTAAATAATTCTTGATAATTAGGGAACTTTTTAATATAATATATAACACAAAAGTTCCCTAAAAAGAGAGAGGTGAAATGAATGGGAGCAAATTATTCAGAAATTCAAGAATTATTACAGCAAAAAGCGGATATACAGGCGAGGCTTAATCTGATGCCATATGATGGAAATCCGGAAATTAAGGAATCAAATGGTTCAAAATACTTGTATATGCGTAAGCGAGTAGCAGGTAAATTGACCTCTACTTATGTAGACGTATATTCAGATGAACTATTTCAGTTGCTTTTGCGTAATGCCAAGGAACGCAAAGATTTAAATAGAGCCATTCGTAAAATCAATAAAGATTTAGCGGCACTTGGTTACGAAGATAAAGAACTTTCAGCGAGAGTATTACAAAATTTGGATTTTGCCAGAGCAAATTTGAAAGCGAACATTTATGATCAGGCAGTGTTAGAAGGTGTCGCAACGACATTTCCGCAAACGGAGGATATTATCGAGAATGGACAAGTCAATGGGGTATCGGCTACGGATGTGCAGAAGATTCTTAATTTGAAACACGCCTGGGAATTTATCTTAGATAGAGATGTGATTCAGAGTGAAAGTAATTATCATATGCTTTGTCATATTGCAAAGTTGGTTAATGAAGGTTTCTTTTATGATGGAGGTCGTATTCGTGGTATTCCTGTGCAGATAGGCGGAACAAACTATGTACCACCATTACCTATTGAAACAGTGGTTATCGAGCGAATAGATGAAATTAGAAGTCAGGATAAAGAGCCAATAGAGATAGCGATTGAGTTATGTATGTACTGTATGAAAACGCAGGTGTTCAAAGATGGAAATAAGCGAGCATCGGTTATTTTTGCCAATCATTATCTGATTGCACAAGGTATGGGATTTTTAGTTATACCGGAAAAGGATGTACCGGAATTTAAGAAGTTATTGGTGCAATATTATGAAGGTGAGCCACTAGAGGTCATTGGCGCATTCTTAAAAGAGCGTTGTTGGAAGAATTTTTAGAATGTTATTGAAACGTAAAGTGGACATTGAAACTGCAAAAGCGGACATTGAGGGTGTTAACTCCCTTCATAAAACTGCCCAAAACAAATCTGCGGACCGATATATTACCAAATCCAACAGCAGTATTTGCACTGTTTTTGTATTATAATGGTGCTAGAAAATATCGGCGCACCCGTCACACGTCAGTCAAGTCAAACGGTCTGTACGCCAAATTTAGACAGTAGCATTGATTAAACATGGCAAAATAACAAAGGGTGTAAAAAGCAAGTGTTTATGCGGGTTCGCGGGATGTTGAGGTCTGAAATAATGATACCGCACTGCGAAGCAGTTACGCTCCTGACACGACAGAAGAAGTAACTGATAAGTCAGTTTGGTGTAAATAGTATAAAAACATTGGATTCCGTACAAAAAAGTTCCGAAATCAGGAATTTTTGTACGGAATTTCTTTTATTTGCGTACTTGGCGAAAATAAAGCATTTTTATAAGACAAAATTACCTGCTTTTGTATTTTTTTGCCGATATTGGCGTTTTAAATACAAGAAAATTCGTAGGAATCTGCAAGGCACTTTTACATTAGCTTTTTACAGTCGTTGACAGTCACTGTCTTTTACCATAAAATGAACAGTAAGAATGTATGAAAAAGGAAGAGAAAAATGGGAAAATCTGAGAAACAGATGGATAAAGAGCATGAGCGCAACCAACGGATCATTGATACAGCGTTCCGGCTTTTTGTGGAAAAGAAAATCGAAGCGGTCAGCATGGATGAGGTCGCAAAAGAAGCCGGTGTGGGACGTGCCACATTGTTCCGCTGTTACAACAATAAGACGGAGCTGGCTATTGCGGTCTGCGCATCGAAATGGAAGGCTTATCTGGACAAGCTGGATGAGGCAAGACCAATCTCTTCGATACACGATATTCCGGCCATTGGAAGATTTATTTTTACGCTGGACAGTTATATCGGCATGTATCAGAACCATAAGGATCTGCTGCAGTATAATGACAACTTCAACAATTATATAACACACCAGACGGTGCGGCAGGAGGAACTGGCGAATTTCCACGCATCCCTGAATTCCGTCAACACAAGACTTCATATGATGTATGCGAAGGCAAAAGAGGACAAGACCTTCCGCACGGATATTCCGGAGGAACAGTTCATGCGTGTGACGGTGCATACCATGATGGCAGCGTGTACCCATTACGCAGGTGGTTTTATCTGGGGAGCAACGGACAACAAGGATTATACAGGTGATCTGCTGATTTTAAAAGAAATGATCCTGAATTATGCCCGGAATGACGCCAATCTCTAATTTTCAGGTATACTGATCCCGACAGCCGGTGGAACAGATGACTGATTGACATTGCAATTTCAGAAAATCTGTGATATAGTAGCCACAATTGAATATGGAGTATTCAGGTGCCGGAGCAGCCACGTAAGTAGCTGGCTCCGGTGAAAAGGGAAGCAGGTGTAAGTCCTGCACGAACTCGTCACCGTAATTAGGGAGCTGAAGCCGATAGATCACTGGGAGACCGGGAAGATGGCGGATGCAATGATCTTCAAGCCGGGAGACCTGCCTGAATGCTGTACAGAAACATTTGTTTCAAAGCCACGAGTAACTGGTTGTACGTGTGGAATGCAGAAGCGACAGAAGCTTTTTGCATTCGTTTCTTATGTGTACAAACCCTTTACCTGATACAGGAAAGGGTTTTTGTTTTTGTTGCGAAAAACATGTTTCTGACTTACATATTTAAGAATACCGGGGCAAGCCCCAAAATCAAAAGAGACAGAAAACCTGTCAGAGGAGGAAACATGAAAAGAAGAATCGTAGCAGTAGTACTGGCAACCGTACTGGGCGCTGTATGCATCACCGGATGCGGCAATACCCAGGAGACCGTAGAGAGCACTGTACAGGTAAGCACTGAGGCTCAGACCACCCAGGCAGCGGAAACAGCAGCTACCGAAAGCACCGAAGATGCAGATCAGGCAGCAGCCGATGAAGTAGCAGCAATGATCGATGCCATCTATGTGCAGGAGAGAACTGAGAATACCGATAAGCAGTGTGTAGATGCCAAGGCAGCATGGGATGCACTGACCGACGCACAGAAGGAACTGGTAGAGGGAGAAAATGCAGATCCCGATTATTTCGGCAGAGATACCGGAGATGCTTCCAAGGATGATCCCCGTAATCAGGATGAGATCGGTGAGAACGAGATTCTGGTAGTAAGCTTCGGCACTTCCTTTAACGACAGCCGTGTGGCTGATATCAAGGGTATCGAGGATGCGATCGCAGCAGCCAATCCCGACTGGTCTGTAAGAAGAGCATTTACCGCACAGATCATCATCAACCATATACAGGCAAGAGATGATGAGCATATCGACAACATGGATCAGGCACTGGACCGCGCTGTGGCAAACGGTGTTAAGAACCTGGTAGTACAGCCCACGCATCTGATGCATGGCGCAGAGTATGACGAGCTGATGGAAGCTGTAGAAGCGTATAAGGATCAGTTTGCATCTGTAAAAGTCGCTGAGCCCCTGTTAGGTGAAGTGGGAGACGATGCAACCGTTGTCAATGCAGATAAGAAAGCAGTAGCGGAAGATCTGACTGCAGAAGCAGTGAAGACCGCTGGGTATGACAGCCTGGATGCTGCAAAGGAAGATGGCGTGGCATTCGTATTCATGGGTCACGGAACTTCCCACACCGCAAAGGTGTCTTACAGCCAGATGCAGACCCAGATGAACGACCTCGGTTATGCTAACGTATTCATCGGAACTGTAGAAGGTGAGCCGGAAGAGACCGCCTGCGAAGAAGTCATCAAGGCTGTTGCGGAAGCAGGTTACACCAAAGTGGTTCTTCGTCCCCTGATGGTAGTAGCAGGTGACCATGCCAACAACGATATGGCAGGCGAGGATGAGGATTCCTGGTTAAGCCAGTTCAATGCTTCCGGTAAGTTCGACAGCGTGGATACCCAGATCGCAGGTCTTGGCGGGATCAAGGCTATCCAGGATCTGTATGTGGCACATACCGCAGCAGCAATGGCTGAGAAATAAATAAGAATCAAGATTACAAATGAAATAAGGATTAAAATCAGTAATGAAAGCAAAGACATTAATGAATAAAATCATAATCGTGGGCGGACTGAGTGCCTGTCTGCTGCTTGGCGGCTGTGGAGCAGGTCAGGCAGCGGATGCGACATCCGCAGAAAGCACGGTTGCCGCACAGGAAAGCACCGCAGCACAGACAGAAAGCGCAGAAGCTATAGCAGGAACAACAGAAGCAGCGGCTACAGAGACTGCACAGAACGAAGCACAGCTTCCTGATGGTGTCTACACCGCTGAATTTTCCACGGACAGCTCCATGTTCCATGTCAGTGAGGCCTGTGACGGCAAGGGAACACTGACGGTAAAGGATGGTGTTATGACCATTCACATTTCCTTAGGTTCCAAGAAGATCCTGAATCTCTATCCGGGTCTGGCGGAAGATGCAGCCAAAGATGGTGCAGTACTGCTTGAGCCCACCACGGATACCGTAACTTACAGTGACGGCATGACGGAAGAAGTCTACGGCTTCGATGTTCCTGTACCCGTGATCGGAGAGGAATTCGATCTGGCACTGATCGGTACCAAGGGAAAATGGTATGACCATAAAGTAAAGGTATCTGATCCGGTGGCAGAGGGTGCCGCAGATACTTTTGATCTGAGCGCCGTAGAAGACGGCAGCTACACCATCGAACTGACCATGGAGGGCGGAAGCGGCAGAGCAAGTATCCAGTCCCCTGCACAGCTTGCGATAGCTGACGGAGCGGCAACGGCGATTCTGGAATGGAGCAGCCCGAACTATGATTATATGCTGGTGAACGGTGAAAAATATCTGCCGGTAAATACGGAGGGCAATTCCGTATTTGAAGTGCCAGTGGAAGCACTGGATGCACCCCTTACCATGATTGGTGATACCGTGGCAATGAGCACACCTCATGAGGTGGAATACACCGTAACTTTCCATTCTGATACCCTTCAGAATGCAGAGAGCGGCAAGTAATACACATTGGTGCCTGCGGCTCAAATATTGCAGGCTATGAAAGGCATGAAAACTTTGAGGTCAGGAAGAAATAGAAGAAAATGGATCTATGTTCTGCTTCTTATGGGACTGCTGGGGCTTAGTGGCTGCGGCAGTCCTTCTTCTGCTTCTACGGAGACATCGTCGGAAGCACCATCGGAGGTTACCCAGACAGCAGAGGCCACGCAGGAAGAACAGACAGAATTAGTAAAAACAGGCAGCATGGAGCTGCAATATGCGGAAAATTTTGCGGTGGATTACTACGAAGATGGTTATAAGATGCTGACAACGCTTCCCGACAGTAAACGGTATCTGATAGTGCCGGAGGGACAGCCGGTGCCAAGGGGACTGGATGAGGACGTCAGCATCTTGCAGGAACCACTTCAAAATATATATCTGGTGGCATCTGGGGTGATGGATATGTTCGCATCCGTGGATGCTGTGGATCAGATCCGGTTCTCCGGACAGAAGCAGGAGAACTGGTACATTCAGACAGCAAAGGATGCCATGGCGGCAGGGGACATGATCTATGCCGGAAAATACAGTAAACCGGATTATGAATTACTGGTGTCTGAAGGCTGTGATCTGGCGATCGAGAACCGGATGATCACGCACTCGCCGGAGGTGGTGGAAATGCTTCAAAGCTTTGATATTCCGGTGATGATCGAATATTCCAGCTATGAACAGCATCCTTTGGGAAAAGTGGAATGGGTCAAATTTTTCGGAGCTCTGACCGGAAAGGAAGCGGAGGCAGAAGAAGCCTTTGCGGAGCAGACAGAGATTCTGGAAAAAGTAGAAAGCGGGGAAAAAACAGGGAAGACCATAGCATTTTTCTATGTGACTTCCAACGGACTGATCCAGGTACGGCAGAGTACGGATTATATTCCGAAGCTGATCGAACTGGCAGGAGGAAGATACATTTTTGAGGATCTCGAGGACAGCGGAAGCGGACGTTCCACGCTGAACATGCAGGTCGAAGATTTCTATGCGGGGGCTAGGGACGCAGACATCCTGATCTACAACAGCTCGATCGACGGTGGCGTGACCACGTTGGATGAACTGATCGGCAAATGCAATATTCTAAAAGACTTCAAGGCGGTACAGGAGGGGCAGGTCTATTGCACCACCAACGATATGTACCAGCAGTCCATGGCGATCGGGTATTTATTGCAGGATATGCATACGGTGTTGACGGACGATGATACCGCTAAGCTGCGTTATCTGTTTCTCTTACAGTAAGATGAAGGACCTAGAAACACAGCGTAAGTATAAGAGTCTTAGAATGAGATTAGAATACGATTGGTATACGAATAGGAAAAGAAGGAGAAAAACATGCAGCAGCGCAGGAAAATCAGATATCTCATAGCGTTTGTTCTATTGACGGCAGGCATTCTCGTGCTGTTGCTTTGCAATATAGGGATCGGAACGGTGAAGATCCCATTGACAGAAATACTGACGACGGGAAGAACCAAAGAAGGCATGAATGCGAGGATTCTGTGGGAGATCCGTCTTCCCCGGACACTGGCGGCGGGAATCCTGGGCGGTGCGCTGGCACTTGCCGGGTATCTGTTGCAGACTTTTTTCCACAATCCCATAGCCGGACCCTTCGTCTTAGGAATTTCTTCCGGAGCGAAGATGGTAGTGGCGCTGGTGATGGTATTTTTGCTGGGGAATACGATTCGGGTCAGCTCCGGACTGTTGATCCTGGCGGCAATTTTAGGAGCTATGTTGTCCATGGGATTCGTGCTCCTCATGGCGAGGAAGGTAGATAGCATGTCCATGCTGGTGGTCAGCGGCGTGATGATCGGTTACATCTGTTCCGCCATTACGGAACTGGTGGTGACTTTCGCGGAGGACGCGGATATCGTGAATCTGCACAACTGGTCGAGAGGAAGCTTTTCCGGAATGACCTGGGATAATGTGAAAGTGATGAGTATCGTGGTGGCAGTGACTTTTCTTATGGTGATCCTGTTGGCAAAGCCGCTGGAAGCTTACCAGCTGGGTGAGACGTATGCACAGAATCTGGGCGTGAACATCCGGACATTGCGGATCCTGCTGGTGGTGTTGTCCAGCGTACTTTCGGCATGCATCGTGGCATTTGCCGGACCCATCTCTTTTGTGGGGATCGCCGTGCCGCAGCTGATCCGGAAATTATTCGGCACCACGAAACCGTTACTGATGATACCGGCATGTTTCTTAGGAGGCAGTGTGTTCTGCCTGTTCTGTGATCTGCTGGCGAGAACCTGGATGGCACCCACAGAGCTTGGTATCAGCACAGTGACGGCAATCTTCGGAGCACCGGTGGTATTGTGGATCATGGTATCCAAAAGCAGACGGGAGCGTGGATGACTTACCTATGAAGACGCAGAAGCCTTATTATATTACAACGGAAAAAGTAAGCGTAGGCTACGACGGAAAGCCTCTGATCGAAGAAGTGGAGATCGCACTCAGGAAGGGAGAGATCCTGACGTTACTGGGACCTAACGGTGCCGGGAAATCCACGATCTTAAAAAGTATTGCGAGACAGCTGTCCCTGATCGCGGGAACAGTGCGGCTGGACGGAGAAGATATGTGGACACTCACCGGGGCAGAACTGTCGAAAAAAATGGCAGTGGTAATGACGAAACGTCTGCGGGGGGAACTGATGACCTGCGAGGATGTGGTTGCCACCGGAAGATACCCTTATACCGGACGCTTCGGTATGCTGCGGGCAGAAGATCATGCGGCGGTTCAAAACGCCATGGAACTGGTGCAGGTGGCGGAGATTGGGGATTCTCTATTTGACCGGATCAGTGACGGACAGAGACAGCGTGTGATGTTAGCCAGAGCCATCTGTCAGGAACCGGAGATATTGATCCTGGATGAGCCGACTTCCTACCTGGATGTGCGGCATAAGCTGGAATTTTTATCAATCCTGCAAAAGCTGTGCAGGGAGAGGGCGCTTACGGTGATCCTGTCCTTACATGAACTGGAGCTGGCGGAGAAGATCTCCGATAGAATCCTGTGTGTGAACGGCAGGGCAGTGGACCGGATCGGAACGCCGGAGGAAGTCATGACAGCCGGCTATATCACCGAACTCTATGGCATCCGGATGGGAAGCTATGATGAGGGCAGCAGTGATATGGAACTGGCGGCGCCGGAAGGAACACCACAGGTCTTCGTGATCGCCGGAGCCGGAAGCGGGCGGAAAATTTACCGGCGTCTGCAGAGAGCGGGAATCCCCTTTGTCACCGGGATCCTGTATGAAAATGACCTGGATTATCCCGTGGCGAAGGCTCTGGCGGCGGAGGTGATCGCAGAGCATCCTTTTGAGCCGGTGGCACAGGAAAAAATACAGGCAGCGAAGAAACAGTTGGAAAAGTGTAACCGCGTTATCTGCTGTCGGGAGAATTTCGGTAGTCTGGAGACTTATCAGAGAGAGCTTTTAGAGTATGCAGAACAGCTGGGGAAGCGGATAGAAAAGTCAGAAAGCCCGGAGCAACAGCGTGGGTGTTAGAAAACAGAGAAACGAAATTCCCGGGATGTCGGTGGCATCTGTGGGATGGAGAAAACGATGGCAAAAGTTATTATGATACAGGGCACCATGTCCGGTGCCGGGAAAAGTCTCCTGGTGGCGGGCCTATGCCGGATCTTCCGGCAGGACGGTTATCGGGTCGCCCCTTTTAAATCACAGAATATGGCACTCAATTCCTATATCACGAAAGAAGGACTGGAAATGGGCAGGGCACAGGTCATGCAGGCGGAAGCGGCAGGGATCGAACCGCTGGTGTGCATGAATCCTATTTTATTAAAGCCTACCAGTCATACCGGCTCCCAGGTCATCGTGAACGGGGAGGTACGGGGAAATCTGTCCGCCAGAGACTATTTTGCCCATAAGACAGAACTGATCCCGGATATCAAGGCAGCCTTCCGCAAGCTGGAGACTTATGCGGATATCATTGTCATTGAGGGCGCCGGAAGTCCGGCGGAGATCAATCTGAAACAGAATGACATCGTAAATATGGGAATGGCGGCAATGGTGGATGCACCGGTACTTTTAGTGGGAGACATTGACAGAGGCGGCGTGTTCGCACAGCTTTTGGGAACCCTGATGCTGCTGACCGAAGAGGAACGGGAACGGGTAAAGGGATTGATCATCAACAAATTCCGTGGAGACAGCACGATTTTAGACCCCGGCATTCAGATGTTAACAGAACGGGGGCAGGTGCCGGTGCTGGGAACGGTACCTTATATGGAACTTACGCTGGAAGATGAGGACAGTCTGACGGACCGTTTCGATGCAAAACATGTGGGGAAGATCGATCTGGCTGTGATCCACTATCCCAGAATTTCAAATTTTACGGATTTTGATGTGTTTGAGCAGATGCCGGAGGTCAGTGTCCGGTATGTGACGAATGTAAGAGAGCTGGGGACGCCGGATCTGATATTTCTCCCCGGCAGTAAAAATACCATGGGAGATCTGAAATGGATGCGGCAGAACGGACTGGAGGCAGCGGTAAAACGGGCTGCGGGAAAAGTTCCCATTTTCGGAATCTGCGGAGGCTATCAGATGTTAGGCTGTGAGATCGCGGATCCGGACAGTGTAGAGGAAGGCGGACAGATCCGCGGCATGGAACTGCTTCCGGTACGGACAGTGCTGCAGAAGGAGAAACATCGCTGCCAGACAGATGGAACTCTGGATGCGGTGGAGGGTATTTTCTCCGGACTTACAGGATGCGAGTTCACGGGGTATGAGATCCATATGGGACAGACAGTGTATTGTAACGGGGACGGCAGCAGTGTGAAGGGGACAGTGGACAAGGTAGCCGGACCGGCAAATGGTGCAGAAAGCAATCGGAGCGCTTTCTGTGCAGACGATGCGACGAGAAACACGGAAATCACACAAGCGGTTATCGCTGATTCCACCGGCAGAATCTATGGTTCCTATATTCACGGTCTGTTCGACAAGGGGGAGATCGCCGGGCGTATGATACAGACCCTGGCCCGGGAAAAAGGCATCTCTCTGGAGGACGGCGTCTGGGAGGATTACCGCACTATTAAGGAAAGACAATACGATAAGCTGGCAGATACCCTGCGGGAATATCTGCGTATGGAGGAAATCTATGGAATGCTCAGAGAAGCCCGTATTTCATAACTATACCGGACGGGAATTGGCGCAGATCCGGATCACGCCGCCGGACGAAGCAGTGAGAAAGCTTGTGAAAAAGCATTGGGACACTCTGGCAAAGCCGCTGGACGGCATGGGCAGCTTTGAAACCATCACGGCACAGATCGGAGCCATCTTAGGTACGGAAGTGATCGATATTCGTAAAAAAGGTGTGCTGCTCTTCTGCGCCGATAACGGCATTGTAGAGGAGGGGGTGACCCAGTCCGGACAGGAGGTTACGCTGGCGGTGGCAAAGTCCATGGCCAGGAAGGGTTCCTCAGTCTGCAGGATGGCACAGAGCATCGGTGCCGAGACCATTCCCGTGGACATCGGGATAAATAGTGAGGAAGCCATCCCCGGAGTATGGAACTGTAAAGTGTGCTCCGGAACAAGAAATTTCTTAAAAGAACCGGCTATGACGGAAGAAGAGACCGTCCGTGCCATTGCCACAGGAACCAGACTGGTACTGGAGTGTAAGGAAAAAGGATATGGTATCCTTGCCACCGGGGAAATGGGAATCGGCAACACCACCACCAGCAGTGCAGTGACAGCCGCCCTATTACAGTGTGGGGCAGAGGAAGTCACCGGCAGAGGCGCGGGACTGACAGATCAGGGACTGGCTCGGAAGCAACAGGTGGTGCGCACCGCCTTGGAAACCTATGATCTGTGGCATGCGGATGCCTTCACGGTATTGCAGACAGTCGGAGGGCTGGATATTGCCGGACTGACCGGTATGTGCATCGGCGGAGCTTTGTGGCATGTGCCCATCGTGCTGGATGGCGTGATCAGCATGGCAGCGGCCCTGGTGGCGGTGCGGCTGTTCCCCGGTGTGCGGGAATATCTGATCCCTTCCCATCTTGGGAAAGAACCGGCGGCAGTGAAGCTGGCAGATGCTTTGCAGCTGTCTCCGGTGATCCATGCAGGAATGGCACTGGGAGAAGGAACCGGAGCCGTTATGATGTTCACACTGCTGGATATGGCAATGAGCATTTATGGACAGAGCGCTACCTTCTCAGAAATCGAAGTGGAACAATATAGACGTTAACAGTTCAGCCATGAACATATCCGGGCGCAAAAATCATGCTTGCATGATTTTTTGAGCGAATGGCGCGGGCTGAACATCCAGACGAATGGAGAAGCAACATGATGACACTGATCCTGGGCGGCAGTGGCAGCGGAAAATCCGCTTATGCGGAAGATTATCTGCTGCGGGCTGCCGGTGATAAGAACAAATATTATATCGCCACCATGCAGATCCGGGATGCGGAGATGCAGGCAAAGGTGGACAGGCATCACAGGCTGCGACAGGGGAAAGGCTTCACTACCATCGAACAGCCTACGGAGTTGGAGCAGGCGGTCTTACAAATGGAACGGGCAGGAGCGGTATTGTTGGAATGTATGTCAAATCTCACCGCCAACGAAATGTTTTCCGGGGAACAGCCTGTGGATCGTCAGACGGTGATCACAAAGATTCTGCAAGGTATGGAAGGATTAAGAAAACAGGCGGATCCGTTAGTCATTGTAACCAATAATGTATTTGAGGATGGAATGATCTACGATGATTCTACGATGGAATACATCGAGGCACTGGGGAGGATCAACGAACGACTTGCCGCGGAGGCGGACGAGGTCGTGGAAGTCGTAGCGGGGATACCACAGCGGATCAAACCCGGCTCACCAGGAGCAAAATCACAGAACCGGCAGGACAGCCGGGGATAGAAAGGAAACAGATATGCGAATTATCAAATCGTTTTTCATAGCGTTTTCCATGTATTCCAAGATCCCCATGCCACAGTTTCAGTGGAAGGACGAGGACATGCGGTACGCCCTCTGCTTTTTTCCATGGGTGGGTGCGGTGATCGGTGCTTTGTGGTATCTGTGGAAATGGTTCTGTGACCGGTTCGCGGTGGGAACCCTGTGCTATGCTGCGGTGGGGACGGCAATACCGCTTTTGGTCACCGGGGGCTTTCATGTGGACGGTTTTTTAGATACCTGTGATGCCCTGCATTCCTACCAGCCAAGAGACCGGAAGCTGGAGATCTTGAAGGACTCTCATATCGGGGCATTTGCGGTGATCATGCTTGCACTGTATGGACTGATTTTTCTGGGAGGATTCTCGGAGATCACGACACTGCGCATGCTTACTGTGACGGGCGCCGGATGCTTCCTGTCCAGAGTATTAAGCGGTATCGCAGTGGTGAGTTTCCCTTCGGCAAAGCAGGAGGGGACACTGTATCTGTTTGCGGATAAAGCCCACAAAAGGGTGGTAAAAAGTACTTTGTACGGACAGGGAATCCTTTGCATTTTATTTATGCTGTGGATATCTGTCGTGGCGGGAGGGCTCGCCGTGGCAGCAGCCCTGCTTAGCTTTGCGTATTATTACTATCGCAGTAAAAAAGAGTTTGGCGGCATCACCGGAGACACAGCGGGATACTTTGTGACGCTTTGTGAAGGATGCGTGGTGGTCGCGGTAGCAATCGCGGAAAGGCTGATGTAATGATATTGATCATTGGCGGATTTGCCCAGGGAAAACTGCATTATGTGAAGCAGAGTTATGCACGCTGTGAGGATGGACGGAAAGTGACTGTTTTGGATGGAACACTGGAACTGCCCGCAGAGACAGGCGCTTTGCAGGTGATCGTCAATCATCTGCACCACTCTATCCGGGAGCAACTGCGACAGGGAACCGCTCCGGAGGCAATGATAGAGCATTTCTGCAAGGAACATCCGGACTGCATTCTGATCTGTGATGAGATCGGCAACGGCATCGTCCCCATGGAAGCGGAGGAGAGAATTTACAGAGAGCGCACCGGAAGAATACTGGAACAGCTGGCAGCGCAGGCAGATGAGGTGGTGAGAGTCGTATGCGGAATCGGACAGAAGATCAAATAGAGATTCATCTTACCCTCATCCGGCACGGAGCGACGCTTTCTAATAAAGAGGGCCGGTATCTTGGGAAAACGGACGAAGCTTTAAGTCCGGACGGTATCAGGACACTGGAAAAATCCGTGACAGACAGGATCTACCCAATTGCCGACGTCCTGTTTTCCGGTCCCATGAAGCGGAGCCTTGAGACCGCACAGATCTTGTATCCGGGGCAGACTCCTATCTGTATCCCGGAGTGGACAGAGATGGATTTCGGTGCGTTTGAGGGACATAATTATCAGGAACTTTCAGGAGATCCGAACTATCAGAGATGGATCGACAGCGGAGGTACCCTGCCGTTTCCGGAAGGAGAGAGCAGGGAAGAGTTTATCCGCCGAAGTGTTGCCGGATACGAAAAAATGGTATATCACATGAAAAGAATCTGGGAGAGAAGTGCTGCATCGGGGCAGAGGGATCGCAAGATACAAAATGTATCCGCGGTGGTTCACGGCGGAACGATCATGGCGCTGCTTGGTCATTTCCTCGGTGGAGAATATTTTGACTATCAGGTAAAATGCGGACAGGGTTACAGTGGCAGGCTGGCATTTAAGGCAGGCGGAGGAACCCCGCAGTGGAAGGAATTTCGCCCGCTGTCGGAAGCTACAGTATCGGAATTTACAAAAGGAGAAACGAACGGATGAAATATCATATCCTGGCATTTGGAGCGGGATTTTTACTGGATCAGATCTTTGGCGATCCCTATTTTCTGCCACATCCCATCCGGGGAATCGGCTGGTTGATCGCGAAGACAGAAAAAGCACTGCGCAGTGGCAACCCACAGGAAGATTCCCCGGAGAAAGAGGCAGCGGAGCGCAGACAGGGGAAGCTTTTGGTGGCAATTGTTTTGCTGCTTACGGGAATGTTTACGGCATTGATCCTGGTGGGAGCATATGCACTTTATCCGAGGATCGGCATGGTGGTGGAGGCGGTCATGACCTATCAGATCCTGGCGGCAAGGTGTCTGCAGGTGGAGAGCGGAAAAGTATGGAAACAATTAAAGGCGGGGAATCCGGAGGCTGCCAGAGAGGCGGTATCCATGATCGTGGGAAGAGATACCCAGAATCTTACGGAAGAAGGAGTGGCGAAGGCTGCCATCGAGACTGTGGCGGAGAACACTTCCGACGGTGTGATCGCGCCGATGCTGTATACGGCACTGGGAGGGCCGGTGCTTGGATTTTTATATAAGGCAGTCAATACCATGGACTCTATGGTCGGCTATAAAAATGACAGATATCTGCACTTTGGAAGGGCGGCGGCGAAGCTGGATGATGTGGTGAATTTTTTCCCGGCGAGGATCAGCGCATTTTTGATGATCGGGGCGGCATTTCTCAGCGGAAAAAGCTATAACGGCAGGCAGGCATGGCGTATCTGGCGCAGAGACAGCAGAAAGCACGCCAGTCCCAATTCCGCCCAGACGGAATCTGTATGTGCCGGCGCACTGGGAATACAGCTGGCGGGCGATGCCAGTTACTTTGGCAAAGTCGTGAAGAAACCCTATATTGGGGATCCAAAACGGCAGGTGGAATATGAGGATATCCGGAGAGTCAATCGTCTGATGAACCGGACGGCATGGATCTGTGAGCTGTTGTGCCTGGGAATCCTGACCTGGGTGGCTGTGGGCTGTGGATGGTTATAATACGGCGACCGGTAACCCGTGAAAGAAAGCTCTAAAAAGAAAACAGGTTCAAGAAAAGAAATGAGGAAACAACAGATGCAGCAGAACATACATGGTGGTGACATATACAGCAGACCGGTACGGCTGGATTTTTCGGTAAACGGCAATCCCTTGGGAATGCCGGCGGAGGCAAGGCTTTCACTTTTAGCGGCTATCAATCATGTGGGGGAATATCCCGATGCCGCAGCAGGCGAACTGACAGAGACAGTAAGTCATATGCTGTCGGTGCAAAGCGGCAGGGAAATTCCAAAGGAGTATCTGCTGTTTGGCAACGGGGCATCAGAACTTTTTCTGGCGATCGTACATGCACTTAAGCCTAAAAATATTGTGATCCCGGTGCCGTCCTTTTACGGATATGAGTATGCGGCGAAGGCGGCAGACAGCCATATAAAATATGCATATCTGTCGGAGGAGACCGCATTTTGCCCGGGGAAGAAATTGTTACAGGCGCTGACGGCAGACACAGATCTACTGTTTCTTGCAAATCCCAACAATCCCACAGGGCAGCTGCTGAGCAGGGAATATCTGCCGGAACTTTTGGAGCACTGCAGACAGCAGGGAATCGTCGTAGTACTGGATGAATGTTTTATAGAGTTCTGTGAGACTGATACAGAGCAGCCCAGGTCCCTGCTTGGGAAGATAGACCAGTATGAGAATCTGTTGCTGGTACGGGCGTTTACGAAAAGCTTTGCCATGCCGGGGGTGCGTCTGGGATATCTGGTGTGCAGTAATGAGGGGCTTCGGGAGAAAATCCGCAGACAGCTGCCGGAATGGAATCTGTCGGTGTTCGCCCAGAGAGCAGGCATCGTCTGTGCGGAGCAGGCGGAGCAATATCTGCAGGATACCGTGGAATATGTGAAAACAAAGCGGGCGTATCTTAGGGAAGGGCTGGAGGCACTGGGCATCCGGGTAGTGTCCGGAGAAGCGGATTTTCTGCTGCTCTACACCACACAGCCCATCTATGACAGATTGCTTGCAAAAGGCATCCTGATCCGCAACTGTGAGAATTTCCGGGGACTGGGAGAGGGCTATTACCGGATCGCGGTGAAGAAGCAGGAAGAGAATGAAGTGCTGTTACGAGAACTTGCTATGGGAGACTGATTTATGGATAAAACGAACATCGAATATGTATTGCCGGAAGAGATCGAGATGCGAAGCTTTGAGATCATTGCGGCGGAACTGGCAGAGAGGGGAATCACGTTGCCTGCGGAGCAGGATATGATCACCAGACGGGTGATCCATACCAGTGCGGATTTCGATTATGCGGAGACGATGACCTATTCGGAAAATGCAGTGGAGATCGCCAAAAACCTGATAAAAAACGGTGCGGACATTGTGACGGATACGAATATGGCACTGGCAGGGATCAACAAAAAGGTGCTGGCTTCTTTTGGCGGCGAAGCCCATTGCTACATGGCAGACGCAGATGTGGCAGCAATGGCGAAGGAACGCAGGACCACCCGGGCAGCGATCAGCATGGAACTGGCAGCAAAACGGGAAAAGCCGGTGATCTTCGCTGTGGGAAATGCACCTACGGCACTGATACAGATTTACGAGATGATGCAGGAGAGCAACTGGCGTCCGGCATTCGTCATCGGGGTTCCCGTGGGCTTCGTGAATGTGGAAGCCGCCAAGGAACTGATCCTTCAGACGGAGGTGCCCTATATTATCAACCGCGGAAGAAAGGGCGGCAGCAATGTGGCAGCCGCCATCTGTAATGCATTGTTGTATGAGCTGAGGAAGGAAAGGTAGAGGCATGCGGTATGGATTTACCACAGGAAGCTGTGCGGCAGCAGCGGCGAAGGCGGCTGCTTATATGCTGTTGACCGGCAGGGAGAAAACTAAGATCACCATAGAGACACCCAAAGGCATCCCCTATACGGCACAGATCCTTAGGATCTGTCGTAAGGAGCGGGAGGTCAGCTGCGCCGTGGAAAAAGACGGTGGGGATGATCCCGATATTACCACCGGGGCATTGATCTGTGCGAAGGTCTCACTGCCGCAGGAAGAAGGCAGGGAAGCCCTGGCCCGGGTCGTGATCGACGGCGGCTTCGGCGTTGGTCGTGTGACGAAACCGGGACTGGATCAGCCCGTGGGAAATGCAGCTATTAATCACGTCCCAAGAGAGATGATCGAACGGGAAGTATTACAGGTGTGTCAGGTACTGGATTATTGTGGAAGCCTGGCAGTGGAGATCTCTGTGCCGGAGGGCGAACATCTGGCAGAGCGGACATTTAATCCGAGACTTGGCATCGTGGGCGGCATTTCGATCCTTGGTACCAGCGGTGTCGTGGAACCCATGAGTACCCAGGCCATTTTAGATACGATCCGCGTGGAACTTAGGCAGCAGCGGGCACTGGGAAGAGAAGACGTGGTGATCTCTCCGGGCAATTATGGACTGGATTTTTTGAAAAATACCTATCACTATGATCTGGATAAAAGTGTAAAATGCAGTAACTTTATCGGTCTGACGATCGATATGGCGGTGGAAGAGGGCTTCAAACGTCTGCTTCTTGCAGGACATATCGGAAAACTCATTAAAGTGGCGGGCGGTATTATGAATACCCATTCCAGAGAGGGTGACTGCCGGATGGAGCTGTTGACCGCCTTTGCCGTAAAATGCGGTGTGGCGGCAGTGGATGCTGCAAAGCTCCTGTCCTGTGTCACCACAGAGGAAGCCGTGCGGATCCTGGATGAGTGCGGCAGGAGACAGGAAGTCATGGATTATGCCATGGAGCGTATTTTATTTTATCTTGAGAAGCGGGCGCAGGGAAAGCTTGCGATCGAATGTATCATGTATGCCAATGATTTCGGTGCATTGGCGAAAAGTAAGGAGGCGGAGGAATGGTTTACTTTGTTGGCGCAGGAAGCGGAGCAGCAGATCTGATCACGGTGCGGGGCATGCACATGCTGCAACAGGCGGATGTCATCATTTATGCGGGATCGTTGGTGAACCCGGAGCTGTTAGAATATGCCAGAGCAGACTGTGAGATCCATAACAGTGCGCACCTGACCTTAGAAGAAGTGCTTAAGCTCATGCAGGAGGCACAGGCGCAGGGGAAAATGCTGGTGCGTCTGCACACCGGAGAACCCAGCATCTATGGTGCGGTGCGGGAGCAGATGGATGCACTGGACGAGCTGGGAATCCCTTATGAGAGCTGTCCGGGAGTCAGTGCCTGCTTTGGTGCGGCGGCATCGTTAAATCTGGAATATACCCTGCCCGGTGTTTCCCAGACCCTGATCATCACCCGTATGGAAGGGCGGACCGGAGTGCCGCAGAAGGAGAGCATCGAAAGTCTGGCAGCCCATCATGCTTCCATGGCGATCTATTTAAGCACGGGAATGCTGCGGGAACTGAGCCACAGACTGATCTCAGGCGGTTATGCGAAGGACACCCCCGCAGCCCTTGTCTACAAGGCAACCTGGCCGGAGGAAGAGGCTTATATCTGTACGGTGGAGACACTGGCACAGGTAGCGGAAGAACATGGCATCAAAAAGACAGCACTGGTACTGGTGGGGGATGTTATCACCCATGGAAATTATCAGAAGTCGAGGCTGTATGCGGCGGATTTTACCACAGAATTCCGTCAGGCAAAATGCTGTGCCATACAGGCAGAGGAAACGCAGGAGGGGCGGCGTGAAGATTAGTGTGATCAGCTTTACGGAAACAGGACAACAGCTGGCGGAGCGGATACGGGAGAGCATGGATGGGGAAACTGCGGTCACGCTCTATACCAAATGCTCCCGACTGGAAAAAAAGACGGTACCGGCTGTGGATGACAGCGATGCAGACACAATCTGCGTCAGGAACAGCCTGTCAGCGTGGGCGGGAGAGCAGATGGCGGCCCGCCATGCACTTATATTCATCGGTGCCTGTGGGATCGCGGTCCGTGCCATTGCCCCCTGGATCATGGATAAACTGCACGACAGTCCGGTACTGGTGGCAGACGAGATGGGGAAGTATGTGATTCCCTTGTTGTCCGGACATGTGGGTGGAGCCAACGAACTGGCGGTCCGTCTGGCAGGAGCATTGGGTGCCATACCGGTGATCACCACAGCCACAGACTTACATGACAGTTTTGCGGTGGATATCTTTGCCAAAAGGAATGATCTGCGGATCTGCAATCGGGAGGGGATCGCCAAAGTGTCGGCAAAAGTATTGGCAGGCGAGAAAATTACCATGTCCGTACAGACAGGGCATCTGGCAGTGGATGAGACCATTCCGTCAGGGATCCGGCTGTGTGCGTATCCTCCTGCGGAAAAAGTGGATGTCCTGATTGCGGACGACACGGAAGAAACATTTCGAAAAGAGTCAGCAGAACTACTGCTGCAGCCGAAAAAATATATTCTGGGCGTGGGCTGCAAGAAGGATACGGACAGCGCAAAGATGGATTTATTTTTGAAAAAAATACTGGAAGAACAGGGCATTGTCATAGAGCAGGTTGCAGCATTGGCTTCTATTGACGTGAAAAAAGAGGAACGATGTCTGCTGGAATTCAGTGAAAAATACAGGATACCGTTTTGGACGTATACAGCACAGGAATTACAGGCAGTGCCGGGAGAATTTCACGGTTCCGGGTTCGTAAAGACACAGGTGGGCGTGGACAATGTATGCGAGCGCGCCGCCCTGAAAGCAGCCGGGACAGGCGGATGGATCCTCTTAGGCAAGCAGGTACAGGATGGCATGACCGTGGCAGTTGCAGAGAAAACATGGAAAGAGCGGATTCGGATGTGGCTTTAAAAGGATAGAAAGAGGCAAAACGGATGAGTAACAGAATCTATATCGTGGGAATAGGTCCCGGCAGGGAAGAAATGATGACAGGAGAAGCCATCGCTGCGCTGGAGCAGGCAGATGTGATCGTGGGTTATACTGTATATGTCAAATTATTGGGAGAACGTTTTGCAGGGAAAAAACTGCTGACCACCCCTATGCGGCAGGAGACAGAACGCTGCGAACTGTGTTTTAGGGAGGCGGAAGCCGGGAAGCGGGTGGCATTGATCTGCAGCGGCGACGCCGGTATCTACGGCCTGGCATCGCTGATGTATGAGCTTGGAGAAGAACATCTCCAGACGGAACTGATCGTGATCCCCGGTATTACAGCGGCAAGCAGTGGGGCGGCGGTACTGGGAGCACCCTTAAACCATGATTTCTGTGTGATCAGTTTAAGCGACCTGCTGACTCCCTGGGAGAAGATCGAAAAGAGACTGCGGGCGGCAGCAATGGGAGATTTTGCCATGGCAATTTACAACCCTTCCAGCCACAGGCGAAAGGATTATCTGCAAAGAGCCTGTGATATTTTACTGGAAACCATAGAAGGGGAGCGCCCCTGCGGCTATGTGGAAAACATCGGCAGAGAAGGCACCCGGGCGGTGACCTGTACGCTGCGGGAATTAAGGGACCGGGAAGTCAATATGTTCACCACGGTATTTATCGGCAATTCGGAGACGGAGATCCTGGGGGACAAGTTGATCACAAAGCGCGGATATCATGTGGAGAATAACATACATTAAGTTCTCTTTGGGAGGAGAGCAGGATGAAAAAAATAGTAATTTTTGCGGGAACCACAGAAGGACGGCGGCTGTCGGAAATCCTGGCAGATGCCGGAATCGCGCATACCGTATGCGTGGCAACGGAATATGGTGAGATCGTGATGCGGGAACAGACGGATGCGGAGGCGGCAGGGACAAAGGGGCAGCCACTCGTATCTCTTCGCCGTGGCAGAATGGACCGGCAGCAGATGGAAGAATTTCTGCGTAACGAGGGTTATGAGATCGTAGTGGATGCCACGCACCCTTACGCCAAAGTTGTTACGGAGAATCTGCAGGGAGCTGTTGCGGCACTCCAGACCTCTGAAAAAAAAGCACAGTTTCCCATTTACCTGCGTCTGGAACGGGAAATTTCGGAGACTCCGGAAGCAGAGAATCCTGCCGTAAGTATCCGGTATTTTGAAAGCAATGCTGACTGTGCCAAAGCGCTGGAGAATACAGAGGGCAATATTCTGCTGACCACAGGGAGCAAGGAACTGCCGACGTATTGTGCCTCCGGAAGACTCCATGACCGCCTGTATGTGCGCATCCTTCCGGGCAGAGAGAGCCTGGAACTGTGCATGGAGCAGGGAATCAAAGGCAGACAGATCCTGGCATTGCAGGGACCTTTTTCCACAGAGATGAACGCCGCTATCCTGAAGCAATACGATATCCATCACATGGTCACGAAAAACAGCGGACGCACCGGAGGGTATCAGGAGAAACTGGAAGCTGCGAAAATTCTGGGGATCCCGGTGTATGTGATACAGCCTGCCAAGAAGGCTGTAGATACGTATTCTTTTGCGGAAATCTGTGGAAAACTGGAACAGCTCTGTGACTGTAAGCTCTCCGGGCAGGGCAGCATGGAGATCTGCCTCGCCGGAATCGGCATGGGCAGCAAAGACGGTCAGACACAAGAAGTGCAGCATGCGATCGAAACTGCAGATATCCTGCTGGGTGCGGAGCGCATGATCGAAAGATATTCTGCTAAAATCGAAAAAAGACCCTACTACATGACGGAGCAGATTCTGCCGTATCTGGAGCAATTACAGAAAAACGGTCTTACAGAACAGAAAGATCCCCTTCGGGTAACGGTCCTTTTTTCCGGGGATACCGGATTTTACAGCGGATGCAGGAAGCTGTATGTGGCATTGCAGGAAGCCGTTGCCGCAGGAGCGTTGAACGCAGGAGTACGGATCCTGCCGGGAATTTCTTCCGTGGCCACACTGGCGGCCCGAGTGGGAGAAAGTTATGAAGATGCCGCCATTTTGAGCATGCACGGCAAGAAGCTGAACCGGCTTTCGACAACGGTGGAGAGCCATGAGAAGGTATTTTTACTGACCTCAGGAAGTGAGGACATCCGCAAGATCGGACATTTGCTTGCAGAAGCGGGACTGACAGACTGTGAAGTGATCGTAGGATATCAGCTGTCCTATCCGGAGGAAAGCATCCGGATCCTGACCCCGGGGCAGTGTGAGGAGATTACGGAGGAAGGGCTGTATACCTGCCTGATCCGCAATCCTTACTGGCAACCGGAACGCCTGACACATGGAAGAGCCGATATCTGTTTCCTGCGGGATGCGAAAACTCCAATGACAAAAGAAGAAGTCCGCGAGGTCAGCATCTGCAAGCTACACCTGGCACAAAACGCCGTGGTCTATGACATCGGCAGCGGCACCGGATCCGTTGCCATAGAGATCGCCGGGGTGCCCGGAGGAGTGCAGGTCTATGCCATTGAGAGAAAGCCGGAGGCGGTGGAACTGCTTCGGAAGAACAGAGAGCATTTTCACATGGATAATATACAGATCATTGAAGCCCCGGCACCGGAGGGACTGGAGGAATTACCTGTGCCGACCCATGCTTTTATCGGCGGCAGCGGCGGCAGATTGATAGATATTTTACAGGTCTTGTACCGGAAGAATCCCCATATGCGTATTGTGATCAATGCCATCAGCATGGAGACCATTGCAGAACTTAAGGAAGTGCTGGATACTTTTCCGATGGAGGAAGAGGAGATCCTGCAGATGCAGGTAAGCCGGGTGAAGAAGCTTTTAAGCTATCATCTGCCCCAGGCGGAAAATCCGGTGTGGATCTGCTCGTTTACGTTCCGGGAGACAGGAACGGATCCTATGGATAACGCGAAGAAAACAAAACAAAACGCAGGGGAGACCGGAAACGGTAAGAATGGAGAAGTACAGAGATGACCGAAGCACAGAAAAAGAAGATACGCCGTATCATGATCGCTGCACCGAAGAGCGGCAGCGGCAAGACTACGATCACCTGTGGATTATTGCAGATTTTTAAAGAAAACGGTGAGGATATTTCTTCCTGTAAATGCGGCCCGGATTATATTGATCCAATGTTCCACAGACAGGTGCTGGGGGTGCCCTCTCGGAATCTGGATACCTTTTTTACCGGAGAAGAGGGCACCCGTAAGCTGTTTTTGAAGGATCGCAGAGAAGACGAGCTTGTGGTCATGGAAGGTGTTATGGGATTGTATGACGGGCTGGGCGGCATCCGTGAGGAAGGCTCCTCCTATCATCTGGCAAAGGTGACGCAGACTCCCATCCTGCTGGTGGTGGATGCAAAAGGCATGGGGAGATCGGTGATCCCTCTGATTGCCGGATTCCTGGCTTACGATAAGGCACATCTGATCCGTGGCGTGATCTTCAACCGGATGTCCGCAGCCTATTATGAGATACTGAAGCCCTTGGCAGAAGATGAACTGGGCATTGCGGTACTGGGGTATTTTCCGGAAAATAAGGACCTGCAGATCGCCAGCAGACACTTAGGCTTGTGCATGCCGGGAGAACTGGAAGACTTGCAGGGACAGATCCGTATGACAGCAGAGAGATTACGGGAGACCGCAGACATTTCAAAACTGTTGCAGATCGCAGAGGAAGCGGAGCCGTTGGAGGAAGAGACGGTAGTGGAAGATTCCGTAGAAACCAGCGAAGCAATACGCCCACGGATCGCCGTAGCCCGGGATGAAGCTTTTTGTTTTTATTACGAAGAGAACCTGCGTCTGCTGGAACAGGCGGGCGCGGAACCGGTGTATTTTTCCCCGCTGCATGACAGAAACTTACCGGAAAACATTCACGGATTGTTACTGGGCGGTGGATATCCGGAACTGTATGCCGGACAGTTAAGCGAGAATGATACCATGCGCACAGCGATCCGGAAGGCAGTCACAGACGGCCTGCCCACGGTGGCAGAGTGCGGCGGTTTTCTATACCTGCATACGACCCTGACGGATCGGGAAGGACATTCCTATCCCATGGCGGGAGTCCTGCCCGGTAAATGCTTCGACACCGGACACCTGGTGCGCTTCGGATACATTGAACTGGAAGAGAACAGCGGACATTTTATGCCTCGTGGCAGCCGCATCCGTGCCCACGAATTCCACTATTATGACAGTGAAGACAACGGCGCAGACTGCATCGCTACCAAACCCTCCACCGGACGAAATTATCCCTGTATCCACGTGGGAGAGAGTCACTGGTACGGTTTTCCCCACCTCTATTATCCATCCTGCCCGGAGTTCGCGGAGCGCTTCGTGGAGAATGCAAAAAAATTCTCAAAAAGCGGAAAAGATATGTTATAATCGTAGTATCTTTTTTGCTCGGAGGATAAATCAATGGAAAAATCAAAGGTATATTTTACAGATTTCAGGACCCGTCTGGGAGAGGGGCTTCCCAGTAAGTTAAAGCGTCTGATGAAGGCGGCGGGGATTCAGAATATTGATATGGATCACAAATTTGTTGCTATCAAGCTGCACTTTGGAGAGCTGGGCAACCTGGGTTTCTTACGTCCGAATTATGCGAAAGCGGTAGCGGATGTGGTAAAGGAGCTGGGCGGTGTGCCTTTTCTGACCGACTGCAACACCCTGTACCCCGGCAACCGTAAGAATGCCATCGAGCATATGTATTGTGCCTGGGAGAATGGTTTCACGCCTCTGACGGTGGGATGTCCCGTGATCATTGGCGATGGACTCAAGGGAACGGATGACATCGAGGTACCGGTAAAAGGCGGCGAATATGTGAAGAATGCGAAGATCGGTCGTGCCATCATGGATGCGGATGTGTTTATTTCCCTGAATCATTTCAAAGGACATGAGACGGCGGGGTTTGGCGGTGCTATTAAAAACATCGGTATGGGCTGCGGCTCCAGAGCGGGCAAAATGGAGCAACATGCGCAGGGCAAGCCGGAGATCGACGAGAGTCTGTGCCGGGGCTGTAAGCGCTGCATGAAGGAATGTGCCAATGATGGACTGGTATATGATGAGACCACACATAAGATGCACATTGATCATGAGAAGTGTCTGGGTTGCGGACGCTGCATCGGCGCCTGCAATTTTGATGCGATCCACAGCGGCGATGCTGCGGCGACGAAGGATTTCAACTGCCGCATGGCAGAATATGCGAAGGCTGTCGTGGACGGCAGACCGAATTTCCATATTTCTCTGGTAGTGGATGTGTCTCCAAACTGTGACTGCCACTTCGAGAACGATGCTCCTATTCTGCCTAATATCGGTATGTTTGCATCCTTTGATCCACTGGCGCTGGATCAGGCCTGCGTGGATGCCTGCCTGAAGCAGACACCGCTGCCGAACAGCCAGCTGACGGATGCCATGGCAAAAGAGGGATTTTGCGATCATCATGATCATTTTGAAAATACCACTCCCAATGCGGAGTACAAGACCTGCCTGGAGCATGCGGAGAAGATCGGCATCGGCAGCAGAGACTATGAACTGATCACGATTTCGTAAGCTTGAAAAGCGAAGAAATCGTTTATGAAGTAATTTTTGGAGAGGATGAACTTATGCGGCCAATGGTAAGCATCATTGTTCCGATATACAATGCGGAACAATATTTACGACGCTGTGTCGACAGCATTTTGAACCAGGAATATACGGATTATGAACTGCTGCTGGTCAATGATGGCAGTACGGATGCTTCCGGCGATATTTGTGAAGAGTACGGAGACAGAGATCCCAGAGTCATTGTGATCCAAAAGGAGAACACCGGAGTCTCCGACAGCAGAAACCGGGCGCTTGACCGTGCCCGGGGAAAATATCTGCAGTTCCTCGACAGTGACGACTGGATCACACCGGATGCCACCAGACTGTTCGTGCGGGCAGCTGAGGAGTACGGCTGTGACATGGTCATTTCTGACTTTTACCGCGTGGTGGGAGAGCGTCTGTCCCCCAAGGGAGACATCGAAGAGGAGGGCGTGCTTACCAGAGAAGAGTTCGCAGCACATATGATGGAGAATCCGGCGGATTTTTATTACGGTGTGTTGTGGAACAAGCTGTACCGCAGGGATATTGTGGAAGAGCATAAGCTACGCATGGATACGGATATCAGCTGGTGTGAGGATTTTATGTTCAATCTGGAATATATCCGCTATGCGAAAGTATTCTATGCCCTGCATGCGCCCATTTATTATTATGTGAAGAGGAAAGGCTCTCTTGCCAGTCAGGGCATTAATATCTCGAAGACTGTGAAAATGAAGCTGAATGTATTTGAGTACTACAATAACTTCTACAAACATGTTCTGGAAGAGGAAGATTATGAGAAGAACCGTCTGCAGGTATACCGCTTTTTTATCGATGCTGCGGGGGACGGCACCGTTCCGCCTTCAATCCTGCCCGGTTCCAAGAAGCTGGGAGACGAGAGAGTCTTTGTCAATACACAGATCTTGCAGGCGGAAGGACCTGCAGGAGAGGATTACCGTAAGAGAAAGTTATTAGAACATTATCTGGAGCCGGTGGCGTTAAAAGGAGATCTGAAGGTCATGGATGTGTGTCTGCTTTTGTGTCTGTGTGAAAAGCACGAATGGGACAGCAGACGGGAACTGGCTGATTTCGCCGGAATCACCCGGACGAATCTGACCAGCGGATTGCAGCGCCTGACCATGAAGGGATTCCTGAAAGTAGAAGAGGTGAAGGAACCCAAACCATCCAAAAAAGATAAGACGACCGGAAAAAATAAAATGAAAGCAGCGGAGATGGCAGAAACGAAGCGGAAGGAACGGGGAGGCAGGATCGCCGTGACGATTCTTCCGGCAGCAGATGCCGTTATGAAAGAACTGGAGATGGCACAGAGGGATTATGATGCTGCCAGATTCGCCGGCTTCACAGAGGAAGAACTCATTAAATATGCTGAGCTGTCTGAGAAGATCAAAGAGAATACAAAGAATATTTTATACTTTCTTAATTGACAGGGTAGTTTCTGAAAAGTTATGATAGATAAGTATATATGATGTCGGGAAAGGAAGGTATTTGGATGAAGAAAAACGCAGAGTATATGTTGGAACATGCCGGCCTGTGCAGAGCGGCAGATAGATTGGAACCCCAGATGTTCGATGAGTATGGCGTGCAGAGGGGGTTGCGTGATAAGAACGGTAACGGCGTAGTCGCAGGCCTTACCAATATCTCCCGGATCGAATCCTTCAAAATGGAGGATGGCAAAAAGATACCCTGTGAAGGTAAGCTGTGGTATCGCGGTTATGACTGTATCGAACTGGTCAACGGATTCCGCGGGGATCATTTCGGATTCGAAGAAGTGGCTTATTTACTTTTGTTCGGTAAGCTGCCGAATCGTGACGAACTGAAGCATTTTAACGATATTCTGGCATCCAGCAGAACTTTGCCTACCAACTTCACTAGAGATGTCATCATGAAAGCTCCCAGCAGTGACATCATGAATTCCCTGACCAGGAGTGTTCTGACACTGGCTTCCTATGATAAAAATTGCAGCGATACTTCCATTGAAAATGTATTAAGACAATGTCTGGGACTGATCGCTGTGTTCCCTATGCTGGCAGTCTACGGCTACCATGCATATAATCACTATTCCAATGATGAGAGTATGTACATACATCGTCCGCAGAAGAAGCTTTCCACAGCAGAGAATCTGCTGATGATGCTTCGTCCCGACAAACAATATACCGAGCTGGAGGCCAAAGTACTGGATACCGCACTGGTGCTGCATATGGAGCACGGCGGCGGTAACAATTCCACCTTCACTACCAGAGTCGTAACCTCTTCCGGATCCGACACTTATTCCGTAGTGGCAGCAGCGCTTTCTTCTCTGAAGGGACCCAAGCACGGTGGTGCCAATATCAAGGTCGTAGAGATGATGCGGGATATCGAAGCCCATGTGTCCGACTGGACTGATGAGGATGCGGTAAGAGTTTATCTGAACAAGATTTTGAATAAGGAAGCCTTTGACGGCAAGGGACTGATCTATGGTATGGGTCATGCTGTCTACTCTCTGTCCGACCCCAGAGCCCAGGTATTTAAGAGCTTCGTGGAGAAGCTGGCAGTAGCCAAGGGCAGAGACAAGGATTTCGCATTGTACTCCATGATCGAGCGGATGGCACCGGAGGTCATCTCCCAGAAGTCCAGGATCTATAAGGGCGTCAGCGCCAATGTGGATTTCTACAGCGGATTCGTATACAGCATGCTGGAGATCCCACTGGAATTATATACACCGATTTTTGCCATCGCAAGAATCGTGGGATGGAGCGCGCATCGTATTGAAGAATTGATCAATATGGATAAGATCATCCGTCCCGCTTATAAGAGCGTGATGCAGGAACTGGAATATGTTCCGTTGGATCAGAGATAAAAATAAAAAGGGACTGCGTATTTTTGCGCAGTCCTTTGATGATTGTTTAATGATCAGGAATAGATCTTACAGATAATGGATACGATCTCTTCAGCGGATTCCATGGAATTTTCCATGATCCAGGTGACGTAGATATTGTAGAGGGAACCGGAGAACGCACGAAGCGTGTAATAGAAATCCCGGCCTTTATCTTCCGTATAATAGGTATCAAGGATATAACTGTCCAGGGCCTGCAGCAGCAGATGCCCCAGTCCTGTGTTCACCAGGCAGGCAATGAATTCTCTGTAATGATCAAAGTATTCATAGCAGTGCAGCATATTGCGGTAGTCGTTATAATTGCCTTTATCAGGCCAGGCAGCGACATCCTGACGGTAGGCATCTACCAGATCCTTCAGATAACTGATGAAGATCTCGTCCATGGAGTTGTAATTGCGGTAATAAGTCATACGGGAGACTCCGGCCCGCTCGGTCAGCTCTGAGATGGTAATATTGGACAGAGATTTTGTCTGAAGCAGCTGCATCAAAGCCTGCACCATGCAATCTCTGGAAAATTGTTTGGAATGGTTCGTGGACATGGCAGATCACCTTCTTAATGTTTTCTACTGACAGTATAAAACGTAACACAATCCGGAAAAATACGCAAGGAAAGTTCCTCGCGGAAAGGAGCGGTATATGGCGGGAACAGTCATAGAATATTTAAAAAAATACGGAGATATTCCATTTTGCGAAAAACCTCTGAATGATGTGGACAGTCTGGCCTTATGCCAGCTTTCTTATCTGAAGTTCGACGGAATGGTCAGTGACGTACGTCACAACGGTCCTTCTGTGACGCTGCAGGAGATCGCCAAACGGCCGGATGTGGAGCAGCTGTTCGGAGATGTGCGTTTTGAAAAGGAGAACCGGGCACTGTTTGAAGGGCTGCTTAGCGGCAGACGCTTCCGGAATATGAAGCTGAATTGTTATATTAACCTGGTGGAAAAGGAGTGGGAGACCCAGTTCTCTGCGATTACCTTTATCCTGGATGACGGAACGCTGTTTTTGGCATTCCGCGGCACGGATGAGACTATTGTGGGGTGGAAGGAAGACTTTAATATGGCATTCCTGAATCCGGTACCGGGGCAGGAATACAGTGTCAAATATGTAAATATGGTCACCGGATGGCTGCATCAGCCCTTTTACATCGGAGGACATTCCAAGGGCGGCAACCTGGCGGTGTACAGTGCCATGAAATGTGCGCCCTTTGTACGGAAGCGGATCCAAAAGATATACAGTCTGGACGGACCGGGATTCCGGCCGGAGGTGCTGAAGGAATGTCATTACAATGCGATAGAAGACAAGGTGGTAAAGCTGCTTCCGCATTCTTCTATGATCGGGATGATCTTCGAGCGGGATATTCATTATCGCGTAGTGGAGAGTAAAAACCACGGTCTGCTGCAGCATGATCCTTTCTCCTGGCTGGTGAAGGATGATCATTTCGTGGATGTAGGCGATATCTATGAGAGCCAGAAGATCATGAACGAGGCTCTGAATGAATGGATCCTGTCCCTGAACGAGGAGCAGGTCCGTACCTTTGTAGACACACTTTATCAGGTGATCTCCGCATCACAGGCGGACGATCTGATCACCTTTACCGCAGATTGGAAAAAGAGTATGAATGCGGTAGTTACCGCATTGAAGGAAGTGGACGATCAGACCGCAGAGATGCTGCGGGGGATCATCCGTTCCCTGTTCGAGATTGCAAAGGTTAAAGTCAGGGAGGAATTGGTTCCGGTGAAAAGACCGCGACACCGGTTTAAAAATAAGAAGAAAGAAGAGAAAGGAGAGGTTCCCCGACACACTCCGGCAGCCTCTCCGGATGCCACTGTAACCCAAGGATCGGCAGCTCGTCATGCTCCAAAGCTTCGGGGCAGCCATCGTCAGGGCAGACCTGGATGATCTTAAGGTGCTGACCTAAGCGGCCGATCCGTTGGTGGTGGGCACTGTTGACGCGCATTTTGACAGGAAAATACTTGAAAAGATGGGAATCATCTACCATAATAGTATCATGAAACACATCGCCGGAAGGGGAACTGTGCAGGCAGTCTTCGGGCATATCCTGTATGATCGTACCGCCGAAGGCAACATTGATGACCTGCATGCCCTTGCAGATCCCGATGACAGGGATTCCGGCGGCAATCGCTATGTCGAGAGCCTGGAATTGCAGGATGTCCAGTTCGGTGTCAACAGTGCGGGAACCTTTGTTTTTTTCACCGAAAAAAGCAGGAGTGATATCTCCGCCGCCCGGCAGGATCAGAGCGTCGCAGGAAATGACCTCTCCGGGAACCAGAGTAGTCACGATCTGCGCGGGAAGTGCACGGAAAAAGGCTTCATAATTTCCTGTTTTGGACTTGCGTCCCAAAATGACTAATTTTGTCATATAATTTTCTGATACCTCATTTTTTTATAGTTAATATATGCCATAACTTTTGATTTTTGCATAGGACAAATTAGCAAAAATGTATCTTACGCTTTTTTATAAATAGGAGTAAAATAGCAACGACCATGAGGGAGCGGAAACTCCTTCAGGGATGTTTACGGAAAGGAAGTGGTATTATGGAGGAATTGGCATCAGAACTGCTCAAAGAACTGAACTGTGATACAGCGTTTTCAATCAAGCTTCCGGCAGGTCTTCCACTGATCGGCGGAGTACAGCTGGATATTGCGGAATCGGTAGTGATCACATGGGTAGTCATGGCAGTCATTCTGATCTTGTCGATTATCCTTACAAGCAACCTCAAAGTACACAATGTCAGCAGACGACAGCTGGTGGCAGAGACGATCGTGACGAAGCTGGAAGGCATTGTTACGGGAATGATCGGAGAGGAAGGGAAACGGTATGTACCGTATCTGGTAAGTGTACTGTTATACCTGGGCATATCCAATATCATCGGATTGTTCGGTATGAAGCCCCCTACCAAGGATCTGAACGTAACGGCGGCACTGGCACTGATGAGTATCATCCTGGTGGAAGCAGCAGGCATCCGCAAAAAAGGCGTGGGCGGATGGATCAAGAGCTTCACTGAGCCTATCGCGATCGTAACACCCATCAATATCCTGGAGGTGTTCATCAAGCCCCTGTCTTTGTGTATGCGATTGTTTGGTAACGTTTTGGGAGCATTCGTTATCATGGAGCTGCTGAAGCTTCTGGTTCCGGTAGCATTGCCGGTACCCTTCAGCTTTTACTTTGATATTTTTGATGGACTGATCCAGGCGTATGTATTCGTATTCCTGACATCTATGTACATTAAGGAAGCCATTGAATAAGTAACTATTCACTAACAACACTTTTTTAAAACTAGGAGGATTCATTATGATAGCTATTGGAGCAGGTATTGCAGCACTGGCATGTATCGGAGCAGGTATCGGTATCGGTATCGCAACAAGTAAGGCAGCAGAGGCTGTGGCAAGACAGCCGGAAGCAGAGAGCAAGATCACCAAGATCTTACTGTTAGGTGGTGCGCTGGCAGAGGCAACCGCTATTTACGGATTCGTTATCGGTATCTTAATTATCTTATTCATGGCATAAGGAACGGTATAACGACGTAAGAAAGGATGAAAGCACATGCTGAGATTAGATATTAATATTGTATGGACCATCCTGAATCTGTTGATCATATTTGCCATTGTGAAGATCTTCCTGATCAAACCCATCCACAAGATCCTGGATGCAAGACAGGCAGAGATCGATAAGCAATATGCAGATGCAAAAGCTGCACAGGACAGTGCCGAGGAACTCAAGACTAAGTACGAGGCATCCTTAAGCGGTGTCCAGGCAGAAAAGGAAGGCATCCTGAACGAGGCAAGAGGCAAGGCCAGCAACGAGTATGACCGTATCGTGGCAGATGCCCAGACCGAAGCAAAAAAGATCCTGGACAATGCCGATAAAAATGCCGCGCTGGAAGAGCAGAAACGTATCCAGCAGGCACAGGAGCAGATCGCCGGTCTGGTAGTGGAAGCTACTGCAAAGCTGGTGGCAGCCAAACAGAATGCAGATTCAGACAGAGAACTTTACAACCAATTTATAGCAAAGACAGGTGAAGAGATTGATTAGTACAGCTTTAGAATACGCAAAAAGATTGCGTGAACTGAATATCCCCGGAGACATTGTAGGTCAGACAGGCGATATCTTTAAAGCCGTACCGCAGGTGAAACTGGATTTCGAATCTCCTGCCGTGGCACTGTCTGCCAAGCACAATGTAATAGAAAAAGTATTTCCCTTACAGATCAGAGATTTCCTGAAGGTCCTGTGTGATAACGGAGATATCTATCTGTGGGATGATATCTGCACTGCGTATAGAGAACTCTCTCCCGAGAAAAAGGGTGAGTTCGTTGTGACCCTGTCCTATGTGACAGCACCGACAGAGGAGCAGTTACAGAATATCCGTGATTTTGTACAGAAGAAATATCACAGAGACGATATGGTCTTCGAGACGAAGGAAGACCCGGCTTTGGGCGGCGGTTTCATCATCCGTGCCGGTAACGAAGTCTATGACTGGAGTACCAATGGTCGTATGAAGCAGTTCGCAGACAAGCTTTCCCAGGTAGGTAAGACTGCCAGCGAGCAGGGGATCATCTCTATCCTGAAGGGTGAGATCGAAGATTTCCACCTGCAGGCACAGGAGCATGAGATCGGTTCCGTCAGCTGGGTAGGTGACGGTATCGCCAATGTCAATGGTATCGACCATGCTGAGTACGGTGAGATCGTTATCTTTGATTCCGGTGTCAAGGGAATGGTACAGGATGTCCGCAGGGATGAGATCGGATGTATCTTGTTCGGTCATGATACCGAGATCCGTGAGGGTACCAGAGTCGTTCGTACCGGCAAGAGAGCCGGTATCCCCGTAGGTGACGGATTCAAGGGCAGGATCGTGGATGCTCTGGGAGCACCCATCGACGGCGCAGGTCCCATTAAGGAAGAGGGGTATCGTCCCATCGAGCAGCCTGCTCCTTCCATCGTGGACAGACAGTCCGTAGGTGTACCTATGGAGACCGGTATTCTGGCAATCGATTCCATGTTCCCCATCGGTCGTGGACAGCGTGAGCTGATCATCGGTGACCGTCAGACCGGTAAGACCTCCATCGCCATCGACGCCATCCTGAACCAGAAGGGTAAGGATGTGGTATGTATCTATGTAGCCATCGGTCAGAAGGCATCCACCATTGCAAAGCTGGTAGGAACCCTGAAGAAGAACGATGCCATGGATTACACTATTATCGTATCCGCAACCGCCAGCGATCCTGCACCCCTGCAGTACATCGCACCTTATTCCGGTACGGCACTGGCTGAGTATTTCATGTATCAGGGCAAGGATGTCCTCATCGTATATGATGATCTGTCCAAGCATGCGGTAGCTTACCGTGCACTGTCCCTGTTACTGGAGCGTTCTCCCGGACGTGAGGCATATCCCGGAGACGTATTCTATTTACATTCCAGACTGCTGGAGCGTTCCGCAAGACTGAGCGCAGACAAGGGCGGCGGTTCCATTACCGCACTGCCGATCATCGAGACTCAGGCAGGCGATGTATCCGCATACATTCCGACCAACGTTATCTCCATCACGGACGGTCAGATTTTCCTGGAGAGTGATCTGTTCTTCTCCGGTATGAGACCCGCAGTCAATGTCGGTCTGTCTGTATCCCGTGTCGGCGGTGCCGCACAGACCAAGGCAATGAAGAAGGCAGCCGGAAGTATCCGTATCGACCTGGCACAGTTCCGTGAGATGGAAGTGTTCACACAGTTTGCATCCGATCTGGACAATGCCACCAAGGAGCAGTTACAGCACGGTCATGTATTGATGGAGCTGTTAAAGCAGCCTCTGTGCAGACCTTTAAGCATGGCAGAACAGGTTATGACCCTGTGTGCAGCCAACGGCAGAGTAATGCTGGACGTGCCTGTAGATCATGTGAAGGATTTCCAGATGCAGTTCTTAAGTTACATGAAGGAGCAGCACAGTGACATCGTTCGTCAGTTAGAGACCACCAAGGCACTGGATGACGAGCTGAATAAGCAGATCTGCGATGCAGCTGAGGAATTTAAAAAGGAATTTTTGCAAAAATAATATTTGCAAACAGTGATAGTAATATAGGAGGTTAACATGGCAAATACGCGAGAAATACAAAGTCGTATGAAAAGCATTCAGGATACTATGAAGATCACCAATGCCATGTATATGATCTCTTCCACAAAGCTTCGGAAAGCCAAGAAGAATCTGGAAGAGACGGAGCCTTACTTCTATACTCTGCAGACTATGGTCAGCAGAATCGTCCGTCACTTACCGGAGATCGACAATAAGTACTTCGATGAGCGTAAGGACAAACCGGCCGGGGAGAAGACTACGGGACTGGTAGTAGTCACCGCAGATAAGGGACTGGCCGGAGCCTATAACCATAATGTACTGAAGATGGCGGAAGAGCAGATGCAGAAAGCCGGACAGACAGGAAAATATAAGCTGTTTGTCGTGGGTGAGCTGGGACGTCAGTATTTCGGACACAGAGGCATCGAGGTGGCAGAGCAGTTTCATTATACTGCACAGAACCCGACCCTGCATCGTGCCCGGATCATTACGGAGACGATCCTGGAGCAGTTTCAGGCAGAGCAGCTGGATGAGGTATATATTATTTATACCAATATGGTAAACAGCGTGACAACCGAACCGCAGATGATGCGTCTGTTACCTATCATAAAAGAACGGTTTATTACCAAAGACGGACAGGATCTGAGTATGTATCAGGAGCCGCTTGTCATGACACCGTCCCCGAAGGCGGTGCTTGATAACATTGTTCCCGATTTTGTCATGGGATATGTATACGGCGCATTGGTAGAATCGTTCTGCAGTGAACAGAACGCCAGAATGATGGCCATGGAGGCTGCAAATAAAAATGCATCCGCCATGATCCATGATCTGTCCATTCAGTACAACCGGGTACGGCAGGCTATGATCACACAGGAGATCACTGAGGTCATTGCCGGTGCCAAGGCTCAGAAAAAGAAGAAAAAGGCAAGAAAGGAGGTCCTGAGCAATTGAGTAACGTAAGTGAAAAAAATCATGGTAAGATCGTTCAGGTCATGGGACCTGTTGTAGACGTAGAGTTCGAGAACAATGACCTTCCTTTTATCAAGGATGCTCTGGAAGTATACAGCGAAGGTAAACGTCTGGTCATGGAAGTGGCACAGCATATCGGCAACAATACCGTCCGCTGTATTATGTTAGGTGCCAGTGAAGGACTCTGCAAGGATATGGATGTTATTGCTACCGGTAAAGGAATTCAGGTTCCGGTAGGTAAAAAGACACTGGGAAGATTGTTCAACGTATTGGGAGAGACCATCGATGGTGGAGAATCCCTGGAGGGAGAGGAGCATTGGGTCATCCACAGAGATCCGCCTTCCTTCGAAGAGCAGAGCCCGGTCGTAGAGATGCTGGAGACCGGTATTAAAGTTATCGATCTGCTGGCACCCTATGCAAAGGGTGGTAAGATCGGTCTGTTCGGTGGTGCCGGTGTCGGCAAGACTGTGCTGATCCAGGAGCTGATCCGAAATATTGCTACGGAGCACGGTGGCTATTCTATTTTCACCGGTGTCGGCGAGCGTTCCCGTGAGGGTAATGATCTGTGGAGTGAGATGAAGGAGTCCGGAGTATTAGAGAAGACCGCGCTAGTCTTCGGTCAGATGAATGAGCCCCCCGGAGCACGTATGCGTGTCGCCGAGACAGGACTGACCATGGCAGAGTATTTCCGTGATGAAGAGCACCAGAATGTGCTGCTGTTCATTGATAACATCTTCCGTTTTGTGCAGGCAGGTAGTGAGGTATCCGCACTGTTAGGTCGTATGCCTTCCGCAGTAGGATATCAGCCCACACTGGCTACCGAGGTCGGTGAGTTACAGGAACGTATCGCTTCCACGAACAAGGGTAGTGTTACTTCCGTTCAGGCTGTTTACGTGCCTGCGGATGACCTGACTGACCCCGCACCCGCGACTACGTTCGCACATCTGGATGCCACCACCGTTCTGTCCCGTAAGATCGTGGAACAGGGTATTTACCCCGCAGTGGATCCTCTGGAATCCACTTCCCGTATCCTGGAAGAGGATGTGGTAGGTAAGGAGCATTATGAGACTGCACGCCAGGTGCAGGCAATGCTGCAGAAGTACAAGGAACTGCAGGATATCATCGCCATCCTGGGTATGGAGGAACTGTCCGATGAGGATAAGGTAACTGTATATCGTGCCCGTAAGATCCAGCGTTTCTTGTCCCAGCCCTTCCATGTGGCAGAGAACTTCACCGGTGTACCCGGCAAGTATGTGCCTGTGAAGGAGACTATCCGCGGATTCCGTGCGATCATCGACGGTGAGATGGATGAGTATCCGGAAGCTGCATTCTTCAATGTAGGTACCATTGATGAGGCAGTGGAAAAGGCTAAGAAGCTCATGGCACAGTAAGGAAAGGCGGTGTGCATATGAACACCTTTAGTTTGAAGGTCATTGCCAGTGATAAAGTATTTTTCGATGGAAAATGCGGCATTATTATCGTACCGGCTTTGGACGGTGAGCAGGCCATTATGTCTCACCACGAGGATATGGTCATTGCCACGAGAGAGGGCGAGGTACGCTTCAAGGAAAAAGAGGAGGATGACTGGACCAAAGCCGTAGTCGGTGTGGGCTGTGTCTACATTTCTCATAACCGTGTGATCATGCTGGTGGATACGGCAGAACGCCCGGAGGATATCGACAGAGTCCGTGCGGAGGCTGCCCTGGAGCGTGCGCAGGAACAGCTGCGTCAGAAGCAGAGTATCCAGGAGTATCATGTATCCCAGGCATCCATGGCGAGAGCAATGCTGCGCCTGAAAGAAGCCGGAAAATACGAAGTCAAGTAGTAATACGTAAAACATATGTAAAAAGTAACAAAAATAAGCCTGTAATGTTAGCAAATGTGTGCAATTCGGAAATTGTTATTTTTCTGTCATTGCGATAAAATCTCTTCAGAATCGTAAGGAGAGTTAAACGATGGATTATTTACAGAAAAAATCAATACGAAGTGTCGCAGCTGCCATTGCAGGCTTTTTGCGTCACTGCGTTCGGAAAATAGGAATCACCAGAGAGAAACTTCCTTCCTGCATAGCACTTGCGGTATGTCCGCTGGTGACATTTTATCTGTTTGAACTGTATACCCACAATCCTTTCACAACAATGCATTTCAAGACACAGATATTGAACATGGCGTTTTATGTACTGACTGCGCTTCTGTTATTCGGAATCGTTAAATATGTCCGGGCAGCTCTGATGCTGCAGACAGCATTTTTCATGGCGGCGGGTCTGGCGAATTATTATGTGTTGAATTTCCGGTCAGCACCTATTATGCCCTGGGATATTTATTCCATTGGTACGGCTGCCAGTGTGGCAGGGAATTTTAACTATACACTGAAGGGCAGCACGGTGCTGGTCATTATAGGATTCCTGATATTGCTGTTGATCGAGAGCCGTTTTCATATGAAGGCTCCGGCGAGAGTGGCGAAAAGAGCGGCACTCATACTGCTTAGCATTGTATTGATCTACGGTTATACCGGTATGATACAGAGTGAGAGCTTTGTGAGAAGCTTTGGTCTATATGATAAGCTGTTTACCCCTACCGTCATGAACAAAAGAGATGGCAATATCGTGGCGTTCCTGATGGAACTGGAGTATATGGATGTGGAGAAGCCGTCAGGATATTCTCCGGAGGAGACCGGCAGTAAGTATACACAGGCAGGACAGGATTCCGCAGGTCTTACGGCAGCAGTGGAAGATCCGGAGAGCGTGAAGCGCCCGAATATCATTGTCATCATGGATGAGGCCTTTTCCGATCTGGCGGTGAGAGGCGATTTCACCACCAACGAGGACTATATGCCCTTTATTCACAGATTACAGCAGGGCGCGGAGAATACCAGAACCGGTTATCTGAATGTTTCCGTGCTGGGTGGAAATACTGCCAATACGGAGTTCGAATTCCTCACAGGCAATACCATCGGATTCCTGCCCCAGGGCAGTGTGGCTTACCAACAGTATGTGCAGAAAGAGACGCCGTCTCTGGCATCCTACCTGAAGGAGCTGGACTATCATACCGTGGCGATCCATCCGTATTATGCCAGCGGCTGGGACAGAGACAGAGTCTATCCGTTACTTGGTTTTGATGAGTTTTTATCCCAGGATGATTTCACGAATCCGAAACGGATCCGTAATTATATCTCCGATGAGAGTAGTTTTGCCAAGATCATCGAACTGTATGAGAATAAAAAAGAGGGAGAGCCTCTGTTTGTCTTTAACGTAACCATGCAGAACCACAGCGGTTACGAAGAGGAATTCCATAACTTTACCCCGGATATTACCGTGGATGGAATTGATTCCAAAGCATTGTCCATGTATCTGTCTCTGGTAAAACAGACGGACTCCGCTCTGCAGGGTCTGATCGATTATTTCTCTCAGGCGGATGAGGATACCATGATCGTATTCTTCGGGGATCATCAGCCTACGACTTATGTGAGCAATCCGATCTTAAGAAATAATAAAGTGAATCCGGAGACTTTAACAGACGAGGAAAATCTGTTAAAATATAAAGTACCTTATGTGATCTGGAGCAACTTTGACATCGAGGAGCAGACGGACGGAGAGACCAGTGCTAATTATCTGGCAATGGATGTGCTGGAGAACTGTGATCTGCCACTGCCTGCCCTGCAGAGCAGTCTGACCGGGCTTCGGAAGGAATACCCGGTGATCAGTGCAGCAGGTGTGAGAGAGGCGGACGGCACTCTTACGACGGTGAAGCAATGTGGGGAAGCATTGAATGATTACCGGAGCCTGGAGTATTATCTGCTGTTTGATTACGAAAGGTAAAACATTAGAGATCACGGAGAAGACTAAGATGAATGGCAACAAGACGACAGCAATAAGTGCAGAACGCAGGACGCAGAGAGGAATCTCTGTGCTTGCGTTCTTTGTGCCTGCATTTATTATGCTGGTTCTTTTTATCATACGTGGCATATATCCTTTTGGTGACCGGAGTTTTCTGTTCTCTGACATGTACCATCAGTATATGCCTTTTTTAAGTGAATTCGTACACAAGATCAAAGCAGGAGAGGGACTGTCTTATTCTTACAACGTGGGGATCGGATCGAATTTCCTGGCATTATATGTCTATTATGTGGCAAGTCCTTTTAACTGGCTGGTATTTTTGCTTCCGGAGAGTCTGATCATGGAATTCATGAGTTATCTCGTGATCCTGCGGATCGGTCTTATGGGACTTACGTTCAGTATTTATCTGCGGAAGACGTTTGGCAAGGCGGATCCGGCGGTGATCCTTTTTTCCACCTGCTATGCCCTGTCCGGCTATCTGGCAGCCTATAACTGGAATGTGATGTGGCTGGACTGCCTGATCCTGTTACCTCTGATCCTTTTGGGAGCGGAGCGGCTGGCCAGAGAGGGCAGATGGGTCATGTACACTGTGACCCTGGGGCTTTGCATCCTGACCAATTACTATATTTCCATTATGATCTGTATCTTCCTAGTGCTGTATTTCGGAATGCTGCTGATCACGGAATATTATACCATGACGGAAGGACAGAGCCAAAAAGTAAAAACGGTATTTTGCAGGATCGGAAGATTTGCATTTGCATCGCTGTTGGCAGGAGGGCTGGCTGCGGCACTGCTGATTCCGGAGGTCTGCGCTATCTTACGGACGGATTTTGGCAATTCGGATTTCCCCGCTACGCTGGAGTCTTATTTTTCCGTGTTTGATATGCTGGCAAGACACTGCCTGTGCGTGACCACGGAGAGGGGACTGGAACACTGGCCGAACATCTACTGTGGTGTGGCAGTATTTTTACTGGTGCCCATGTATGCACTGAATGAAAAAATATCGGTGAGAAAACGGTTCTGCAATCTGGCACTGGCGGGATTTTTGCTGCTCAGCTTCGGGACCAATGTCCTGGATTTTTTATGGCACGGTCTGAATTATCCGGATTCCCTGCCGGCGAGACAGTCTTTTCTATATATTTTTCTGATCCTTGTCATGTGCTACGATGCTTTCCGGAATGTGGAAGGCACTTCTCCCAGGCAGATCATCTATGGGTATCTGGCGGCGGTGATATTTTTACTTGCCTGTGAAAAATTCGTGGAGAGCGAGGATTTCGACACGGGTATTGAAGTGCTGACGCTGGTGTTCGTTACGATCTACGGGGTGATCCTGTATCTGTACCGGACGAGGAAGAGCGAACTGACGAGGCAGGTGCTGGGGATTCTGGTGCTGGCGTGCATAGTGGCGGAGCTGAGCATCAATACATTTAATACGAGTCTGGGCACTACCGGACGAAGCGCTTATCTGGGAGACCAGGAGGATTATAAAGCGTTGTACACCCTGGCGCGGGAACAGGAGGGGGATGACTTCTTCCGTATCGAGAAGTTTACCCGCAAGACGAAAAATGACGGAACCCTGACCGGGTACCCTACGGCTTCGGTATTTTCCTCCACCATGAATTCCCAGGTCATGGATCTGTATAAGAAGCTTGGCATGCGCCACAGTAAGGTTTATTACGGCTTCGACGGAGCGACAGCTTTCGTTTCGGCACTCCTGAATGTGGATTACATGTTCGGCGGATCGGATAAATACGAAAACGGTCTGTATGAGATCGTGAATAACAGTGGAGATGTTTATTTATATCATTGTAAATATACGCTGCCCTTTGGCTATGTGGCACCGACGGGCTGGAATGTTACGGACGAGATCAGCACCGGTGTGAGAGCGCAGAATCAGCTGACCGAGGATCTGGGAATCGCAGAGCCCTTACTGGACCGGGCGACCAGTGAGACTAGCGGAGATAATGTATGTATTACGGCGGACCGGGCAGGCTACTATTACGCGAGGATCAATGCCACAGGGACGAAAAAGGTGCAGGTGCTTGGGGGAACGCTGGAGACGCAGGATTACAGTGATCTGAAGGACGGATCCATTCTGTATCTGGGATATCTGTTGGAGGGAGAGCGCGTGACGCTGACCAACGGGGATGATGAGGATGAGACGCAGAAGGTATCGGCGGAAGCCTATGTACTGAATGAAGAAGTGCTGGCACAGGCAGTGGAGATATTGTCAAAAGAACATCTGGAAAATGTAGAGATGGATAGCACTCATATTTCAGGAACCTTAAGTCTGGAAGAAGCCGGCAGACTGATCCTGTCCGTGCCTTATGAGGAGGGCTGGACGGTGCAGATTGACGGAGAAAATGCAGAGCCTGAGCAGTTCGGCGATGCCCTCATGGCATTTGATCTGGAAGCGGGAGAGCATACGATACAGATGCACTATGTACCGGAAGGACGGAATATCGGTATTTTAGTAAGCGCGGGAAGTGTACTGATCCTGTTGGGATACGTGCTGTACCAGAGGTGTGACAGGAAAAGGAAAGACTGTGCGGAGAATGAGCCTTCGCAAAAGGCAGCAGACGAAACAATGGAAAACGAGAATGCGGAGAAAACGCACACAGAGGAAGGTTCTGTGAAGGAAGAGGCAGGAAGGATGTAAGAAGGAGCGAATTATGATGAAGAAGAGTATTTGTGATACCTTGCGGCGTACCTGCCTGATCCTGGCGGGATCCCTTATTATGGCCGTGAATTTAAAAAGCTTTGTCCGCACCGGAGGACTGATCCCCGGTGGATTCAACGGTCTGACTCGTCTGATACAGGAGATCAGTGCACTGCTGTGGCACTGGGAGCCGCCCTTCTCGGTGATCAATTTTATCCTGAATGCGATTCCGGCTATCATCAGTTTCAAATTTATCGGGAAAAAATTTACCGGTTATTCCTGTCTGATGATCGTGGTGAGTGGTATCCTGACAGATATTGTGCCGTCATTTCCCATGACGCAGGATATTCTGCTGATCTCTATCTTCGGAGGATTGATCAATGCACTTGCCATCAGTCTGTGCCTGTTTGCCAATGCCACCAGCGGAGGTACGGATTTTATCGCAATTTTCCTGTCGGAGAAATACGGCATTGACTCCTGGAATTATATTTTCGCCGGAAATGTGGTGATCCTTGGGATCGCCGGAGCACTGTTCGGATGGGACAAGGCGCTGTATTCCATTATTTTCCAGTACACCTCCACCCAGGTACTGCATATATTGTACAAGCGGTATCAGAAGCAGACACTGATCATCGTGACCAAACGACCGGAGGATGTCTACGAAGCCATTGCGGAGATCACGCACCATGATGCCACACTGATCAAGGGAGAGGGCTGTTATTCCAAACAGGAATGTGATGTGCTGTACTCCGTGGTAGGACGCGATGAAGTGAATAAGGTTGTGAATACGGTGCGTAAGACCGATCCCCAGGCCTTCGTCAATATGATCCGTACGGAGAACCTGGCGGGAAGATTTTATCAGAGACCGAATGATTAAGAGTTGTAAAAAAGAGCCTGAGAGTCAGCAGTTTAACTGACACTCAGGCTTGCGTATTTTTTCGGGGAGATGCCCACGGCTTTGGTGAAAGCTTTGAAAAAATTGCTGTAGTCTGTGAAACCACTGCGTTCGAAGGCTTCCATGACATTACCGTTTTCGTTCAATACGGCTTTGGCGATACTGATGCGGCGGGCGGTGATGTATTTGTTGATCGTGGTGCCGGTGGCGGATTTGAAGATCCTGCAGATATAGGATTCACTTAAGTAAAACTGTCCGGCTAACTGTTCTATGGTAATGGGCTGGGAGATATTCTGGTTGATGAAGGTTAAAATATCGTCCACCTGATGGTTGTAGCGGTAGGAGCTGTCCTTGTATTCCGCGGCATCTGCGGTGTTTTCTCCGGTGGAGGTCTGTTCCGTGTTCCTGACGAACAGAGTGTTGAGCATGACCATCAGTTCCATGAAAGCGGCATATTCCGTAATGTCATGGGCGAAGCCCTCCGCAGAGGTGATTTTGTTGATATAATAGAGAAATCGCTTCTGTTGTTCCTTATTTAATGACAGCTTATGGGAAAAAGGGGTACTGCGGTGGGTGAAACAGAAGCTTAGATCTGTCTGCTCTGTGGAAATCTGTTTCATGAAGTCCGGCGCTACCGACAGGACGATCCGCTCATGGACGGAATTGTCGATCTGGGTCAGCTTGTGACTTTCATACTGATTGATGATAAAGAGATCCCCCGGGGCAATCGTATAGAAACAATTGTCGATCAGAAACTGTTTGCCGCCGCAGATGGAATAATAGATCTCATAGCAGTCATGGATGTGCATGTCCATGGCTTTTTCTTCTTTATATAAGTGGGCAATGGCAAAGGTCCCTGAGACTTTACAATTTTCTATGGCTGTTTTACAAGAAGTAAGTTCTTCCATTTTCATGTGTTCCTTTCTCTCGATATTTCTATTAAACATCAAAAGTTCAAAATTTGCAATGTTTAGACTAAAAAATGAAAAGACATTGAGAATTTTTTCGAGTATACTTAAGTCATACAAAAGAGAAAAGCATTTACAGCCCTTCCGCCTTTTTATAAATTTTATAAAAATAAGTAAAAAGGTGTTGGAAATAGTTACAATGATATGTTATAATGTAAGTGCTTTCATAAAAAGGTAACATTCAATAGCGGCACGCAGGCCGCCCGTTGAGGAAAGAGAGGCGTAAGGTGGAACTTAGAACAGCAGTATCACCAAGAGATGTGAAGCATTACACCACAGAGCGTCTGAGAGAAGAGTTTCTGATCCAGAATCTGTTTGTACCCGGCGAGATCAAGCTGGTGTACAGCCACATCGACAGAATCATTACAGGAGCAGCAGTTCCTGTAAGCCCTATCACTCTGACCGCCGGAGATGAACTCCGTGCAGAATATTTCTGCCAGAGAAGAGAACTGGGTGTGATCAATATCGGTGGAGCAGGTATGATTACCGTTGATGGCAAAGTGTACAAGGTGGGCTACAAGGAAGCTATGTACATAGGAATGGGCTCCAAGGAGATCATTTTCGCAAGTGAGGATGAGAAGCAGCCCGCTAAATTTTATCTGAATTCCGCTCCCGCACATAAGACTTATCCGACCGTGCTGATCAAGCCGGAGGGTACTCCCGAAGAGGGTGTAGTCATTGTAAAGGATGAGAATAAAGTAGAGCTGGGTACTCTGGAGGATGCCAACCACAGAGTTATCTGCAAATATATCCTTCCAGGACAGGTAGAGAGCTGTCAGCTGGAGATGGGTATGACGAAGTTAGAGCCCGGTAGTGTATGGAATACCATGCCCTGTCATACACATGACAGACGTATGGAAGTATATCTGTATTTTGATATTCCCGAGGATGCATTTGTAATGCACTTTATGGGAGAACCCGATGAGACCCGCCACATCGTAATGCGTAACGAAGAGGCAGTCATCTCCCCCAGCTGGTCCATCCATTCCGGATGCGGTTCCAGAGCATACACCTTTATCTGGGGTATGGTCGGCGAGAATCAGGACTTTGATGACATGGACGGTGTCGACAACAGAGATCTGAAATAAGATCCTTGTGGAAATGTAACTAAAATAACAGTTTTTATAAAGAAAAGGAGAAAAAACAATGTCTGAATTCACTAATTTCTCACTGGAAGGTAAGGTTGCACTGGTTACCGGCGCGTCTTACGGTATTGGCTTCGCTATTGCTTCCGCATATGCTGAGTGCGGCGCTACCATCTGCTTCAACGATATCAAGCAGGAACTGGTAGACAAGGGAATCGCTGCATACGCTGAGAAAGGCATCAAGGCTCACGGCTATGTATGTGACGTTACCAACGAAGAAGCAGTTAATGCTATGGTAGCTCAGATCGAGAAGGAAGTAGGCACCATCGATATCCTGGTTAACAACGCAGGCATCATCAAGAGAATTCCTATGACCGAGATGACCGCAGATCAGTTCCGTCAGGTGATCGACGTAGACCTGAATGCACCTTTCATCGTATCGAAAGCAGTTATCCCTGCAATGATCAAGAAGGGTCATGGTAAGATCATCAACATCTGTTCCATGATGTCCGAGCTGGGCCGTGAGACTGTATCTGCATATGCAGCAGCTAAGGGCGGCTTAAAGATGCTGACCAAGAACATCTGCTCCGAGTACGGCCAGTACAACATTCAGTGTAACGGCCTTGGACCCGGTTACATCGAGACTCCTCAGACGGCTCCTCTTCGTGAGATCCAGCCCGATGGCAGCAGACATCCTTTCGACCAGTTCATCTGCGCTAAGACCCCTGCTAACAGATGGTTAAAGCCCGAAGAGCTGACCGGTCCCGCTGTATTCCTTGCTTCTGAGGCATCCAATGCAGTCAATGGACACATCCTCTATGTAGATGGCGGTATCCTTGCTTACATCGGCAAACAGCCCCAGTAGAGCTTGTGCAAAAGGAAAACAAGCGGCCGCGTAGCGGACATTTGTTTTCCTTGCACAGCTCACGAGTAAATATCCGGTGAGTTTACGAGCCGGATGCAGAGTGCGAAGCACGAATTTACGAGTGAGTAGCTATGGAGCTTGTGCATTTACGCAGGATATCAAAAACAGAATAAACAATTCACACCAGGTCAGTCGCAGAAGAATTTCGGCGGCTGACTGTTGTGGCGTTTAGATTAGAAAAGGAGTATCTCATGAAGATAGCTTTGATCAATGAAAACAGTCAGGCTGCCAAGAATGAAATGATCTGTGCTACTCTTAAAAAAGTAGTAGAGCCCATGGGTCATGAAGTATTCAACTACGGTATGTGCGGCGCAGAGGATCCCAATTCCCTGACCTACGTACAGAACGGTATTCTGGCAGCAGTTCTTTTGAACTCCGGTGCAGCGGATTTCGTGATCACCGGATGCGGAACCGGCGAAGGTGCCATGCTTGCATGCAATTCCTTCCCTAAGGTTCTGTGCGGACATATTGAATCCCCTCTGGATGCTTACCTGTTCTCACAGGTAAACGACGGTAACTGTGTAGCACTTCCTTTTGCTGAGAACTTCGGCTGGGGCGGTGAGCTGAATTTACAGTATACCTTTGAAAAACTGTTCTGTGCTCCCGGCGGCGGTGGCTATCCCCCTGAGAGAGTGGTTCCCGAGCAGCGCAACAAGAAGATCCTGGATCAGGTAAAGGAAGTAACTCATACCGATATGGTTACTATCCTGAAGAATCTGGATCGTGAACTGGTAAAGGGTGCTTTATCCGGTGACAAGTTTAAGGAGTATTTCTTCGCAAACTGCAAGTGCGACAAGATCGCTGAGGCAGTGAAGGAAGTACTGGCATAAAAGTATTGGTTTCATTTTGCAGAAATATTTTCGACAGGATCTCCTGCGAAGATTTTTCACATAACTATTAGTCTATAAGACAGAAAGGTGTTATTTATGAACGCAGTATTAGAGCAAATCAGCAAAATCGGTATCGTACCGGTTGTAAAAATTGACAACGCAGCAGATGCACTTCCTCTGGCAAAGGCACTTTGCGCAGGTGGACTTCCCTGTGCAGAGGTTACCTTCCGTACCAGCGCAGCAGCAGAAGCTATCAAGATCATGACCGACAACTTCCCCAGCATGTGTGTTGGTGCAGGTACCGTTCTGAACGCAGAGCAGGTTGACGCAGCAGTAGCAGCAGGCGCTAAGTTCATCGTAAGCCCCGGCTTAAATCCCAGAACCGTTAAGTATTGTGTAGAGAAGAACATTCCTATCACTCCCGGTACGTCAAGCCCCAGCGACATCGAGCAGGCTATCGAGCTTGGTCTGGATGTAGTTAAGTTCTTCCCCGCTGAGCAGTCCGGCGGTCTGGCTAAGATCAAGGCTATGGCAGCTCCTTATGTAAACATGAAGTTCATGCCTACCGGTGGCGTAAACGCTAAGAACCTGACTTCTTACCTTGACTTCCCCAAGATCATCGCTTGCGGTGGTTCCTGGATGGTTCCCGGTGACCTGATCAATGCCGGTGAGTGGGACAAGATCGAGCAGCTGACCAGAGAAGCAGTACAGACCATGCTGGGTTTCGAACTGGCTCATGTTGGTGTCAATGCAGAGAACGAGGAAGAGGCTGTTAAGGCTGCGAACCGTTTCGCATTCATCTTCGGTATGCCCGCTAAGGTTGGCAACAGCTCCGTATTCGCAGGTTCTGCTCTGGAAGTTATGAAGACTCCTTACCTGGGCAAGAACGGCCACATCGCTGTTAAGACCAACTACATCGAGAGAGCTGTCAACTACCTGAGCACTGTTCTGGGTGTTGAGTTCAATGAAGAGTCCGCTAAGAGAGATGCCAAGGGTAACCTGAAGGCTATCTACCTGAAGGAAGAGATCGGCGGATTTGCAGTTCATCTGGTACAGAAATAAGAATAGGATTCCGGAATCCGGACGGATCCGTCGACTGCATATTTCAGTCACGGACCCGCTTCCGCTTCGGCCCTCCCGTAGCGGTACATAAGATGCTAAAATACAGCATCTAAGTACCGACGGTCGGTTAGAGTCCGTGACTAAAACACGCAGTCGGCGAATCCTGTTTTTGGATGGGATTAAGATTGCGAAGGTGTTTAAAACAAAGTTAATTATATGTGAGAAAGGAATATACCAAAATGGCAAAAGTAATTACCATGGGTGAGATCATGCTGAGACTGTCCACCCCCAACAACGAGAAATTTATCCAGGCAGACGAGTTCGATGTAAACTACGGCGGCGGTGAAGCTAACGTAGCAGTATCTCTGGCTAACTACGGTCATGACGCTGAGTTCGTTACCGCAGTTCCTGACAACGAGATCGGTGAGTGCGCAGTAGCAGCTCTGAGAAAGTACAACGTAGAGACCAAGCACATCGCAAGATGCGGTGAGAGACTGGGTATCTACTACCTGGAGAGCGGTTCTTCCATGAGACCTTCCAAGGTTGTATACGATAGAGCACATTCCTCTATCTCCACCGCAACCGAGGCTGATTTCAACTTCGATGAGATCTTCGAAGGCGCTGACTGGTTCCACTTCACCGGTATTACTCCCGCTGTATCCGACGCTGCAGCAGAGCTGACCGAGAAGGCTCTGATCGCTGCTAAGAAGCACGGCGTAAAGGTATCCGTAGACCTGAACTTCCGTAAGAAGCTGTGGAGCTCCGAGAAGGCTCAGAAGGTTATGACCAACCTGATGAAGTACGTTGATGTATGTATCGGTAACGAAGAAGATGCTGAGCTGGTACTTGGCTTCAAGCCCGGCGATACCGATGTTACCAGCGGTGAGCTGGAGTTAGCCGGTTACAAGTCCATCTTCGAGCAGATGGTTGACAAGTTCAACTTCGAGTACTGCGTATCCTCTCTGCGTGTAAGCCATTCCGCTTCCGATAACGGTTGGTCTGCTTGCATCTACTCCAGAGATACCAAGGAGTTCTATCACTCCAAAGAGTACAGCATCCATCCCATCGTTGACCGTGTAGGCGGCGGCGACTCCTTTGCAGGCGGCGTGATCTGCGGTATGCTGGATGGCAAGAACTTCAAGGATGCTCTTGAGTACGGCGTAGCTGCATCTGCATTAAAGCATACCATCCCCGGCGACTTCAACCTGGTATCCAGAAAAGAAGTTGAGACCCTGGCTGGCGGCGACGCTTCCGGACGTGTACAGAGATAATGTAACTATTCAGAGCCAGATAATATTACCTAATATTCGTTGAATGCTTGCATTCATAAGAATATTTGGTGATATTAATATGGCGAAGTAACCACCATGAGCAAATAACATGTAAGCATGTTATTCAGGAAAGCATCGTAGATGCGATTTTGCGAATGGGGTGATGAATAGTTAATATGGATAAAAAGGACTCACCTGTGTGGTAACATGCAGGTGAGTTTTTTCTTGCCAAAACAGAAGATATAGGATATACTTCTTCCATAAACATTTCTTATAAAAATCTATTGTCAGCGTAGGCTGATATCGGTTGTCAATTTTGCAGAGATTCCTGTGTAATTACCGGCAGAAATTAAATTTATTAGATGATTGTTTTTATTAAAAACAGGGGAAACAAAAGGGTATGATTTTTATTGTGAGACATACCGACTGGTGTGAGTCTGACGGTAATAATACTATTAGTTTAGAGTGAGTACGATACTACTCTGAAATAAAGTAAAAAGATACAAATAGTAAACTTGACAAAGATACTCCATATTGATATGTTAATAATATGTATAAAGATGACATGAAAAATAGTAAAATCAGACAAAATATTAACTATATGGAGTGAGAATATGAATCTGTATTATGAATTGCTACAATACCCGGTGTTTTCCATGAAAGAAGTAAATGCCCTATATTCAAGTGAACGGACAGCACGAGCGGCATTGGAAAAACTTTTGAAAGAGAATATGGTATTAAAAATTCGAAACAAATTATACACGTGTGTCAGCGGGGAAAATGGAGGACCGGTAGCGAACAAATTTCAGATTGCCAGTGCTATCACATCATCTTCTTATGTATCCCACCATACTGCCTTTGAGTATTATGGAATTGTCGATCAGGTCTTCTATGAGGTTTATGTTGGCTCTGAGACACGTTTTCATGATTTTGAATTTGATGGATACACATATCGTTATATCAAAGGGCCGATAAAAGAAGGTATCGTTAGTCCGGAGTTTAGTGGTGGCGTGAGAGTTACAGATAAGGAGCGAACGATAGCAGATTCTATAAAGGATCTTAATCTCATCGCCGGACTGGAAGAGGTAATTTCATGTGTAGTATCTGTGAACAGTATTGATGAGACTAAAATGTTAACTTATCTGGCTGGATATGACAGTGCCTTTTTATATCAGAAGACAGGTTTTATTCTTAGCGAATACCAGAAGGAGCTGGGCGTAAGTGATGCTTTTATAAAGATATGTAAAGACAGGAGTGGAAATTCAAAGAGATATCTGACAAACGGTATAAGTGAACCCGGATATTCAGGTGAATGGAAACTGGTATACCCAAAAAATATTAAACAAATGAAGAACGGAGAGATAGAAAATGCCACAATATAACAGAAGGGAGCTTGATGTAAAAGCCCATGAATATGGATTTAACCGCGATACTTTTGAGAAGGTTCTTCGCTTGAGAACAATTCTTGAATTTCTGAATACGCACGAATATATGTACGAACACCTGATGCTCAAAGGGGGAACGGCAATAAATCTAACAGTTTTTAATCTTCCAAGATTGTCTGTTGATATAGATCTGGATTTTGTTCCGAATCTGACCAGAGAAGAGACAATAGACGAAAGAGAGCGATTGACTGAAATTCTGAAGAAATATATGTCAGAGCAAGGATATTCTCTTTCCGAAGCTTCAAGATTTAGCCACAGTCTGGACGCATTCCATTATAACTACGTGAATGCCGCCGGCAACAGGGATATGATCAAAATTGAGATTAATTATTCTTTGAGAACGCACGTGTTTTCCTCAGAAGACAGATTAGTTGTGACGGACGCTTTCGGAGAGCCGATAAAGGTCAGAACGGTTGCAGTTATGGAGATTTTTGCGGCAAAAACCAATGCTCTGATAAGCAGAGCTGCTGCAAGGGATTTGTATGACTTTTGCAATATGGCTGATATGAAATTATTTTCGGATGCGGAGAATATGTTTAGGAAATGCATCATTTTCTACGCGACGATTTCAGCAAATAAAGTTAACAAAAATTTTGATACATCTGCTATAGATAGCATTGCTTTTTCAAAAATAAAATCTGATTTGTTCCCTGTTTTGGCTGTGAGAGATAAGTTCAATCTTGAAGGGAAGAAACAACAGGCGAAGGAGTACATAGCATCGCTTATGAAACCGACAGAAGCAGAAATGGATTATATGGAAAGGTTTATGGCAAGGGAATATAAACCGGAGTTACTCTTTGAGAATACAGAGATTATTGAGCGATTGCAGAATCATCCTATGGCGTTATGGAAATGTAAATGATGGATTTTAGAAAAGTACTTTGTCAGTGGAATCATGATTGATGATGAATGGAAAGGGAATTGAACGAGATTTGATACTGAATGAGACTAAGTAAAATAAAGAGGAACGCAATAGACTATGGAGGAAAAATTATGAGTAACTTTTTTGATGAAACCATGTAAGGATTATTGGAAGCAGCGGAAATTGCAAAAGGAAATATTACGTTAACAGAGTGGGAAAATATGCCGGCTCCCACATTTTATGTCGCAGATAATGTGTAGATAAGATTGTTGAAATACGCAGAAAGAAGTTATATACAATGAAAATCTACGATAGATAGACTGGGGTCTACGAAGGAAAAGTTGTCCTCATAGCGATAAAATTGTAAAATACAGTCATGAAAATCGTATTTTTATAGTTTTATGGGAGGAACAGCAATGGACCAGGAAAAGATTGGGGTATTCATTTCTACATTAAGAAAAGAGCAGGGAATGACGCAACAACAATTGGCGGATGCGATTGGTGTCAGTAACAAAACAATATCCAAATGGGAATGTGGCAAAGGAATGCCGGAGCTGGCATTGATTGTTCCGTTATGCCACATTCTGAAAATTAGTATTAATGAGTTCCTGTCAGGTGAACATTTGTTGGAAAACGGTTACACTGAAAAAGCTGAAGTCAATATGATGAATCTTTTACAGGAAACAGAAAATAGCAAAAAGAAAAGTCGAAGTTCATTATTGGCTTTTGGGATAACTGTGATAATTTTTTTATTCGTTGTTTTATATTCTGTAATTACCAATATGGGAATCGATATGAATATGCTTTTTGTGGATATGCCTACATTCTTGAGTATGTTTTTAGTTACTGCTTTATTTTTGCTGGGGACAAATTTGGGACTACCCTTTTTTGATTCCTTTCGGATTATTTTTGGAAAAAAGAAATCAGTATCAATAAAACAATTGTTTCAGGCAAAATCAGCGATAAAGCTTGCGAAAATCACATTTTTGGGAATGGGATTCCTCGAAAGCTGTATCAGCTTTATGGCAATTCAACCTATGGGGGAAGGAACACTTCTTTTTACAGGATTAAGTATTTCCATTTCAATTGCATTAAATGGAATTTTATATGGATTAATTGGTTTTCTGCTATTACTGCCAATTCAGGTAAGGTTAGAAATAATGTATATGCAGAAGCAGGAAGATAGTGAAAAGAAAACAGAGGATGATGCGGAATAAGTATGTAAATATGCCCCACCAGCGGCTGCTGATAGGGCATTTGTTGTATAAGGTTCTTAGCTTTCGCTGTATTTCTCTTCGCAGTATTTGCAGCGGTAGATCTCTTTTTTCTCATCGGAGAGGACGAATACGTGGGGCAGTCCCTGCTCGATGGAAGTGATACATCTGGGGTTGCGGCATTTGATGACGTTTTTGATCTGTTTGGGAAGTACCAGTTCTTTCTTCTCTACGATCTCACCATTTTTGATGACGTTTACGGTGATGTTGTGGTCGATGAAGGCCAGAACATCCAGATCCAGCATATTGATATCACATTCTACTTTCAGAATGTCCTTCTTGCCCATTTTTCCGCTACGGGCGTTTTTGATGATAGCAACGGTGCAGTCCAGTTTATCCAGTTGAAGGTGCTCATAGATCGAGAGGCTTTTTCCGGCTTTGATATGATCGAGGACGAAGCCCTCTTCGATTTTTCCTACATTTAACATAGTAATCTCCATTCTGCAGGCACAGAGTGCTGCGTATGTTAACTTTAATATACAAATTCAATCAATGGATTCGTGCCGTTCAGACAGCGAAGCCTATAAATATTATAATTTTACGGTCAGATGCCGGAAAATTATGCCAGACCCAGTAAAGTCAGGATCAGAGCCATACGGACATAGACAGCGAACTGTGCCTGTTTGAAATAGGCGGCTCTGGGATCGTCATCGATCTCCACGGAGATCTCATTGATTCTGGGAAGGGGATGCAGCACCAGCATATCGGGCTTCGCCAGTTCCATTTTTTCAGGGGTCAGTACATAGAAATCTTTCAGGCGGACGTAATCCTCTTCGTTGAAGAAACGTTCCTTCTGCACACGGGTCATGTATAAGAGATCCAGCTTAGGCATCACATCTTCGAGACGGATAACTTCCTGGAAAGGAATGCCTTTCTCGCGGAGCATGTCGGTGACATAGTCGGGGATCTTCAGCTCTTCGGGAGAGATGAAGATGAATTTGATGCCTTTGTAGCGCACCAGTGCGTTGATCAGGGAGTGTACGGTACGGCCGAATTTCAGGTCACCGCACAGACCAATGGTAAAATTATTCAGATCGCCGTGGAGGCTGCGGATGGTCTGCAGGTCGGCCAGGGTCTGGGTGGGATGCTGATGTCCACCGTCACCGGCATTGATCACGGGGATCAGGGATTTCTCTGCGGCTACCATGGGAGCGCCTTCCTTGGGATGGCGCATAGCGCAGATGTCCGCATAGCAGGAGATGATGCGGATGGTATCGGATACACTTTCTCCTTTAGAAGCAGAAGAGGAAGCCGCATCGGAGAAGCCGATGACTCTGCCGCCTAAACGGGTCATGGCGGTTTCAAAGCTTAAGCGTGTACGGGTGCTGGGCTCATAGAAGCAGGTGGCGAGGATCTTGCCGTCGCATTTGTGGGCGTATTTGGCGGGATCCTTCTCAATGTCGTCTGCCAGAGCGAACAGCTTGTCCAGTTCCTCAACAGAGAAGTCAAGTGGGTTCATCAAGTGTCTCATTTTTTCATTTCCTCATTTCTGCGCTGCTATTTTCGACACAGTGACTGTACGGAATAGGAGAATCCGTGCTCACTTGTGTATGCGACATCATAAGAATACAGCGCTTTTCTTATGATGCGGGTAGTAACGGGACCCGCAGGAAGCGGACAGTTCATACCCTGACCAGAAAAAAGTCGAAGAGGAAAAACTCTTCGACTTTAAAATTACTGTTGATAAGATAACAGATCCGTTACGGATTTCCGTTTGGGAGCAACGGGTGCTTCTGCGGGATAACCGATGGGGATCAGTGCGATCAGGTCCTGATTTTCAGGAATCTCAAGGAGATCAGCAGCTTCCTGCTGATCGAAAATACCCATGATCACGGTGCCAAGGCCCTGCTCGTAAGCAGCCAGGCAAAATGCTTCGCTGGCAACACCGGCATCGAACATCTGCCATGCATCGCCTCTGGCGGTAGTGAAGGAGCCGTCTCTCTCGAAACCGCTTCTGCCCTTTATCACGGTTACTGCAACGACCATGGGAGCGTTCTCCATGATCTTACCATTACCCGGGAAGGAGGAAGTACATGCTGCCAGTTTCGCTTTCTTTTCGCCTTCCACAGCGATATAACGAACGATTTGCGTATGCTTCCAGCTGGGAGCATAAGAAGCTGTCTCTACGATCTGAGCCAGAAGATCATGAGATACCGGTTGATCCGTATACTGACGGATACTTCTGCGGCCTGTGATACATTCTTTTGCGGTCATTGTTTATCCTCCTGTATTTTTACATTTGTAACATAATACCATTTCTGAAGGGTAGAATCAAGCAGAAAAAAGTGAAAAAATATATAAAATTTGTGTGGATATGATAGAAAGGTTTTGCATTCCCGGATAGGATATCATATAATGAGGCAAAGAGAACTATATCGATGAAGCCGGTTGTGTAAAAGACGGTTCTACTGTACGTTACAGCGGCTGTGGAATACCGGATCAGGCAATAAAAGGAGGGCATTATGTCTGTAGAATTTGTGGAGAAGAAGCGCTGGTTATTTTTAGGATTACCTTTTACTTTTACCAAGTATGTGATCAAAGAGGATATGATCACTGTGGATACAGGTGTGTTCACCAAGGTAGAGAATGACTGCTATATGTACAAGGTACAGGATGTGGAGCATACGGCAAGTATCTGGGAGAGAATGGTAGGACTTGGCACCATTGTCTGTTATACCGGTGATACCACTCATCCCAAACTGTTGATCGAGCATATCCGCAATTCCAAAGCGATCAAGGAGTTTATTTTGAAGGAGTCGGAAGAAGCCAGATTGAAGCGCAGAACTGTGAACATGCTGGATATCGGTTCCGGAGAGGCCGGGGATATTGACGACGTACAGTAATAGAAGAAGCAAGTATTAATGTGTATGTATATGAGACGGGGCCTTCCGGGGCCCTGTTTTTTCGGGAGAAGAGATTTATGGAACTTGATATGACGAAGGGCAGCCCTTCTAAGCTGATTACAAAATTTATCATTCCTATTATCATAGGTAATATTTTCCAGCAGTTATACAGCATGGTGGATACCATTATCGTGGGTCGGTTCGTAGGTGTAGATGCATTGGCGGCAGTAGGAGCCACCGGGTCGGTAAGCTTCCTGATCCTGGGATTTACCCAGGGACTGACCACCGGATTTACTGTGCTGACGGCACAACGCTTCGGAGCCGGGGACCGGGAGGGTATGCGCAAAAGTATCGGAAGCGCAGCCATCCTGTCGGTGATCGTGACGATCGTGATGACGGCAGTCAGTATGGCCAGCATGGACAGTCTGCTTCGGGTGATGAATACTCCGGAAGATATTTTCGATATGACGAAGGAATACATTATGATCATCTGTGCAGGAATTGCCTGCAATGTATTGTATAACCTGTTGTCCAGTATCCTGCGTGCCATCGGCAACAGTGTGGTGCCGTTAGTATTGTTGGTGATCGCTTCGGTGACGAATATTGTCCTGGACTATGTACTGATCGTTTACGGTCATATGGGAGTGGGCGGTGCAGCTTATGCTACCATCATTTCTCAGGGATTATCCGGTGTACTGTGTCTGATTTATATTATTAAGAGAGTACCTACACTGCATATCCGTCCGGAGCATTGCAGACTGGAAAGTCAGTGTGTGAAAAATCAGCTGACCGTGGGAATTCCCATGGCACTGCAGTTTTCCATTACTGCTATCGGTACCATTCTGGTACAGGCAGCACTGAATCTGCTGGGTTCTACCGTGGTGGCATCTTATTCGGTGTCCTGCAAGGTGGAACAGCTGGTGACACAGCCCTTTGCTGCAATGGGTGTGACTATGGCAACTTACTGTGCGCAGAACCGCGGCATCAATGATCTGGACCGGATCCGTAAGGGCGTGAAAGCTGCCAATATCATGTCCGGTGTCTATGCGGTGCTTGTCTACGGACTGGTATATATAGCGCTTCCTTATATTGTACCGCTGTTCATCTCCGAACAGATTAAGATGGTATGCGGCTATGCCAGAACGTATATTACGATCTGTGGCATGTTCTTCATTCCGCTGGGAATGATATTTATCTTCCGAAATGCGCTGCAGGGCTGTGGCTTTGGCTTCATGCCCATGATGGGCGGTGTGGTGGAACTGTTGAGCCGTGGTATCGTGGCTTTTGCGGCAGCGCATCTGATGAGTTATGTGGGTGTGTGCTTTGCCAATGCCTCAGCCTGGCTGACCGCAGGTATTTTCCTCTGGATCGCTTATCATTTCCTCATGAAGAAGATGGTGCGGGAAAAAAAGGTTCATGAGGAACGGATGCTGGCAGAAGCAATGCAGTAATGCTGTAAAACGTCTCAGGGCAGGATCTTTTCAAAAAACAGTCCTGCCAGGAACCACCAGGGAGCATAGTCCAGCCGGATGATCCGGTGGATGTGGAAACGGCTTTTGCCGTAATCCCAGGGGCAGAGACCATGCTTCCACAATAGGCGCCCACTGAGATATTCCATGGTGAAGATCATTGCCATATAGAACAGCCCGCGTCTGGGACGACTGATGTGCAGGTGTGCAAATAGCCGTTTGAAGGGTGCAAGCAGGCAGGCGGAGCCGTAGATCGGGAACATCCACAGGGAAGTATTACCGGTAAGACGCAGATCCCTGCGCCGAAGGGAGTGTAGCGCTGTGAACAGGATCTCCATGCACCAGCCACACAGTCCGCACAGGAGAAAGCTCCTGCCGAAGGTTTTAAAAGAGTTTGCGATGGATTTTGTCATTTTCATGGACATAGTATATGAAATTTTCAACGTATGATACGGGAGAGATTGCTATGAACTATCAGGAAGCAATGGAATATATGGAAAAAGTGGGAACTTACGGCATCGTTCCGGGGCTGGACAGCATCCGGGAACTGTGTAGGAGACTGGGAAATCCGCAGGATCAATTAAAATTTGTGCATATTGCGGGAACCAACGGAAAAGGATCCACACTTGCCTATATTTCCAGCATCTTACAGGCTGCCGGATACCGTGTGGGAAAATATATATCACCTGTTATTATTGAGTATTGTGAAAAAATCCAGATCGGAAAGCAGAAGATCACGCATAAGGATCTGTGTGAAGGACTGGAGATCATAAAAAAGCATTGTGATGCTATGGTAAGTGACGGCTTTCATCATCCGACGCCTTTTGAGATTGAGACGGCGTTGGCTTTTTGGTATTTCCGGGAAAAACAGTGTGATATCGTCGTACTGGAGACCGGTATGGGCGGCAGGGAGGATGCTACAAATCTGATCACGACCACGCAGGTGGCGGTACTGGCATCCATCGGTATGGATCATATGAAATTCTTAGGTAACAGTCTGGAGGAGATTGCAGCACACAAGACCGGAATCTGTAAGCCGGGATGTCAGGTGGTCTCCATGCGGCAAAAGGAAGCGGCACAAAAGGTTGTGGAGCAGACGGCGGCAGAGCTTGGCTGTATACTGACCATCGCAGATGCGGCAAATGCAAAACATGTGAAATACGGACTGAAAAAGCAGACCTTCGATTATGGAAATTATAAAAAGCTGGAGATCACCCTTGCGGGGAAATTCCAGGTGGCAAATGCTGTGCTGGCGCTGGAAGCGGTGCAGGCTCTGGAAAAATGCGGTTACGAGATCAAAGAGACTGCCATTCGAAAAGGCCTGAAGGAGACTGTCTGGAACGGACGGCTGCAAATACTGGAAGAACACCCGTTATTTATAGTAGACGGTGCACATAACGAGGATGCAGCCGCAAAACTTGCGGATTCCATAGAATTCTATTTTACAAATAAAAGAATTATCTATATAATGGGAATGTTAAAGGATAAGGAAGTGGACCGCGTGATCGCACTGACGGAGAAGTATGCGGATCAGATTCTCACGGTGACACCTCCGAACAATCCCAGAGCCATGCATGCCTATGATCTGGCAACAGAGGTGGCAAAGGTACACCCTAATGTGACGGCGGTGGACAGCCTGGAAGAGGCAGTGGAGCTTAGTCACCTGCTGGCAGGACGGGATGATGTGATATTGTGCTTCGGTTCTCTCTCTTATCTGGGAAGAATCCTGAAGCTCATGGAGAAGAGACAGACAGCAGGGAATAAACGGAAAGCGAAGCGGTGAAAATGGTAGATCAGAAGAAAGTACAGGAAGCAATAAAGCTTTTACTGGAAGGAATCGGGGAGGATACCGATAGAGAGGGACTGAAGGAGACACCGGAGCGGATCGGCAGGATGTATGAAGAAATCTGCGGTGGTATGGATCAGGATGCGGGAGAACATCTGTCGAAGGTCTTCTCCGTAGACAATAACGAGATGGTACTGGAGAAGGATATTACCTTCTATTCTATGTGTGAGCATCATCTGATGCCTTTTTACGGCAAAGCTCATGTTGCGTATATCCCCGATGGCAAGGTTGTGGGTCTGAGTAAGCTTGCCAGGACTGTGGAGGTATATGCCAGAAGATTACAGATCCAGGAGCGGATGACGGCACAGATCGCCGATGATATCATGAAATATCTGGCACCTCAGGGAGTTATGGTAATGTTGGAAGCGGAGCATATGTGCATGACCATGCGTGGGATCAAAAAGCCCGGCAGTCAGACCGTTACCATGGTGACAAGGGGAGTCTTTGAGGAGAATAAGGAATTGCAGGACAGATTTTTACAGCTGGTGAACCGGTAGACATTACGGATGCGGAGGAAAGCTGTTAAGAGACCGGCACTGAATGGTGAGATTTTGATGGATAGAATTGATAAAATATTAAATCACGATTTGTTTTTATATCATTTAGGACGAAACAATGCGGCAGAAGCAGACAGACGCTTCTGCCGTCATGGTATGGTGCATTTTCTGGATGTAGCCAGGATCGGTACGATCATAGCGCTGGAGGAAGGGTTTAAGGTCGACCGGGAATGGATTTATGCGGCGGCACTGCTCCACGATTGTGGGAAACATGAACAGTACGAGATGGGTACCCCGCATGAGCAGGCCAGTGCCCGGATCGCACCGGAGATTCTGAAGGCGTGTGGATTCAACGATGAAGAAACAGGTGTTATTGTAACAGCGATCTCCAGACACCGGGATCCTGAGGCAGCGAAGGAGAAGAATCTAAACGGCATCCTGTATCGGGCGGATAAGGCAAGCCGTGCCTGCTTTGCGTGCGATGCGGAGAAGGATTGCAACTGGAAAGACGGCAAGAAGAACCTGACAATTAAGTATTGATTGGTGTCGGGAACATCATAAATAATATTAAGAAACGTGGGGAGAAGACAAATGAAGATTGGCAACAGAGAGTTTCAGACGAAGGGACATACTTATGTAATGGGAATCCTGAATGTGACCCCGGATTCTTTTTCCGACGGAGGAAAGTGGAATGACAGAGACCGGGCATTGAAGCATGTGGAAGAAATGATCGCTGAGGGGATGGATATTGTGGATATCGGCGGAGAATCCACCAGACCGTGGGGTTATACCCTGTTATCCGATGAAGAGGAGATTGCCAGAGTCGTACCCATGATCGAGGCGGTGAAGGCAAATTTTGACATTCCTATTTCCCTGGACACCTACAAAAGCGGAGTGGCAGAGGCGGGAATCCGTGCGGGGGCGGATCTCATCAATGATATCTGGGGCTTGAAATATGATAACCATATGGCAAAGGTCATTGCGAAGAGCGGTCTGCCCTGCTGTCTGATGCATAACCGTAAGGAAGCGGATTATCGGGATTTCATGCAGGATGTGGCAGCGGATCTGGCGGACACGATCCATTTGGCGGAAGCGGCAGGCATCGCGGATGAGAAGATCATCTTAGACCCCGGGGTGGGCTTCGGCAAGACCTATGAGAACAATCTGGAGATCATCAACTGTCTGGAAGAACTGAATATGTTCGGTTATCCGTTGCTTTTAGGATGCAGCCGTAAATCCGTGATCGGACTGACACTGGATCTGCCGGTGACGGAGAGAGTAGAGGGGACGCTTGTGACCACCATGTTCGGTGTGCAGAAGGGATGCATGTTCGTCCGTGTGCATGATGTGAAGGAAAATGTCCGCACCATTAAAATGTGTGAAGCCATTTTAAACAGCAGTAACTGATATTTTGCGAAGAAGCGTTGGGAAAGGCGGAGTCGGCAAATGAAAAAAGGCACTTATGAGGACCAGATCCGTATCGAAGAATTGGAAGTATACGCGCATCACGGCGTATATCCGGAAGAAAATGAAAAAGGACAGCATTTTTATGTGAATGCCACGTTATATACGAATACCCATCCGGCAGGACTGGCGGATGACTTAAATCTCTCCACCAATTACGGAGAGGTCTGTCAGTTTATCACGGAGTTCATGCAGCAGCATACTTTTCAACTGATCGAAACGGTGGCGGAGCGGACTGCTTACGAAGTATTACAGTATTTTCCGCTGGTACAGGGACTGGATCTGGAGATCCGCAAGCCCGAGGCTCCAATCCCATTACCTTTTGGCAGTGTATCTGTGGCGATTCACAGGGAATGGCATGAAGCCTATATTGCCGTGGGTTCCAATATGGGAGACAGCAGAGAGCATATCGCGCAGGCTTTGGGACAGCTTCAGAAGAATAAAGACATCAGAGTGGAAAAGGTGTCGGAGCTGTTGGAGACACTGCCTTATGGCGTCGTAGAGCAGGATAATTTCGTAAATGGAATGTTTGAGATCCGGACGCTGCTTGCACCGGAAGAATTATTACAGGAGCTGCACCGTATTGAGCAGATGGAAGGAAGAGAACGTAAGCTTCACTGGGGCCCCCGGACACTGGATCTGGATATTATCTTCTATGATGATCTGGTGTATGCTTCCGATGATCTGGCGATTCCGCATATAGATATGGAGAATCGTTATTTTGTACTGAAGCCTTTGAGTGAGCTGGCACCGAATTTCCGTCATCCCATTACGCACAAGACCGTAACACAGATGTTGTCGGAGCTCCCTGTGGATCTTACGGAAGGAAACGAAGCGTAAAACGGGCACAGAGACCGATGAACAGACCGGTCACCAGACCGCTTAACAGTAAAAACGGCAGATAGACCAGCACAGCGGGAACAGAAGTCAGTAAAAACGCAACACCGATCTGCCCAAGATTATGAAAAACAGCTCCGGTCATACTTGCAAGGAACAGATAATGTCCATGCAACAGCCGTTGCACAAATACCATTGCCAGAAGGCACAGGAGACCGCCGGAGAGACTGTACAGGAGACTGATGACCTGACCGAAGAACAGGGTCGCTAAAAGAATCCGCACCAGAAGCACGAAAAAAGCATCTTTTGCGGAATATTTCCATAGAACAACAAGTGTTATTATATTGGCAAGCCCCAGCTTAATGCCGGGGATCGGAACAATGGGGGGCAGAGCGCTTTCCACGGCATACAGCGCCAGCGCAATGGCAGAGAGCAGGGAAAGCGTCGTTAGTTTTTTGGTAGCTAAGGGTGGTTTCATAATCATCTCCGTATCATCTCCGTGTTTTTGCAATTCATAAACGCGGTGCAGGCAAAAGGATCTTCTATCAATAGGTCACGCCGTCCGGGACGAGCGTCGTGTCATCCAAACAGACAGCCTCTTCCCTTACCCGGATCACCAGCCGGTTGGGCAGACAGGTGATGGGAAGCAGTGAGGTGCTGATAAATCCCTGATGCACACAGATCTGATCCGGACAATTTGCAGAGATAATGGCGATGCTGCCCGGACGGACGCAGACGGTGTTCGAGGCGCCACCCTCTCCCGGAACTTCAAAGGTATATTCGTCAGTCACTGTGTCCAGACGGATGGTCTCAAGTAATTCACCGCTTTGATAAATGTCAGCATAGAGTGCCTGACCGTTTCCGGTGGAACTGTGGGAGACCGCATAGATCCGGATTCCGCAAAGGATGGCTATTACAAGCAGAACTGCTGCAAGGAGAACTGCTTTTTTTCGATCATTCATGGAAGCATTCATAGGAATAAGGAACTCCTTTCGATGAGAACAGTATAGCAAAAGGAATGTAAAAAATGAAGAAGTATTTGAAAATGCCCCGGGCGGTGCGCCTGGCAACGCTTTTTGCAATGATCCCGGCACTTTTTCTGGGAGGCTGCGGACAGCAGACCAAATGCGAAAAAAACATAGATACAGCCATGGGAACCGTGATCTCCCAGACCGTTTACGTGACCGGAAATTTCCCGACTGCAACGAACGGAAAAACAGATGATAAAGTAACGGACGTTGTTTTGCAAAAACTAAACGACTTGGAACAACAGGAACTTTCCTGGCGGTTGGATAGTGCGGAAGTGGCGAAGATCAATGCAACTGCCGGAAAGGGACCGATACAGGTCTCCGCCGCGATGGCAGGCTGGCTGAAACGATGCCTGCAGATCTCGGAACAGACAGGTGGGGCTTTCGATGTGAGCATCGGTAAGCTCAGCCGACTGTGGGACATTGATACCTGGGCGGCAGCAGATGACCCGCAGGACTATGAACTTCCGGAGCGGGAGGAAATAGAACAGGCATGCGCTTTGGCAGGCTGGAAGCAGATGATATTGGAACAACGGACGAACAGTACAGTGGTGAGTATTCCGGCGGGAATGCAGATAGACCTCGGAGCAGTGGGAAAAGGGGTGGCACTGGATGAGATCCGGAAGACCCTGGAGGAATATCCGGAGGTAAGCGGAGCCGTGATCTCTGTGGGAGGCAGCATTTTAACCTATGGAAACAAGCCGGAGGGCGGCACCTGGCAGATTGCGGTGACAGATCCGCTGGAGCCTTCGCAAAGTGCAGGAGTGCTGACGCTGGCTGGCGGGTACTGTGTATCCACTTCTGGAGATTATGAGCGGTACGTGGAAGTGGATGGTGTCAGATATCATCATATACTGGATCCCCGGACCGGCTCCCCGGCGCGCAGCGATGTGGCGGGAGTTACCATCGTGACCAAGGACGGATTTTTAAGTGATGCGCTGTCTACTGCCTGCTTTGTATTGGGATCGGAGGAAGGACAGAAGCTCCTGGAAAAATACGATGCAGAAGCATTGTTCATCGACCATGCGGGGACGATTACCATGACAGAGGGGATGCAGCAATATTTCCATTTGTCGAATTCTCAGAAATAGTGTATAGTAAATATAGTCAACCGTAGATAACAGCAGGTGCGGCAGGCATCCGCTGATACAGCAATGATAATGGAGATTACGATGGAAGAGAAGAATAGTTATCTCTCCGCTGATCCGGAGACCATAAGACAGATCGATGAGAAGATGCCGCCGGAAGAGGAACTTCAGGATCTGGCAGAGTTTTTCAAAGTGTTTGGAGATGCAACGAGATTAAAAATTTTGTCGGTACTGTTGTGCTCTGAGATGTGTGTGTATGATATTGCCACGCTGCTGGGCATGTCTCAGTCTGCTATTTCTCATCAGCTGCGGGTATTGAAGCAGATGGATCTGGTGAAAAACCGCAGAGATGGCAAGACGATTTTTTATGCGTTGGCAGATGACCATATCATCACGATCCTGAATCAGGGTCTGAATCATATCGAAGAAGGCTGAAAATAATTTGCAACAGGAACGAAAAATAAGAGCCGCAGGCGGAATGTCTGCGGCTCTTGTTGCCTGTCATTATTTTTTCAATGCATCCAATGCTGCCTGTCTGGCTGCATCAAATCCGCTGTAGCTCTGACTGCCCAAAGGGGAGTGATACCAGGTGGAAGTCTCTCCGAACGTCTGGAAATAAACATACTGGGAAGTCATATGGATGGCAGTATAATTGCCCTCTGCAATGACCCGGGAATCACTGCCATCATCCCGCATGCATTTCAGGCATGCCTCTTCGCCGTTCACCTGATAGTATACATAGCCGTATCCTACATTGAAGCAGTCGATCCGCTCTTCGGTCAGGACTTCCACCTCATTCCGGGACAAAGAGTAGCGGCAGAGTCTGTAATTATTTTCCACATCCATATAGTAGATATAGTCACCCTGTGCAATAGGGTACCACAGATTGCCGTTCCATAGAGTGGAGATGCTGTCCGTAGCGGTATTCAGCGCATAGAGATAATGATTCTCCTGGGTACCGTTGTAATAGATAGTACCGTTCACGGCACAGGCGGGATTGATCTCGTAATCTGCCAGATCCGTTTTGTCAGATTTGTCGATTTTCATGCGGTAAAATAAAGGTCCGTTATCGCCTGAGGTCATGATGTAGAGGTTACTTCCCACCAACTGGGCGGAAACGATGGGATCTCTGGTAAGTCCGGTCACATCCGTACCGTTTAATTTACAGCGGTTAAAGGAACGAACGGTGCGCAGGGCACCGATACCGGCATCCCCGGAAGCTCCGGTCTGGTAGTAGTAAAGATATTTTCCCCCGGCCAGAATATTTTTCACGGAAGCATTGCCCAGTTTTTTGATATTCTGCTCCGAAGGATCCATGGAGTACAGGGTGTTACTGTCGTAAGCATTGGCAAAATACACCGTTCCGTCGTACTCACAGAAGTAACCGGAATTGTTCAGATTCCCGGCGGTATTGCCTACCGTCTCCGGGGGATTGTCGGGGATCCGGTCGCCCACGATGGCAAGTGCGCCAACGATGATCACGAACAGAAGAAAAGGAATTAAAATGAACAAGGCTTTTTTATCTTTCATGTGTTAACCTTCTTTCCAACCAAAATGGAATGTAAAGTTTGTGTAATATCTAATATTATACCGTGCTTCTTGCTTGCGAACAAGGAAAAATTGATATAGAATGATATCAGCGTCAAAAGGTCAAAAAGCCGTTCGTGCTTGCACGATAAGGCTTTTGAACTTGGGACCCGCCAAACATGAGGAAGTAGCGATTTACGCAGTAAATCAGCGGATTCCGAATGTTTGAGAATTGCGGGAGCTGCTTTGCAGCGGAACAATTCGCAGATATCAGTTAAGTTAAGGAGAACAGCATGGATTTATCACAGTTAAGACAACAGATCGACACCATTGACAGACAGATCGTAAATCTCTATGAGGAGCGCATGGATGTCAGCAGACAGGTGGCGGAATATAAAATAGAGACGGGGAAAAAAGTATTCGACAAGCAACGTGAGCAGGAGAAGATCGCCGGTGTCAAGGCACTGACCCACAACGATTTCAACAGCCACGGCGTGGAAGAACTGTTTGAACAGATCATGTCCATGAGCCGGAAGCTTCAGTACCAGCTGTTAGCCGCCCACGGAAGTGAGGGAAGGCTTCCTTTTATCGGCGTGGAAGAACTGGAAACCGACTGTGCCAGAGTGGTCTACCAGGGAGCGGAGGGATCTTATTCCCAGGCTGCCATGCGCAGATTTTTCGGGGAAAATGTCAATGCCTTCCATGTGGAAACTTTCCGGGATGCCATGAGTGCCATTGATGAAGGCAGCGCAGATTTCGCGGTACTTCCCATTGAGAATTCCACCGCCGGAATCGTGAATGAGATCTATGATCTGCTGGTAGAATTCGAGAATTATATCGTAGGAGAGCAGGTCATTCCCATCGAGCATTGTCTGCTGGCACTGCCCGGGACGAAGATGGAAGAGATCAAAAGAGTCTATTCCCATCCCCAGTCCCTGATGCAGAGTGCCAGATATCTGGCGGAGCATGACTGGCAGCAGATCAGTATGCAGAACAACGCTTTCGCAGCATTAAAAGTAGCGAAGGAAAAGGATAAAACCCAGGCAGCTATCGCCAGCGAATATGCGGGAGAGACCTACGGACTGGAAATTCTGGAAAAAGGGATCAATGATTCCGACAGCAATTCCACCCGTTTCATCATTGTGACGAACCAGAAGATCTTCCGTAAAAATGCCAACAAAATCAGTCTGTGCCTGGAGATCCCCCACGAGAGCGGATCCCTGTATCACATTCTGTCCCATTTTATTTACAACAATCTAAACATGACCAAGATCGAGAGCCGCCCCATTCCCGACCGGAACTGGGAGTATCGTTTCTTCATCGATTTTGAGGGGAACCTTGCGGACAGCGCAGTGAAAAACGCACTGCGGGGACTTCGGGAAGAAGCCCGCAGCATGAAGATCCTGGGCAATTACTAAGTATTACGAATACAAGCATCCGACGACCATTCGATAATCGTTACGTGGCTCTGAACAGTTAAAACATAAGACAAGAAGGTTAGACATATGAGAGAAAAAGAACTGATCGTATATCGTGATTTTGAGGATGGGGAACTGCTGTATGATATGGCATTTCTCATGTCCCATTACGATGATGAATATTACAATACAGAGGACATGGCGGCACTGTTTTACGAGTGTATCCATGACCTGATCGACCTGGCGGGTAATTACGGATTTCATGGGAATCTGTGGCACTGTTACCTGGCAAATCTTTTGGTGAACAACGAGAACAGCTACAGCTGCGGCTGTGAGATCCGCGGAGAGATTGCCGGCTCCATCAACGATGCGGCGCTGCATGATATCTGCATTTTCAAGGAATTCTATGATTTTGATTTTGCTCCCATGATGGAGATACTTAAGGTACCGGAATTTTCCTTAATAGAAAATTATGCCAGCAGCATGCAGGAGAGCAAGGTTTATAATAAACGGATCTGCGCCAGAATCTGTGAGCTGGCGGAGAAGTTCTGCGCAGACGGAACCGCAGAAGATATGAAATCCACACTGACCCAGTTCTATAAAGAATACGGTGTCGGTAAATTTGGCCTGCACAAGTCTTTCCGCATCACCCATGATGAGGAAGGAGTACATATCGTTCCGATTTTAAATATTGCCCACGTGAAGCTGGATGATCTGGTAGGCTACGAGCTTCCCAAGAAAAAGCTGGTGGACAACACAGAGGCATTTGTGAATGGAAAAAAGTCCAACAACTGTCTGCTGTTTGGCGATGCGGGCACCGGTAAATCCTCAAGCATCAAAGCGATTGCCAATGAATATTATGACAGGGGACTGCGGATCATCGAAGTCTACAAGCATCAGTTCCAGGATCTGAATGCGGTCATCAGTCAGATCAAGAACCGCAATTATAAATTCATTATTTATATGGATGACCTAAGCTTTGAGGAATTTGAGATCGAGTACAAATACCTCAAGGCAGTCATCGAGGGCGGACTGGAGAAAAAGCCGGAGAATGTTCTGATCTATGCGACATCCAACCGCCGTCATCTCATCCGCGAAAATTACAGTGACAAGGAAGAGACCCGCGAGGATATGCATACCAGTGATACCGTACAGGAGAAGCTGTCGCTGGTATATCGTTTCGGCGTGACTATTTACTTCGGCGCTCCCAATAAAAAGGAATTCCAGAATATCGTAAAGACACTGGCGGAGCGATATCATGTGGAGATGCCGGAAGAGGAGCTTTTACAGGAGGCTAATAAATGGGAACTATCCCACGGCGGATTGTCCGGAAGAAGTGCCCAGCAGTTCATTGATTACCTGTTAGGAAAGTGAGGAACCCTATGAGTGTAAAAACTTTTGCTGCCATCGATGTGGGCAGTTTCGAACTCACCATGAAAATATTTGATTTTTCGGGGAAAAATACCATGCGGGAGATCGACTGTATCCGTCAGAGAATCGATCTGGGATCGGATACCTATGCCAATGGGAAGATCAGCAATGAAAAAATGGATGATCTGTGTCATACCCTGAAAGAATTCGCACAGATCATGGAATCTTATAAAGTGATCGCTTATAAGGCATACGGCACCAGTGCCATCCGTGAGACGGAGAATACCCTGATCCTGCAGGATCAGATCGAGCAGCGTACCGGCATCCGGGTAGAGATCTTAAGCAACTCCGAGCAGAGATTCCTGGATTACAAGTCGATTGCCTCCAAAGGGGAGACGTTCCGCAGAATCATCGAGGAGAAGACGGCGATTCTGGACATTGGAGGCGGAAGTATTCAGATCTCTCTGTTTGACAAGGATACTCTGGTATCGACCCAGAACTTACGCCTTGGTGTATTACGTTTACAGGAGCTGTTGAATCATCTGAATGCGGGCAGTACCCAGATGGAGCAGCTGGTGGACGAACTGGCTACGGCACAGCTGGATGATTATAAAAAGCTGTATCTTAAGGATCGTGAGATCAAAAATATCATTATCGTGGATGATTATCTGTCACCCTGGGCAGTGCGGAAGGCACATGAGCGGGGAGACGGAAATGCTATGGTGGACAGTAAGGCATTTGACCAGCTGATGGAGGCACTTCGGACCAGAGGAACCACGGAGCTTGCAAAGCGGATGGATATTGCGGAGGAAAAAGTCCCTCTTGTGTATATCAGTGCGGTCCTGACCAAACGCATTGCAGAGCTGATGGGAGCGGCGCTGATCTGGGCACCGGGTGTCACATTGTGCGATGGTATCGCTTATGAATATGCGGAGCAGAATAAATTACTCCGGGGAGAGCATGATTTTGCGGAGGATATTATCGCCTGCGCAATGAATATCAGCAAACGCTACAATGGCAGTACAAGGAGAGCGGATACCCTGGAACATATCACCACCACGATTTTTGACAGTATGAAAAAAGTCCACGGCATGGGCCAGAGAGAGCGTTTGTATCTGCGCCTGGCTGCGATCTTGCATGACTGTGGAAAATATATCAGCATGATCAATATCGGAGAAGCGTCCTATGATATTATCATGGCGACGGAGATGATCGGACTTTCCCATATGGAGCGTGAGATCGTAGCTAATGTGGTGCGTTTTAATCACAGTAATTTCGTGTATTACGGGCAGGCACAGGATCGTCCCCAGGGATTGGATAAGGAGAGCTATTTAACGGTAGCGAAACTGACAGCTATATTGCGACTGGCAAACAGTCTGGACCGCAGCCACAAACAGAAAATGAAGGGTGTGAAGGCCGTACTGCAGGATAACGAACTGATCCTGAAAATAGATAGCCAGGAAGATATTACTCTGGAAAGAGGATTCTTCCAGACGAACACAGATTTTTTCAAAGAAGTATACAGCATCACACCGGTGATCCGGCAGAAGAAGAAATTTTAAGGGAGGCAGCAGGACGATATGGAAATCAATTTCAGTGATCCCAAGTATTATACCAACCGGGAACTCAGCTGGGTGCTTTTTGACCACAGAGTGTTGAATGAAGCCAGGGATAAAAACATCCCTCTGTTTGAACGGTTGAAATTTTTAAGCATTACAGCATCTAACCTGGATGAATTTTTCATGATCCGGGTGGCATCCTTAAAGGATATGGAAAATGCGGGCTATACCAAAAAGGATATTGCCGGCATGACTCCCACAGAGCAGCTAAAAGCGCTGCATGTGGCGATCCATGAACTGGTGGATCTGCAATATTCCACTTATAACCGTTCCTTACTCCCTCTTTTGGAGAAAAACGGTCTGCATATCATCAGAGAGCATGAACAGCTGACAGCGGAGGAAGCTGTGTATGTGGATCAGTATTTTCAGGAAAATGTGTATCCCGTATTGACCCCCATGGCAGTGGATTCTTCCAGACCGTTTCCGCTGATCCGCAACAAGTCTCTGAACATCGGAGCCATGGTGCGGAAGAAAAACAGCGACGAGGAACTGGAATTCGCCACCGTACAGGTACCCAGCGTCTTAAGCCGTGTAGTGCGGATCCCGTCCAAGGGCAAGACCTGCAAGATCATTCTGTTAGAAGAGATCATCGAACGGAACATGGATAAACTGTTCCTGAATTATGATATTGTCTGTGCACATCCTTTCCGGATCATGCGTAATGCGGACTTAAGCATTGACGAGGATGAGGCAGCAGATCTGTTAAAAGAGATCGAGAAGCAGTTAAAGAAGCGTCAGTGGGGCGAAGCCATCCGCCTGGAAGTGGAAAGCGGCATGGATAAACGACTGCTGAAGATCATTAAAAAGGAACTCAACATTGAGACACAGAATATTTATGAGATCGACGGCCCCTTAGATCTGACGGTACTGATGAAAATCTACGGACTGGATGGTTTTGACCATTTAAAGACGCCGAAGTATGAACCTCAGCAGTCGCCGGCACTTCCCGCAGGCTGTAATATTTTCGAGGAGATCCGCAAGGGTGATATTCTGTTACATCATCCGTTCCAGAGCTTTACGCCGGTGGTGGATTTCATCCGTCAGGCGGCGAGAGACCCGGAAGTACTGGCCATCAAGCAGACGTTGTATCGTGTCAGCGGCAATTCTCCGATCATAGCGGCACTGGCACAGGCGGCGGAGAACGGTAAGCAGGTTACGGTTCTGGTGGAACTGAAAGCCCGTTTCGATGAAGAGAACAATATTGTCTGGGCGAGAATGCTGGAAAAGGCAGGCTGCCACGTTATTTACGGACTGGTGGGATTAAAGACCCATTCCAAGATCACGCTTGTGGTCCGCAGAGAAGAGGACGGCATCCGCAGATATGTTCATCTGGGCACCGGTAACTACAACGATGCTACGGCGAAGCTGTATACGGATGTAGGAATGTTGACCTGTGCGGAACGCATCGGAGAGGATGCCACGGCAGTGTTCAACATGCTGTCCGGTTATTCCGAGCCGTTGTTCTGGAACAAACTGGCATTGGCACCGTTATGGCTGAAGGATAAGTTCCTGCATCTGATCGAGCGGGAGAAAAATTATGCGCTGGAGGGCAAGAATGCCCATATCATTGCGAAGATGAACTCTCTCTGCGACAAGGATATTATCCGTGCTCTGTATGAGGCAAGTGCGGCAGGCGTGAAGATCGAACTGATCGTTCGAGGCATCTGCTGCCTGAAGGTGGGTATCCCGGGTGTCAGCGAGAATATCAGTGTCCGCTCCATCGTCGGTAATTTCCTGGAGCACAGCCGCATTTTCTATTTTGCAAATGATGATCATTATGAGATCTACTGTGGAAGTGCCGACTGGATGCCCCGTAATCTGGACCGCCGTGTGGAGATTGTTTTCCCGGTTGAGGACGAGCAGATCAAGAACGAGATCAAGCATGTACTGGACCTGGAATTCCGCGACAATGTGAAAGCCCACCTTCTC